>ERZ857629.541-NODE-541-length-50841-cov-5.367916_pt1 | contig 50841 bp, 47 predicted proteins | sample MGYA00519700_ERZ857629 | MGnify/ENA primary metagenome ERZ857629 (study PRJEB31778, sample SAMEA3449351) | human gut metagenome | biome: human gut; feature: human-associated habitat; material: faeces | place: United Kingdom | collected 2010/2012 ... | reverse complement strand
TGGTATAGACCCGGAAGGTATCGGACATAAAGGCGTCCTGCACCAGCTCGGCCCGCCCGCGGTCGGGGCAGGCGGCCAGGCAGCCGGTGGGCTGCCCCACGGCTACCTCCTCGGCGTGGCAGGGGCCGGTGAGGGCGACAACGGTCCCGTGGCCCGTCTCCTGGGCCACCACCTGGCTCATGCGCAGCAGCGTGCCCGCCTCAATGCCCTTGGTGACGGATACCATTGCAGTATCCTTATCAAGGTAAGGGGCGACCGTCCGGCAGACGGCGCGGATGGGAAACGACGGGCAGGCGATCACCACCATATCGCAGCCGGACACACAGGCAGGGTCGGCGGAGAATTTCAGCCCCTCCGGCAGCGCCGCCTGGGGGAGCCGGGAGTTGACCCGAGTGGCCGCCATTTCCTCCGCCCGCTCCGGCGTCCTGCACCAGAGAGTGGTATCGTGGCCGTTTCTGCACAAGAGGGTTGCCAGGGCGGTGCCCCATGCACCCGCGCCGATGACTGCGGTTTTCATTGCCTGCGCTCCTTTTTGAAGAAATCGGTTTTTCGCTCGGTCCCGTGGATCAGCCGCTGGATGTTGTCCCGGTGCATCCCAATGGCAATCAGGCACATCACGCCGCAGCCGACTACCGCCCACACCCGGTCACAGTGCCACAGAGCAAAGCTGGCGAAGAGTGCAACGGCCCCGGTTATAGAGCCGAGAGAGACGTACCGGGTAATGAGGTAGACCACCAGGAAGGTCCCCAGGGCCACCAGGCCCACACGCCAGTCCATCACCAGGGCGCTGGCCAGGCCGCACACAATGCCCTTGCCGCCGTGAAAGCCGAACAGGGCAGGGAAGTCATGCCCCAGCCCCACGGCGACGGACGCCAGGGCAGCGCCCTCCAGCCCCAGGCCCAGGGGGGCAAACAGATACTGCCCCAGCCAGACGGCGAGGCTCGCCTTGGCGGCGTCGATCAGAAACACCAGCAGCCCGGTCAGGCCGCCGTAATTCCGGCAGAAATTGGTAAAGCCCGCGTTGCCGCTTCCGTGGCGGCGCACGTCGTCATGGGCAAGCAGCCTGGAGAGCAGCACCGCACCGTTGAGATTTCCCAGCAGATACCCGGCCGCGACCACGGTCAAAGCTCGAATGAACATGCTTACTGCTCCTCCTTGTCACCTTTCTGACGAATGGTGATGCGCACCGGCGTCCCCTGGAGGCCGAATACCTCCCGGATCTGGTTTTCCAGATACCGCTGATAGGAGAAGTGGAACAGCCTTGCATCGTTGCAGAAGATGACAAAATGAGGCGGCTTGGTGCTGGCCTGGGTCATGTAGTAGATCTTCAGGCGGCGGCCCTTGTCCGTGGGCGGCTGCACCCGGGCGGTGGCGTCGGCCAGGACGCTGTTCAGCGCGCCGGTGGTGATGCGCTTGGTGTTCTGGGCGTACACATCCTGGATCACCTGGAAGAGCTTATCCACCCGCTGCCCGGTGAGAGCAGAGAGGAACACCACCGGGGCATAGAGCATATAGCTCAGCCCCTGGCGCACCTGGGTCTCCATGTCCCGCATGGTATTTGTTTCCTTGTCCTCCACCGCATCCCATTTGTTTACCACGATCACGGCGGCCTTGCCCGCCTCATGGACAAGCCCGGCAATTTTGGTATCCTGCTCGGTGACGCCCTCGTTGGCGTCCACCAGGATCAGGCACACATCTGCCCGGTCAATGGCACTGATGGAGCGCATGTTGGAATACTTTTCAATGGCATCGTCCACCTTACTCTTGCGGCGCATTCCGGCGGTATCGATGAAGCAGTATTTGCCGGTGTCGTTTTCAAAATAGGAGTCGATGGCGTCCCGGGTGGTGCCCGCCACGTTGGAAACGATCACCCGTTCCTCCCCCAGAATGCGGTTGAGCAGGCTGGATTTGCCCACGTTGGGCTTGCCCACGATGGCAACCTTGATGAGGTCGCTGTCCTCTTCCTCACCGCTGTCCTCCGGGATGTTGGCCAGCACCCAGTCCAGCAGGTCGCCGGTGCCGTGGCCGTGGACGGCGGAGGTCTCAAACAGGTCGCCGATACCCAGACCGTAAAATTCATATACATCGGGATTGGTGGGGCCGACGGAGTCGCATTTGTTCACGGCCAGCGCCACCGGCTTGCCGGATTTGCGCAGCATGGTGGCCACATCCTCGTCGGCGGCGGTGACGCCGGAGCGCACATCCGTCACCATGATGATGGCGTCGGCCAGCTCGATGCCGATCTCCGCCTGGCGGCGCATGAATTTCAGCATGTCGCTGTCCGTCCCCGGCTCGATGCCGCCGGTATCCACCAGGCTGAAGGTCCTGCCGCACCACTCACAGTCGCCGTAAATGCGGTCCCGGGTGACGCCGGGGGTATCCTCTACAATGGAGGTGCGTTGCCCGGTAAGCTTATTGAATAACATGGATTTGCCCACATTGGGTCGGCCGATAATGGCAACCAAAGGCTTTGCCATGTGCATCACGTCCTTTCTTCTTCCAAAGGGTTCTTGTTATTATGCCATACTTCCAACCGAAAAGCAATGGAAGGATGGCTTCATTTTCTATTTATTTACAATCCGAAAAACCGAAAAACCTCCCCTGAGCGGGGAGAAGGGGGAGCCGCAGCGCGGCGGCAGGGCTTTGCGGCGTGCCGCATGCTGTTTCGTCAGGCTCGCGGCGAATTCGTCCGACATTTTGATAAGCGCGACCGCACTGCGTCCGGGCGGCGCTACTGTCTGAGCAGGATCTCATTGTTCCCCGGCTGCCGCATGGCGTACAGCGCTTCAAACTCCGCGATCACTTCTGCGCGGGGACGAACCATCCTGGGAAAATGGCTGACAAGAAGATCGGGGGCGGTCAGCCTTTTGAGAACCGCAAGCAGATCATGCATCAGCTGGACGCTGAATGTGTATGCCCCATTTTTCGTTTTGCAGTACAGCGCGTCCCCAACGAAGGCATAGCGCCCCTCCACTTCCAGCCCCAGGCAGCCCTTGCAGTGGCTGGAGGGGAGCGGGAAGAGATGCAGCGCACCGAAATATAGATCCCCGTTTACCACTGTCCCTATTCCTGTATGCCGCTGCGTTTCACCGGAAACGTAGAGATTCTGAATGTGCAGCTTTTGCAGATTTCCGGTGTGATCCTTATGAAAATGGGAGAGAACAACATTGTATTTCCCGGTCAGGCACGCGATTGCCTGCGGGTCGTTTCCAACATCATACAGCCATATCTCCGTGCCATCCCGGATGATTCCAATATCCGCCGAGAGGGGATCCTCAGTGGCGGGGATATAGCTGATGTTGTCGCTGATTCGGCACGTTTTCATATCCATTGTCCTCCATCTTTATTTGTCCGGATTTCCGCGATACAGAACGACCAAAAAGCCGTCGCTGTCCTCCATGATCTCCCGCCGGACGGACGGGGGGATGATCTGCATAATTTTCTCCCGACTGTACGGATGAAAGACCATCCCCGCCCATTTTCCATCGGTATAAATGAAATCGCCGTCCGCGTTTACGGCATGGGGCTCCCGGTAATATTCCTCGTCCGGGGCATCCAATGTGGCAATTAAAACACCATCCGGCTTCAAAATGCGGAGCAGCTCCCGTATGGCGCGCTTGGCATCCTGCTTTCCAATATGATCCAGCACATCCCTGCATACAACGGCGTCAAAGCAGCCGGAGGGGTAGCCGGTGCTGCAAACCTCAGCTGTTTTTAAGTCGGCTGCCGGTGCGTGCTCCCTGGCAATTTGGGCTGCATCCGGCGAAAGATCAAAGCCCGCCACCGCAAAGCCGCTGCGCAGCAGCTTCGCGGTGTATATTCCGCAGCCGCACCCGGCGTCGCACACTGTTTTTACCCGGTGCGCTTGCAAAATCGCAATGATTTCATCCGGCGCGGGGGAGAGGGCTTTGCTGTATTCCAGAATGCGGTTTCGGTCAACCGCTTTCCAGGATTCCTGCCAGAAATTTTGACTCGTTTTCATAGCCTCACCGCGATTTCCAGCGCGATTTGCAGGAACTTTGCATGGCTGGAGGCGGGTCTTGCGCCCAGGGTGCGCGGGTCCCATGCTTCTCCATCCAGACAGTCATCCGCATAGAAGAACTGATAGACCGGGACATTTCGGAACTGCCCCGCCGCCATGACGCTGGCGCATTCCATGTCCACCGCAATACAGCCGTCGGCCTTGCGCTTTTGCATATTATCTCTGGTTTCCCGGTAAAATGCGTCGGTCGTCCACACCCGGCCGGAAACGTAGGGTAAGTGCAGTTCATCCATGATCTGCGCCATCCGGGGCTGCGTGGGCACCTCCACATAGTCGCTGACGGGCAGATAGTGGTAGCTGGTGCCTTCGTCCCGATAGGCGGCGGTGGGAAGAATCAGATGTCCGGCGGCGATTTCTCTGTTCAGAACGCCGCAGTTCCCGTAAAGGAGAAATTTCTTTGCGCCCCGCGCAAGGAGGGATTCCATCAGGCACACTGTTCCGGCACCGCCCATCAGGGAGTGAAACAGGCCAATGTCCCGCCCCTGCCACCGAACGCGGTATACCGGGATGGAGCGGCCGCCTCGCAGCGAGCAGATCACCTCTGCGGGTGCGATATTTTCCAGGGCGCGAAAGGTCTCCTCCTTGAATGCCCCGATAACGATCTCCGGGAAATCCGCGACCTCATGGAAGGAGCGCTGCCGATTGACCTTAATCAGCTCCTCCGAATGCGGGTCAAACGTATCAAGCAAGCTCATAAATTACCTCCCAAAACAACAAAAAATGCAGGCCGAAGCCTGCACGGTGTCTGTACGGGTCCTGTCAAAAGTCAGACACAGTAACACGGAGCGGCGCATCGGGCAAAATACGGCATATTGTGCATCATGGACATCATAAATTCCCGCTCCTTTCAATTTCTTGGCCATATGGTAGCATATTCCAAAAAGCTTGTCAATAGCCCGTAAAACGGAAAAAGAGGAAGGTTTGGAACCTTCCTCTGCGTTTTCCGCTTTTGCCTTACTCAGCCTCAACGGCCACGACCTGACGGCCATTGTAGGTGCCGCAAGCCTTGCAAGCTCTGTGGGGCATGACGGGTTCACCGCACTTGGGGCAAACCGAGACGCTGGGAGCGGAGAGCTTCCAGTTGGAGCCACGGCGCTTATCGCGGCGAGCCTTGGACACTTTACACTTAGGGACAGCCATGGTGACACCTCCTTGGTAAAACTGCTTTTAACACAGCATCAAATATGGATTTACTCTGCAAGAAACTGCCTTAAAGCAGCCAGTCGGGGATCCAGTTCCTTTTCGCAGGTGCATTTTCCGTCGTTCAGGTTTTTGCCGCAGCGCGGGCACAAACCCTTGCAATCTTCCTTGCACAGCAGCTTGGAATCCAGATTCAGCACGAACACCGTCCGCACAATATCATCCAAATCGGCGCTGTCTCCCACGAGAGGGAATACCCACTCATCTTCATTCTCTTCGCTTGCCAGCTCCGTTACCAGCACCACATCGATGGGAAAATCGATGTCACGGGTGAATTCCGCGGCGCAGCGGTCGCAGATGCCGTGAATGGTGGTGGTGACGCTGCCCTTCATCAGCAGGACGCCCGCGGTATTTCGTACCACGCCCTGAGCCAGTACCGGCTCGGACACCGGGCAGCTGATGCCGTAGCGAAGATCGCTGAGATCTACGCTGGTGGAGAAAGGAACGCTTGCACCGGGGCTGTCAATGATCTTCGATAGCCCAAGCAGCATACTTTTCCCCTCCTCGCAGTCATGCTTAGATATTATATAGGGTAAATCGGATTTTGTCAAACATTATTTTTGTATTTTTTCCGGGGGAGAGAGCATCCCGTCCAAAAAAGGAAAATTCCGAAAATGGGCAAGGTGCCCATTTTCGGAATCGTGTAGCCTCAGCGCTCCGTTGTGTTGTGGAACTGCCGCTCTGCTTCCATCTTAAGACGCAGATCCTCTGCCAGTGTTGAAATCACAATGCCGTTGCTGATCTGCCGCGTGCCGCTGTTGGGGTCGACGGGGAACAGTTTATCCCACAGCTGGCCGTTGCTTTTCTTGCAAGCGGCGGCAATGGCAGTGCGCAGGCAGTGCTCCACCTGGAGCGAGGTGCCGCCGAAGCGACGCCCCAAGCGGGGATACAGATCCTTCGTCAAGGAGATCTCCGGCTCGTCAAGGGCGATGAGAACCGCCTCCTGCAAGAATTTACTGCCCTGATGACGGGGAGAGAACATCAGTGCCCTGGTTTGCTCGGCAATGTAGGTTTTTGGATCAATCGGCCGGGCCGGCCGTGGATTCAGCCTTTTGGTCAAATCCCTCACCCGCTGAGAAACAGCGGATGGGTCGCAGGGCTTGCGCATAACGTAGCCAATTCCCAGCTCCTGAGCGGTCTCCTGGACGTAGTCGTTGAAGAAACGGGTCACAGCCACCACCATCGGTCGTAATCCGGCATCGCGAATACCGTGTAAGAGGGTGATGCCGTCCAGCTCGGTCAGCATCAGATCCAGAACGACGATTTCTGGCTTGACCTCAACAGCTACCTCCAGCGCCTGCTTTCCGCTGCAGCATTGGACGATATTATAGGCGTCGGAAAGCGCCTCGTCCAGAGCCTGCCGGAACTCATCACTGTTGTCTGCGATCATCAATGTTAAGCAACCCAAATTCGTCACACCTTTGCAGAGAGGTTAATCTTATCACAATAAGAGAATAACACAAACTTCAAAATATTTCAATTCATATAAAATCGACAATTATCGACAAAACTTGGCTCTCTGCAAAAAAGCGGACTGATCAAATGTTTTCGGGTGGGGCGTTTCCGGGCAGCCGGAAAAGGGGGCCGCCTTGCAGTTGCTCGGCAGCCCCCTTTGGGACATTGTAGACTTGTTATCAGCCGACCTGATTTCCGCCGAAGAAGAACTTGTACCACTCGTCATAGCTGCCGTCCTGCGGCTGCGTGGGTTCCACCGTGCTGGATGAGGACTGGGTATCCCGGGGCTTCTCGTCCAGGGTGATATCCATGGTCATCCGTTCGCCGGAGCGAATGACGGTGATGGTGGTGGTGTCGCCCGCCTTGAAGCGGCGCAGAACACGGGTCAGTTCGGTCCTGTTGGAGATATCGGTATCGCCCAGGCCGATGATGATATCCTTGGGCTGAACACCGGCCCGGTCGGCCGCGCCGCCGTCCTCAACGCTGTTCACGTAAGCGCCGGTGGGCATACCATACAGCTTGGCAGCGGCAGCGTCGGTGTCCGTCACCGTCACGCCCAGATAAGCGCCGGTCACATAGCCGTACTCCTGCAGGTCGTCAATGATGCTCATCACGTCGTCAATGGGGATGGCAAAGCTGATGCCCTCGATGGACGCGCCGGAGGAGGTGGTGCCGGAATACTTGGCGGAGGTGATGCCTACCACCTCGCCGTACATATTGAACAGCGGGCCGCCGGAGTTGCCGGAGTTGATGGCGGCGTCGGTCTGGATCATGTTGATGGTGGAGTTATCGGTGGTGACCTGGCGGTCCTTGCCGCTGACATAGCCAACGGTCAGCGTAGCGGTGAGGGAACCGAGGGGATTGCCGATGGCGCACACCATGTCGCCAATGGACAGGTCATCGCTGCTGCCCAGCTTCACGGCGGGCAGACCGGTGGCCTCGACCTTCAGCAGGGCCACGTCGTTCAGCGAATCGGAGCCGACGACCTTGGCTGTGTATTCATCCCCGGTGGACAGGGTCACGGTGACATCCGTCGCGCCCTCTACCACATGGCGGTTGGTAACAACGTAGCCGTCATCGGAAATGATGAAGCCGGAGCCGCTGGAGGTTCCCTGACGGGTCTGGCCGTAAACGGTGGACTGAATGGTGCTGGATACGGCCACCACGCTCTTGGCGTTGTTTTCGTAGACCATTCTGGGCGTCTGGGTTCCCTCGGGGGACACGGCGTAGGTCACGTTGTCAGCGGTGATGGTGCCGGACGGCACCGCGCTCAGCTGCTGCTGCATGGAGCTGATGGAGGCGGTTGCCTCCTGCATCTTATCCTCCCACTTGTTATTGACGGCGGCATAGGTCAGGCCGCAGCTGCCGGCCACCAGTGCCAGCGCCAGGACAGCGCTGACTGCCTTGCGCAGACCGGAGCGGTGCTTGGGCTGATTTTCGGGTGCGGAGGGCTGGGTATTGGTTTTGGGTTCAAATTCCTCGGTAATGTTATCTTCCGAGTGGTTGTTATCAAAGGTCTCCATAGAGATTCCTCCTTGCGTTTTATTTGTTTATACCATAACCCCCACTTATGAAAAAAATATGTACTCAAAAATAACGGTTTATAAAAATTGGATTTTTTGGTGACACTACGGGGCGTATGCCTGATTATCACCCATCCGCTATCTTTCCCTGTTTCCGTCGGCGCTGTCAGGAACAGAGGGAACCGCGGCGGTTCCCTCTGTTTCACGGGCAATTTTATTTCTTTCGGAAGCTCTTGCAGTCGGTACACTGATCCATGGTGGGGTTGGCCTCGTGAGTGCCTACCAGAATCTTATCCAAGGAGCAGTAATTTTCGCTGGCGCAGTGGTTCGCGCACTCCTGGACGGTGCATTCAACGCATTTGTTGGCATGACAGTTCATACGTTTTCCCTCCTTCCTTTGGTTTCGAGAGTAGTATGGACGGATTGTCCCGGAATATACCCACAGCAAAATCCATAAAAGCCGTCCTGCTGATTTAAAGAATCTTCCAAACTTTTTTTGCAGTCTTGCTCCTTGCTTGAGATGCTGTTATAATTAGCAAAAAAGCCAGTGGCATACGAGCCAAAAAGGAGAAATGCTTTATGAAAAAATTCCTATCTGTCACATTGTCCCTGCTGCTGGCAGCATCCCTGCCCCTGAGCGCACTGGCGGAAACCTATGATCTGGCACAGGGCAGCATCACCGTGGAAGCGAAAGCGGACGGCAACCAGTATGTCTCCCAGACGGGCGGCGTGCAGCAAGAACAGCAAACCACCGAAACCGTCATCAACCAGATGGGCAGCAATACGTCTTCTACCACAAATACCATCACCATCCAGGCGGAGAAGAACCAGACCGCCCAGGTCACCATCTCGGATGTGAACATCGATATGGGCAACGAGCACAAGGCCGCTATTTCCACAGGGGGAGACGGCAGCGTGACCATCGAGCTGGATGGCAACAATACCGCCAAAAGCGGCAGTGAACATGCCGGTGTAGAAAAGAATAACGGCGGCAACCTGACCATCACGGATGCGGATGGGGACGGTGCATTGAATGCCCAGGGCGGCTCCCACGGCGCAGGCATTGGCGGCGGACATTATGGGTCGGGCAGCGATATTACAATCAGCGACAATGCAGAAGTGACAGCCACCGGTGGCTCCTACGGCGCAGGCATTGGCGGCGGAGATTATGGGTCGGGCAGCAATATTACAATCAGCGGCAGTGCAGAAGTGACAGCCACCGGCGGCGACTACGGCGCAGGCATTGGCGGCGGAGATTATGGGTCGGGTAGCAATATTAAAATCAGCGGCAGTGCAGAAGTGACAGCCAACGGCGGCGACTACGGCGCAGGCATTGGCGGCGGAGATTATGGGTCGGGCAGCAATATTACAATCAGCGACAATGCAGAAGTGACAGCCAAGGGCGGCGACTGCGGCGCAGGCATTGGCGGCGGATGTGAAAATGCGGGCAGCGATATTACAATCAGCGGTAATGCCAATGTGGAATCCAACGGCGGTGCCAGAGGCGCAGGCATTGGCGGTGGTGGATATGGAACCGGCAGCAATATCACTGTTTCAGGGGATGCTCAGGTGAAGGTGTCCGGCGGCGAGAGAGGTGCAGGCATCGGCAACGGTGCCCCCCAGAATGGTCAAGGTTCCGAAGTTAAACCCAATACTGACAATCTGACCACCGGCTTCATTGGCTACTACGCCCCCGGCGCAGACAAGAGCCAGCAACCCCCCAAAAATCTGCTGCACAAGGACGACAGCAGTGTCTATACCCACACGGACGTGCCCCTGAAATCCAGCACCGAGGCAACCTGCCTCAATAACGCCACGGTTACCTACCTGTGCACCTTCGGTGGGGAAATCACCACAGAGCTGCTGAACACCGCCCTGGGGCATAAGCTGGGGGAATATACCTCCAACAACGATGCAGCCTGTATGGCGGACGGTACGAAAACAGCCCATTGTACCAACACCGGCTGTACCTATTACGTTACCGTCACCGATGCGGGCAGCCGCAACCCCGACAAGCACAGCTTTACGAACTATGTTTCCAATAACGATGCCACCTGCTTTGATGCCGGACACAAGACTGCCAGCTGCGACAATGGCTGCGGCGCAACCGATGTAAAGACTGACGAGAATGCGCCCGCTCTGGGGCACACCTGGGGAACGTACGAATCCAATGGAAACGCCACCTGTGAGCAGGACGGCACCAAGACCGCAAAATGTGTCCGCTACGGACAGGGCGGCTGTACCGAAATGGACACGGTTCCCGATGCCGGAAGCAAGCTGGGACATGACTTCACGGATTACATTTACAATAATAATGCGTCCTATACCGAAGACGGCACGGAAACCGCCCATTGCAACCACGCCGGATGCAACGAAACCCACACCCGCAAGGCCGAGGGAACCCGCTGGGCGCTGTTCCAGGTCAAAGATGAAAAGGGCTGGTACGTCACCTATGCCGAGAGCAGAAGCGGCAATGTGCTGACGATTACGGTAAACCAAAATACCGCCACCCTGTCCGGCACCATTGCGGGGCTGCGTGTGCTGCAAGCCAGCGGCATTACCACCGTCATCTTTAAGACCACGGAAGCGGAATCCACCTTCCATATTGCGGATTTGCTGCCCGGCATGAGCTATAACCTGACCCATAAAAACACCGCAGTCGCGTTCACCCTGGACGGAAACGATATTGCAAATCTCCTGAAATAATCGGAAATGCCATTGTGCGGGAGGCTCTTAGCCTCCCGCTGCGGCTTCGCCGCTCGGGTCGCCAAATTGGCGACCCCTACAGGGGCAATGCGAAACCGTAGGGATATTCCATTCATCGTGGGACACTCCCTCAGCCTCGCTTTTGCTCGGCAGCTCCCTCAGAGAGGGAGCCAAGGGCACTTCGTGCCGGTGGGCGGCTTACGGTTGGCGGTGTGAAATCATCACTCACGCAGTCGCCCTGGAAATTTCTATGTTTTCCTTGACAATTCGTTCTTATCCGACTATAATACCTAGGACGCAAAAGCAAATAAGTCTTCGGGGTGCCGGACGAATCCGGCTGAGAGTGAGCTGTGTGGCTCTGACCCGTGAACCTGATACGGTTAATACCGTCGGAGGGAAAGATGCACGATAAGAATACCGCCATGCGGTATCGCATTGCACCTGGACGGGTTTGCAATGCGATTTTATTTTTTTGGAGGTATTCTTCTATGGAAAAATCTCATCAGAAGGTGCGGATGCTCACCGAGGGCGCTGTCTGCATCGCACTGGCTGAAATCCTCAGCTTCATCCCCCTGTACAAAATGCCCTGGGGCGGCTCTGTTGACCTGGCAATGCTGCCCATCATTCTGTACTGTGTCCGCTGGGGCTTCGGTGCCGGTATGGTGGCAAGCTTCGCCCATGCTGTGCTCCAGATGCTGTTTGAAGGCGGCATCGCCATCGGCTGGCAGAGCATCATCGGTGATTTTATCGTGGCCTATACCATTCTTGGCCTGGCGGGACTGTTCAAGGGCAAATTCTTTATTGCCACCATCGTCGCCTGCGTTGCCCGGTTCCTGGTGCACTATGTGGTGGGCGCGACCATTTGGGCGGAGTACATGCCTGAGACCTTTTTCAAGATGACCATGACGACGCCCTGGGTCTATTCCGCCCTGTACAACGGTGCCTATATGCTGCCGGACATGCTGGTCATACTGGTCGTGGGCGCGGTGCTGCTGAAAACCCCCGCAAAAAAATTCATCACTGGAGAAGATTTGGCCTGAGCGCTGCCATTCGGGGGCCTGCCGTTTTCGCGGCAGGCCCCCTTTTCATGTCAGGATGCTTGAAGCCCGAATTACAGAATATAATCTGAGATACAGTCGTACCAATGCACATAGGTTTCGCCGTTGATGGTGATGCGCTCGTTATGCGGTAGCTGTTCGCTCCAGGGCTTGCCGCCGAAGCGGTCAATGGCCCAGTCATCCCGATTGAACCGCCGCCACAGGACGGTTCGCCCGTTCTGGTCCACATACTGCTCCGATGCCACGGCGTCGTTGAAGCAATTAATGTCCATGACGCAGATGGTGTCGTACGTTTTTCCGGCGATGGTTACCCGGCAGCGGCCCGTCACATCCACCACCTCTCTGGGAACTGTGCCTGTGATGCAGCTGCCCACCCGGTGCAGCAGGCCCTTTGCATGCAGCGCCACTTCATTGCCGCAGTTGTCCTCGCCAAAGCCCCAGTTATTCAGGAATGCGTCCCCGTCCAGAAATGTGAAGCATTTGCGCACGCCGTCTTCCATGTGGGTTTCCGCAAGGTAGCGGCTGTGGGTATCGGTGAGCTGTGCCACGAAGCGGCGCTCCACCCGGTCCAGGCTTCCGGTGCGGTAATAGTCGGCGGAATCAAACTGTGTGGCGACGATTTCCACACCCTCAATGCCGTGGACCTCCGCACGTCCCACCACCGCCATTTCCGTGTACTCCGTGCGCTTGCGGCTTGGAAAATCGTACATCCCCCAGGTCAGCTTCTCGCCCGGCCGCGGCACGATCTGCCAGCCCTGCAGCTCCTCCCAGCGGACGCTGAAGGGCGGCTCGTTCGTCTGCTCAATGGTATATTCGGGAATGTATTTAGGCATTTTTTGCATGATAATAGCTCCTTTCGGTTTCTGAATCTGATATGGATACTTGCTTTTGAAATGCTGCTTTGCGGTGTGAAGCCTGCTTTTCACCGTTCCGACAGGAATATCCAGCTGCCTTGCGATTTCATTCTGGGGCAGCTCTTTCCAGAAATACAGATAGAGGATCTGCTTGTCTCTGCCTCCAAGCCGGTTCAGTGTTTCCCGCACGGTATGTACCACAGAAATGCCCAGCCGTCCGGCTGACAGCTCCCTGCTCGAAAGCGCTTCAATGGGTATTTCCATCTGTGCCGCCTGGGCGCGGAAGTAATCATTGCATTTGTTGCGGGCGATACTGATGATCCAGGGCTTGAAGGCCTCTCGGTTCTTCAGATCGGAGAATTTACGGTAGGCGCTCAGGTATACCTCCTGCAATACGTCGTCCGCATCCGCCTGAGACGGCAGTCGGTACCGCACAAACCGCTCCACAGCGCTGCTTGCGTCCGCAAGCAGCTTTTCAAATTCATCCACATCATCACCTCCTTCGTGATAGGGTCAAAACCGGTTTCACATATATAGACGGCCCGCGCCGCCAAAAGGTTCATTCCTGCATTCAATAATTTATCATTTTTACAAAAGCGGTGTCAAGAAAGTAAAAAGCGGTGGGAGATGCTCCCACCGAATGTCTATAATTGCGTTACGATCCAATAGATGATGCCGTATACCACGCTGGCCACAGTACCGTAGACGATCACCGGCCCGGCGATGGTGAACATTTTTGCGCCCACGCCCAGGATGAAGCCCTCGGTCTGGAATTCCACAGCGGAGGCCGCCACCGCGTTGGAAAAGCCGGTGATGGGTACCAGTGTTCCAGCCCCGGCATATTTGGCAATGTCGTCGTAGACGCTCAGCCCCGTCAGCAGGGCGGACAGCCCCACCAGGGTGATGGAGACCCAGGCTGCGGCGTCCTGCTTTTCCAGGCCAAGCCCGGTGTAGCGGTTCAGCAGAAATTGACCCAGGGCGCAGATCAGCCCGCCGGAAGCAAAGGCAAACAGGCAGTCCTTCATAATGGGAGATTTGGGGCTTTTGTCCTTTACCAGGCGCGCGTATTGCTTGTCATTCATAGCGATCCCTCCGTTGAAAGCATTATTCCCGCTCCCACCGGATTTCACACCTGTGAAAAGAGCAATATTTGCGTATATTTCAGCTTTTTCTGATTCTTGCCAGAATTTAAGCGGTATGATAAAATTATAGCCGGAAAAGATTGCCCGTACTGCCGAAAAGACAGGCAATACATTACAAAAAATGGAGGTTTTTGTTATGCCCATGCAAATGAGCTGGCGCTGGTACGGCGAAGGAAACGACCCGGTCAAACTCAGCGACATCAGGCAGATCCCCGGCGTGACCAGCATCGTCTGGGCGCTGCACAACAAGCTCCCCGGTGAGATTTGGAAAATTGACGAGATCCAGCAGGTGGCTGACCAGATCCATGCCTACGGCTTCAATATGGATGTGGTGGAGTCCGTCAACGTCCACGACGATATCAAGATCGGCCTGCCCACCCGGGACGCGCTGATCGAAAACTATAAGCAATGCATCCGCAATCTGAGCAAGTTTGGCGTCAAGGTCATCTGCTACAATTTCATGCCCATCTTCGACTGGACCCGCACCGACCTGTTCCATCCCGTCGGCGACGGCTCCACGGCCCTGTTCTATCAGAAGAACATGATCAAGGACGACTACAAGGCCATGGCGGAATACATCATGAGCTTCACCGAGAAGTACCACATGACCTTCCCCGGCTGGGAGCCGGAGCGGATGGCGAAGCTGGACGAGCTGTTCAGGGCCTACGCTCCCGTGACCAAGGAGAAGCTGTGGGAGAACTTCAAGTATTTCCTGGAGGCCATCATGCCCACCTGCCATGAGTGCGATATCAAAATGGCGGTGCATATGGACGATCCCCCCTGGGATATCTTCGGCCTGCCCCGCCTGCTGGTGGATGAGGAGAGCATCGACCGCTTCCTGAAGATGGTGGACGATCCCTACAACTGCCTGACCCTGTGCTCCGGCTCCCTGAACGCCAATCCCAATAACAATGTGGCTGCCGTCGTCCGCAAGCACTGCGACCGCATCGCCTTTGCCCACATCCGCAACATCCACCATTTCCCCAACGGCGACTTCTGCGAGGCTGCCCACCGGGATTGCTGCGGCGAGACCGGCATCATTGAGATCCTGCGGGCCTACCACGACTGCGGCTTCCAGGGCTATATCCGTCCCGACCATGGCCGCCAGCTGTGGGAGGAAGGCCCCGGCTCCTGCCGCCCCGGCTACGGCAAGTATGACCGCGCCCTGGGCATTCAGTACATGCTGGGCGTGTGGGACCTGCTGGACCGGCTGGATGCCGAGAAGAAATAACCGGGAGGAACGGAAAAATGAAGCTTTCTGAGATCAAAACCGGCATTTCCCCCGAATGGGCGGAAAAGGGCTATCAGATGCCCGCCTTTGACATTGAGGCCGTCCGGGCGAAGACCCACGCGGAGCCTGTGTGGGTGCACTTCGGCGCGGGCAACATCTTCCGGGCCTTTCCGGCGGCGCTGCTGAACGACGCGCTGAATTCCGGCAAATATGATCGGGGCGTCATTGTGGCGGAGAGCTTTGACTATGAGATCATCGACAAGGCCTACCGTCCCTATGATAACCTTTCCCTGCTGGTCTCCCTGCGATCCGACGGCGGCATCGAGAAGAAGGTCATCGCCTCCGTCACCGAGAGCCTGAAGGCCGACTATCAGTTTGAGGACTGGGGCCGCCTGGTGGAGATCTTCCGCCAGCCCTCCCTGCAAATGATCTCTTTCACCATCACCGAGAAGGGCTACGGCGTCAGCCCTGCGGATCTGGAGCGGGGCCTGACCCCCGTGCTGGCCATGGGCAAGGTGGCAGCCCTGCTGCTGGAGCGCTACAAGGCCGGCGCACTGCCGCTGACAGTGCAGTCCATGGACAACTGCTCCCACAACGGCGACAAGGTAAAGGCTGGTGTGATGCAGTATGTGAACCGCTGGGTGGAGCAGGGCCTGGCCCCCGCCGGCTTCCTGGACTACATGACGGACAGGACCAAGATCACCTTCCCCTGGTCCATGATCGATAAGATCACCCCCCGTCCCCATGAGAAGGTGCAGGCCATGCTGGCCGCCGACGGCTTCGAGGATCACTACACCCTGCAAACCGAGAAGCATACCTTTACCGCTCCCTTCGTCAACGCCGAGGAGACCCAGTACCTGGTGGTCGAGGACGACTATACCAACGGCCGCCCGCCGCTGGAGCTGGGAGGGGTGCTGTATACCGACCGCAAGACGGTGGACATGGTGGAGACAATGAAGGTCACCACCTGCCTGAACCCCCTGCATACCGCCATGTCCATCTATGGCTGCATGCTGGGCTATACCCTGATCTCTGCCGAAATGGCCGACCACGATATCCGCAGCTTTATCCAGAAGCTTGGCTACATCGAAGCCATGCCTGTGGTCACCGACCCCGGCGTGCTGAATCCCTATGAGTTCATCGGCGCGGTGCTGAACCGCCGCCTGCCCAATCCTTTTATGCCCGACGCTCCCCAGCGCATCGCCATGGATACCAGCCAGAAGCTGCCCATCCGCTTCGGCGAGACCCTGCGCAAGTATCAGGAGCGGGGCCTGGACAAATCCAATCTGGTGCTCATCCCCCTGACCCTGGCGGGCTACGCCCGGTATCTGCGGGGCATCGACGACAATGGCGCACCCTTCGAGCCGTCCCCCGACCCCCTGCTTGCCGAGCTTCAGCAGATCGTGGCGGGCCTGGAGGTAAGGGAGGGGGAGCAGGACTTCACCTGCCTGCATGACCTCTTCTCCCGCACGGATGTTTTCGGCGTCGACCTGTACGCCATGGGCCTGGGCGAGCAGATCGAGGGCATGACCAAAGAACTCTACGCCGGCCCCGGCGCCGTCCGCTGCACCCTGCACAAATACGTGGAAGCAAGATAACACAATAACCTAAAAGGGATCGCCCCGTAATTTGGGGCGATCCCTTTGCAGCTGCTGGGGGAAATTAAATATTCCGAACAGGATGCCGGATCACGGTTTTCAGCTTTTCCGGCGGGACCTTGCGGGCGTCGCTCATGTAAATTTCGTGATGCAGGCGGGTGGGGGAGAAGTCGTTTCGGTAGCCGTTTTCTGTCAGCCAAGCATCCATTTTTGCCACGGTGGCAGGCTCGTCGTCATAGGACCCCAGGTGCATGCACTGGACGCACAGTCCTTCGTCCACCGTCAGAAATTCCGCCCCGGAGCAATCGATGCCCTTCTTTCGGGTCGCTGTTTCCACCGCCCACTGAAAGTCCTTTTTGGTGATGAAATCCGGCAGCCGGATCACAGAGAGCCAGCAGAAGCGCTCCTTGTGGCGGTAGTCCACGCCGTTGATGCCCTCCTGCCACCAGAAGCCCTCCAGCGGGGGAACCACATACTCAAAGAATCCTTCAATTTTATAGTCGCTCTTGTAACTCATTTTCAGGGTATAGGCCAGGGAATACAGAATCTGCATGGCCTGCTGGTAGGCGCCGCCCGGCTCATTGGGGTCGCCCTTGCCCCGGACGGCGATATAATTCATGGGCGGTACCTGAACGATCTCCGGCCTGTCCTTGGGCAGATAAAATTCCTTATACTCCTTTTTGAAGTCAAAGGCCATGGCTCATCCCTCCGTTTGCAGCAGCGCGGCCTGCTGCTTTTTGCTGAAGCTGCCCAGCACCAAATGATAGGACTTTTTCAGCAGCGTTCTCAGCAGTTCCTCCGGCACGGCACCGCCCGAACGGACGGAATTCCAGTGGAGCTTATTCATGTAGTAGCCGGGCAGGAAATCCTCGTACTGCTGCCGCCAAAAGTCCCCCTCGGCCGGTTCCAGCTTGAAGGTGATGTAATAGGGCCGGTTTTCGTCGTCCAGGCAGATGGCGGCAAACATTTTATCCCCCAGCTTGTAGCGGATCCAGTTCCAATCCGGCTGTACATCCTTGGTCACGCCGGGAAGGCTGAGCAGATATTCATCGATCCATGGATAGTTCATTTTGGTATCCCCTCATTTTAATAGAAATTTTGTTCTATTATAGCAGACAGATCACCAAAATGCAACTGCGTTTTTAAAAAATTCATCGGTAAGTTGTTACACCCGCACGACGCGGCCGGGTTTGCGGGGCTTGCCGTGGGGAGCCGGGCCGTCCAGATAGCCCAGCAGGATACGGCTACCATGCCGCGAGACGCTTCTGCACAAGTACGCACAAATTTGTAACTGTGAACAAAATATGGAAATCCTTTACTTTGATTGTATTTTTTGCTATACTCTTAGGGCCAAATCATGCAGACGCACGGCCCGTGGCGGCATAAAAAATCCCCCGCCGCGTATGCGGCAGGGGAACGGGATGCTTATTTGCTCAGGCAGACCTCGGTTTGGGTGTTGGGCGTGCCCTGGAAGAATTTCAGCGCATTGTCCACCGTGGTGGCGGCGATGTTGTCCAGCGCCTCCTGGGTCAGGAACGCCTGGTGGGACGAGACAATCACGTTGGGCATGGCGATCAGCCGCACCAGCTTGTCGTCCTGCACCACATGGCCGGAATAGTCCTCATAGAACAGGTCGCCCTCTTCCTCGTATACGTCCAGGCAGGCCGCGCCAACTTTCTTCTCCTTGATGCCGGTGATCAGATCCTCGGTGTTGATCAGCGCGCCGCGGGAGGTGTTGACGATGGTCACGCCCTTTTTCATCTTTTCGATGGAGTCGGCGTTGATCATGTGCCGGGTCTCCTCCGTCAGGGGGCAGTGGAGGGAGATAATGTCGGACCGGGCGAACAGCTCATCCAGCGTGGTGTATTCCAGGCCGGTATCCGGGTTGGGGTACTTATCGTAGGCCACAACCTTCATGCCGAAGCCTTTGCAGATATCGGCGAACACCCGGCCGATTTTGCCGGTGCCAACCACGCCCACGGTCTTACCGTACAGGTCGAAACCCACAAAACCCTGTAGGCTGAAGTTGAAGTCTCGGGTGCGGATATATGCCTTGTGCGTCCGGCGGTTGATGGTCAGCAGCAGGGCCATGGCGTGCTCGGCTACCGCATGGGGAGAGTAAGCAGGGACGCGGAACACCCGGATCTTTCCCTGGCAGGCGGCGATATCCACATTGTTGAAGCCGGCGCAGCGCAGCACCAGCAGCTTCACGCCGTAGCCATGGAGCTTATCCACCACGGCGGCGTTCACCACGTCGTTGACGAAGACGCACACGGCGTCATATCCGGCGGCGAGGGACACGGTGTCCTCGTTGAGCCGGGTCTCGAAATACTTAATCTCCAGGCCGGTATCCTTGGCGCAGGCGTCAAAACCAGGCATGTCGTAGGCTTTGGTATCAAAGAAAGCAAGTTTCATGAAATCAGCTCCTTCATTTATTTATCGATATAATTATATCGAATTATTTTCAAATGTCAAGTAAAAATTTTTTGAATATATTTTTTAACCATGGGGTGGAATTATGCTGACAAAAATCAAAGAACTCCTGAAAAAATACCGCAGCCAGATCGTCTATCTGATTTTCGGCGTTCTGACCACCGGGGTCAATTACCTGGTTTACATTCCATGCTATCATTATCTGGGACAGACCGCGTTCAGGTATGCCTCTGCCGCCAGCAATACCATTGCCTGGGTGTTCGCGGTGATTTTTGCCTACCTGACCAACAAGCCCTTTGTATTTGAAAGCCACGACTGGTCGGCAAAGACGGTGGGGCCGGAGTTTGTCAAATTCGTAAGCACTCGCATCGCGTCCCTGCTGATCGAGACGGGCATCCTGTTCCTGACCGTGGACACACTGAGATGGAACGGCGTGGCGTGGAAGCTCATCACCAGTGTGCTGGTGGTGGTCCTGAACTATGTGGGCAGCAAGCTGCTGGTATTTCGCAAAAAGTAAGGGGAAAAACGCATGGCTTTTGTTGAATTCAAAAATGTGGGCAAGACCTATCAGATGGGCGAGGTGAAGATCAACGCCCTGCACGACGCCTCCTTTGAAATCGAAAAAGGGGAGTTGGTGGTCATTGTCGGCCCCTCCGGCGCGGGAAAGACCACACTGCTGAATATCCTGGGCGGAATGGACACCCTGACCACCGGCCAGGTGCTGCTGGACGGCAGGGACATTTCCGGCATGGACCGGCGGGAGCTGACCCAATACCGCCGGATGGACGTGGGCTTTGTGTTCCAGTTCTACAATCTGATCGGCAACCTGAACGCCCTGGAGAACGTGGAGCTGGCCAACCAGATTTGCCGGCATCCGCTGCCCGCCGCTCAGGTGCTGAAGGATGTGGGCCTGGAGGCCCGGATGAAGAATTTCCCCAGCCAGCTCTCCGGCGGCGAGCAGCAGCGGGTGGCCATCGCCCGGGCATTGGCAAAGAATCCCAAGCTACTGCTGTGCGATGAGCCCACCGGCGCGCTGGACTACCAGACCGGCAAGGCCATCCTGAAGCTCTTGCAGGATACGGGCCGGAAAACCGGCATGACCGTGGTCATCATCACCCACAACAGCGCCCTGACCGCCATGGCGGACCGGGTGATCCGGGTAAAAAACGGCACGGTCTGCGGCATCGAGACCAATGAACACCCCATGGACATCGCGGAGATCGAATGGTAATGAAGCGTAGCATGATGCGCAGGAATCTGCGCCGATCAATTTTCAAATCTCTGGGACGATATATCGCCATTGCCATGATTATCGCGTTGGGCGCGGGGATGTTCGTCGGCCTGCGCTCCACCAAAATGGACATGGTGGCCACGGGGCAGAGCTATACCGACCGGCAGAATATGTTTGACCTGCGGCTGCTCAGCACCTACGGCTGGGACAAGTCCCAGTTGGAGCCGATTTCTAAGCTGCCCGGCGTGGAGCAGGCGGAGGGAGTATTCTATTCCGATCTGATCGTGCAGACGGGCACGGGGGATGAGGCGGCAGTCTACCGCTTCTATACCATCCCCCAGGAGATCAACAAGCTGGTGCTGCTGGAGGGCAGAATGCCCCAGGCGCCCAACGAGTGTCTGGCCGACGGTTTCCGCAACAAGAAGGATGTGATCGGGCGGACGGTGCAGCTGTCGCTGGACAACGCCGACGCCTCCATGGAGCAACTGACGGTGGATTCCTTTACCGTTGTGGGCCTGGTCAGCACGCCGCTGTATATGGATATCACCCGGGGGAATACCTCGGTGGGCAGCGGCAACATCACCAACTATTACTTTGTGCCCGAGGATGCCTTCGACGTGGACTATTACACGGAGGTCCACGTGACCCTCCCGGGGCAGCATGCGATCTATTCTCAGGAGTATAACGACGTCATGACCCAGGCGGCGGGGATCATAAAGCCGCTGCTGGAACCCTTTGCCCAGGAGCGGATGGAATCTGCCCGGGCATCGGCGGAGCAGACCTATCAGGACGGCCTGGCGGAGTATAAGCAGGGCGTGGCGGACTATCGGGAGCAGAAGACCGCCGCCGAGCGGCAGCTGGCCGATTCCCGCCAGCAGCTGGAGGATGCCCAGCAGCAGATCGCCGACGCCGAGGCCCAGCTGGGCGAATCGGAGCAGGCGCTTTCCGACGGCAGGGCGGAGCTGGATACCGGCAAGGAGACCCTGACCCAGTCCGAAGGGAGGCTGAGCTCCTCTGAGTCCGGCGGCCAGTGGGCCCTGTCCAATGCCAGCTCCCAGCTGGCAGCCAAGCAGGCGGAGCTGGAGACGGCCTCTCAGACGCTGGAGGCGGGGCTCACCCAGATCAATGCCGCGCTGACGGAGATCAAATCCGGCATCACCCAGATCAGGATCGGCCTGGTCCAGATCGAGGCCAGCCTGCGGCCCATTGACGCGATGCTGAAAGTCGCCGAGGTGAATGAGGAGGTGGCCCAGACCGCCCTGGACAATCTGGCGGCGCTGGGGGCTTCCGAGACGGCGCTGGATGTGGCCCGGGCGGCGCTGCAAAAATGCCAGGACGAGAAGGCGAAATATGAAGCCCAGGCGGCGGAGCTGACCGGGCAGCGCGACGAGTTGAACGCCAAGCTGGCAGAGGTGACCGCCCAGCAGACGGAGCTGGAAAGCCAGAAGCAGGAGCTGCTTGCTCAGCGGGAGGCCCTGCGCGCCGGGCAGCAGCAGATCCTGGACGGATATGTGGAGCTGTACAGCCAGCGTTCCTCCATGAACAGCCAGCTCATCTACGGCCGCCAGCAGCTTGCCGACGGACAGAAGCAGCTCCAGGACGCGGAAAGAGACATCAAGCAGGGCGAGCGGGACGTGGCTCAGGGCTGGCGAACCCTGGAGCAGCGCAAGCAGGAGCTGGCCGACGGCTGGCAGACCCTGGCCCAGGCCGAGCAGGCGGCCCAGGAGCAATTCACCCAGGCGGCCCAGGAGCTGGGTGACGCTAAGCGGAAGCTGGACGAGGCGAAAACAGCCATCGGCGAGATTACCCAGACGGATGTTTATGTGCTGGACCGCAATACCAATATCGGTTACAGCGCCCTGGACAGCAATTCCGACATCGTTGCGGGGGTGTCACGGGTGTTCCCAGCGTTCTTCCTGCTGGTGGCGGCGCTGGTGTGCATCACCACCATGACCCGCATGGTGGACGAGGAGCGCACCCAGATCGGCACCCTGAAGGCACTGGGGTACAGCAATTGGGCGATCATTTCCAAGTACCTGAAGTATGCTGGCAGCAGCGCCATATTTGGCTGCGGCACCGGCGTGGTCGTGGGCAGCGTGGTTTTCCCCACGGTGCTGTGGCAGGCGTATAAGCTGGTGCTGTTTGTCACCCCCGGCATCCAGCTCTGCTTTGACTGGAAAATGGCCCTGTCCGTCACGACCCTGTATACGGCAGCCATGATGCTGGTCACCTGGTACTGCTGCCATCGGTCGCTGCGGGAGGTCCCCGCCGAGCTGATCCGCCCCAAGGCCCCCGCCTCCGGCAAGGCGCTGCTGATCGAGCGGCTCCCTCTGTGGGATCATGTCAGCTTTCTGAACAAGGTGGCCATCCGCAATATCTTCCGCTACCGCCAGCGCCTGGTGATGATGCTGCTGGGTATCGGCGGCTGCACCGCGCTGCTGATGACCGGTTTCGGCATCCGGGACTCCATCTCCAAGATTGTGGATGTCCAGTTCCGGGACGTGACCAAATACGATGTGGAGGTCTATTTCCGCAGCGGACGCACCCCGGAGCAGCAGGAGGCATTCCGTGAGGAAATGGATACCTATGCCGATGAGGTCCTGTTTTTCCACCAGGTCAGCGGCGAGATCACCGCGTCCGACCAGACCCGGGATATCTATATCATGGCCGCTTCCGATGAGCTGTCGGACTTTATCAATTTCCACAGCGATGGCACTCCTGTCCCCATGCCGGGGGAGGGAGAGCTGCTGCTGTCCGCCGGAATGGCGGATATCCTGGGTGTGCGTGTGGGCGACAGCGTCACGCTGAGCAACCCCGACATGGAGGTGCTTCAGTTGACCGTCTCCGGCATCTATGAGAACCATGTCTACAACTATGCCATCGTATCTCCTGAAACCATTGCCGCCCAGTGGGGCAGGGAGCCGGAGCAGCAGATGGCGGTCCTGCGGGTGCGGGAGGGCCGGAATCCCAGCGCCGCCGGAGCTGCCGCCCACAGGCTGGACGGCGTGGCCAGCGTGACGGTGAGCCAGGAGCTGGCAAAGACCGTGAATTCCATGATGGCCGCGCTGGATCTGGTGGTGGTCGTGGTGGTCATCTGCGCCGGCATCCTGGCGGTGATTGTCCTGTATAACCTGACCAATATCAATATCAACGAGCGCATTCGGGAGATCGCCACCATCAAAGTCCTGGGCTTCAACGCCCGGGAGACAGCCATGTACGTTTTCAAGGAAAACCTGGTGCTCAGCGTGTTTGGCACGGTGTTCGGTATCCCCCTGGGAAAGCTGCTGCTGGAGTTCGTCATCAGCCAGATCAAAATCGACCTGATCTGGATCCAGCCCATCCTGGAAAATCCCTCCCTGCTGCTGGCCGTGGCCCTGACGCTCCTGTCCGCTGTGGCTGTGGACGCCGTGTTCTATTTCCGCCTGGATAAGATCAACATGGCGGAGGCCCTGAAAAGCGTGGAATGACCATTCAAGGCGGCTCTCCATCGGGGAGCCGCCGCACACGAAAGAAAAAGGAAAAATCAGCGCATCTTTTGCTTGACTTTATTGCCGGTTGGGGCTATAATAGCCGGGTAACAGACAACGGGCTTGTAGCGCAGCTGGGAGCGCACCACATTCGCATTGTGGGGGTCGGGAGTTCGAATCTCCTCAAGTCCACCATAAGTCCACCGTAATTTTGATAGAATTACGGTGGACTTTTTTGCGTCAATACAGTATACATGGGTTTGACGAATGAGAATTCGGAGGATAGAGATGCAAATAATTCAGCTAAAGAAGATGACCCGGGAATTGTGTCATGAACTGTATAAGCATTGGAGCAATGATGCATCTATTTATGCGGATATATCTGAATTTAAGCCATACACCTATAACGAGGCTCATGTTAGCAGATATTTTGAATCGAAAAATGAACCGTCTCGTATTGTATTTGCGATTATGCTTGATGGAAGCCCTATCGGGGAACTGCAACTGAAACGGATAGATTGGGAAAAAGCTGAGTGCACTCTGAGCATTCATATGCAAAACGATACTGTAAAAGGAAAAGGGTACGGAACGCAAGCTGAACGTTTGGCGGTAAAAATTGCTTTTGAAGAAATGGGAATGGTTGCAGTCAATGCAGATACCATCATGAAAAATACTCGGAGTCAGCATGTATTGGAAAAGGTGGGATTTCGCTTTATTGGGGACGATGGTATGTTCAAATACTATCGCATTGAGCGATAAATTTAAGTGTGTTGCAAAGCAGGGAGTGTAATTATCAGGAAAACAATGCACCCTCTAAAATGAGAACTGCGCTCCCTCTGTACCGAATTTGCACCCCATGGCAGGTTTCAATCAATTTTACGGTGAAGTTTTTACTGTACAAGCGCTTTTGAAAATGATATAATAGGAGTGATACAAAAAACTTTCGGAGGTACATTGTGATTTATCACGGTTCGTGCATTCCTGGGCTGCACACAATTAAGGCAAATTCAAGATCTCATTCTATCGGAAAATTGGTTGCTTATTTCAGTGTGGACAGATGCTATGCCTTGGTCTGCTGCAGAAGCAGGGCTGAAAATTTTGTTACTATGGGCATCGGGGCGGACGGCAGGCAGCACTATTTTGAGCGTTTTCCAAACCAGCTGGAAACCCTCTACAAAGGCAGGCAAGGTTATATTTATTTTCTGAACTCGACGGATGGTATGACACGCGGGAAAGGGCACTCATGGGAGAGTGAATGTGATGTTTCCGTAGCGCAATGTGAGATCATTGACGATGTATACAGTGAAATTCTGCGGGAAGAAGCTCTGGGTAATATGGTTATTCACAGATATTCTGAGGTGGATCCGGCAGAACAGAAGAGACACGCAAATTATCTCAGAGACCACCTTATGGATGAAGGGGAGAAAATGGCAAAATTCTACTACCTCCACTTTTCCTCTTTATGGGATTGAGAGCTGCCACCGTAGTTCTGGTTGAATTACGGTGGATTTTTTTCGTTATTTCTTGCCTAACGCTTATCAAACTGATATAATGGGTGCAGAAATCGGATTTTAGGGGATACGCTATGAAGAAGCTGAATTCAAACCATTTAAAGCTGATTGCAATTATTGCAATGACGCTGGATCACGTGGCAGACCTGTGCTATCCTGGGATGCCAAACAATGCGGTTTCGAATGTTTTACATATTATCGGCAGACTGACCGCGCCCATCATGTTTTTCTTTATCTGCGAGGGCTTTTACTATACAAGAAATCTGAAAAAGTATATTTCCAGGCTGTTTGCTTTTGCGGTAATATCCCATTTTGCGTATTGCTTCGCGTTCGGCATCAGCTATATCCCATTCAGCACGGGAAGCATTTTTAATCAGACCAGCATTATGTGGACGCTTGCCTGGTCGGTGGTGGCGCTGTACGTTGTGAACGGCGAAACCAATCTAAAAGCATGGCAGAAATATGCGCTGGTGATCCTGATAGACGTCGTCACATTTTCCGCTGACTGGAGCTGCATTGCGGTAATGGCGATCCTGTCCATGTATTCCAACAGAGGGAACTTAAAGAAGCAGATCGCCGGGATGAGCTTTTGGGTCCTGCTCTATGCGGTCATTTCGTTCGTGTTCGTGAATAAGACCTATGGAGTGATCACATTGGCGGTCATACTCGTATATCCGCTGCTGCGCATGTACGATGGCACGAAGGGAAAAGCAGGCTGGATGAAATGGTTTTTCTACCTGTATTATCCGCTCCATTTGGTTATGATCGGAATCCTGAGAATTCTGATGTATGGCAGCACGCCGTTACTGTTTAATTAAATAAACGTCAGCCTGGGGCAGCGTCCAGCGGTTGAGACAGGAGCTTTATCATAAGGCCATCGTGATTTTGTTAGAATTACGATGGCCTTTCCATACCTGAGATGTTTCAGCATAACATGTTCACCAAAAGTTTTATTTTGCATATACTTCTCTATGAATGCTATATTTGACCAGAGAAACGGCTCTGAAACATGGTAAAAATAGCCAAAAAGTGGGATAATTCTGACTTTATCACCATAGGTTACATTTTGTGGTTGTTTCATTTCAATTCATGGTGTATAATTCAAAATCGTATGAATATGTGCTCTTATAGGGGAGTTTTGTTTTGTATGAAAACCTATGACATTTCCGAATATATTGTCCCTGGCCGCCGGGTGCATCTGGTGGGCATCGGCGGCGTTTCTATGCGGCCGCTGGGGCTGGTGCTGAAAGGAATGGGGCTGGAGGTTTCCGGCTCCGATATGAGCGCCTCCCTGTCCACCGAGGAGCTGATCGAAAAGGGGATCCACGTGGATATCGGCCACCGGGCGGAGAACATCCGCAACGCCGACTGTGTGATCCGCACTGCCGCCGTGCACAATGACAACCCCGAGATCGCCGCCGCCCGCAGCGCCGGTATCCCGGTGTTCGAGCGCGCCCAGGCCTGGGGCGAGATCATGAAATCCTATAAAAACGCCATCTGCATCTCCGGCACCCACGGCAAAACCACCACCACCTCCATGATGACCCACATTCTGATGGAGGCAAAGATGGACCCCACGGTGATGATCGGCGGCTATCTGCCCCTGCTTCACGCGGGTCACCGGGTGGGCAAGGGCGACACCATCGTGCTGGAGAGCTGCGAATACTGCGACTCCTTCTTGAATTTCTTCCCCACCCTGGCGGTGGTGCTGAACGTAGAGGCGGATCATCTGGATTACTTCAAGGATCTGGCCGACATTCAGAAATCCTTCCACAAGTTTGCGGAAATGGCCACCTTCGGCGTGGCCTCCAATGGGGACGACCCGCATACGGTGGAGGCCATGAAGGGCATCAAGCATATCAGCTTCGGCCTGGGAGAGCAGAACCAGGTTCGGGCAGAGAATATTTCCCCGGATTGGCGGCATTTCGACGTGGCGGTGAACGGTGAAATTTACTGCCATGTGGATATGGGCGTCATGGGCAGGCACAATGCCATGAATACCCTGGGCGCGGCCGCCGCTGCCTGGATGCTGGGCATCCCCGGCGAGGCGGTGACAAAGGGTGTGGCCGCGTTTCACGGCGCGGGACGCCGGATGGAGCACAAGGGCACCTTCAACGGGGCGGAGATCTACGACGACTATGCTCACCATCCCGATGAGCTCCGCGCCACGCTGGAAACCGCCCGCGGCATGAAGCCCCGCCGCCTGGTGGTGGCGTTCCAGCCCCACACCTATTCCAGAACCAAGGCGCTGTTTGATGATTTCGTCCGGGAGCTTTCCAAGCCGGATGTGCTGGTGCTGGCGGAGATCTACGCCGCCCGGGAGCGCAATACCTACGGCGTTTCCTCCATGGATCTGGCAGCCAGAATTCCCGGCGCGGTCTACTGCGCCACGCTGCCGGAGGTCACGGATTACCTGCGCCGGAACATCCGGCCCGGCGACCTGGTGCTCACCATCGGCGCGGGGGATATCTTCCGCGCGGGAGAGGCGCTTTTCAAGGATTGAAGAGAGGGGAAAGGATCATGAAAAAGCTGAGTGTATGTATTCTGTTCGGAGGCGTCAGCCCGGAGCATGAGGTTTCTCTGCGCAGCGCGGAGTCCGTCCTGAACAATATTGACCATAGCAAATACAATGTGTTCCCCGTGGGCATCACCAAGGACGGGGACTGGATTCACTATACCGGCAAGGATTATTCCCTGCTGCCCACCGGGGAGTGGAAGGATTATCCCGGCAACCGGCGTGCCGCCATTTCCCCCGTCCGCGGCCAGGGCCTGCTGAGCTTTGAAGGTGACTGCGTGGTGCGCGAGCGGATCGACGTGGTATTCCCGGTGCTCCACGGCGAGAACGGCGAGGACGGCACCATTCAGGGGCTGCTGCAATTGGCGGGTATCCCCTATGTGGGTCCCCACGTGTCCGCCTCCGCCGTGGCCATGGATAAGACCCTGACCAAGCTGGTGGCCGACCAGGCGAAGATCCCCCAGGCCGCGTGGGAACTGGTGCGCCGCAGCGAGCTGGACAGCCGTGCCGACGCCGTGCTGGATCAGCTGGAGGCCCGGTTTGACTATCCCATGTTCGTCAAGCCCGCCGGCACCGGCTCCTCCGTGGGCGTCACCAAGGCAGGCGACCGGGAGACGCTTTTGCAGGGCCTGATCAGCGCCGCCGTATACGATGAGAAGGTGCTGGTGGAGGAATTCATCAAGGGCAAGGAGATCGAGGTTGCCGTCATGGGCAACCGCAGCCCCATGGCCTCCGTCTGCGGCGAGATCGATTCCGGCGCGGAATTCTATGATTATGACGCCAAGTATATCACGGATACCTCCGTCGCCTATATTCCCGCCCGCATTTCCGAGGCGACCTCCGAGCAGGTGCGGGACATGGCCGTGCGAGTGTATCAGGCCATCGGCTGCCGGGGGCTGAGCCGGGTGGACTTCTTCGTCACCGACGAGGGCAGTCACGTGATCCTCAACGAGATCAATACCATCCCCGGCTTTACCTCCATCTCAATGTATCCCAAGCTGTTTGCCGCCAGCGGCATTCCCTATTCCCAGCTCATCGACGAGCTGCTGAGGCTTGCCATGGAGGAGGATCAATGAGCACACCTGTGATCCTGTCCATCCAGGGACGGCAGTCCTATGCGGGGCAGGAGCCGGAGGTGATCCGTCTGGACACCGAGGGCTATATGGAGTTCCGCGACGGCGGCTGGGATATCGTCTACGAGGAGAGCGAGCTGACGGGCCTGGCAGGAGTCACAACCACCTTCCGGGTGGAGCCGGGCAAGGTCACCCTGATGCGCACCGGCAAGCTTTCCAGCACCATGGTATTCCAGGAGGGCGTGGCCCACGATTCTCTGTATAAGATGGAGTTTGGCGCGCTGATGATCACCGTGAAGGCCACCCGGCTGTTCTATGATATCGTAGAGGATGGCGGCTGCATCGACCTGGTGTATCACATCGTCATCGAGGACACCGAGGCCGGAGAGGTGGACTATCACCTGGACATCCGGGCAAAAAAGGAATAATTTTCACAATGCCCTCCCACTGGGAGGGCGTTTTTCTGCGCAGCGGGCATTTTAAACAAGAAACCGGCAAAGCCGGGAACGAAAAATATACAGCCTCCCCCCATGTCCGCCCGGTTGACTTAGGGGTGAAAATTCTGTTATAATAATATAAAAAATATGTAAGGAAAAGAGTAGGTGTCATGCACATTCATCCGCAGCTTCATACCCATCACTCCACCGCCCGGGACATGACGCAGGGCTCCATCGTGATGCAGCTGGTGGCATTTTCGCTGCCGCTGATGCTGGGCAACATTTTTCAGATGCTCTATAACACCGTTGACTCGGTGGTGGTGGGCAATTTCGTCGGTACCGAGGCGCTGGCCGCCGTCGGCTCCACCACCATGATCGTCAATATCATGGTGTTCTTCTTCAATGGCTTTGCCACCGGCGCCAGCGTGGTCATTGCCCGCCGCTTCGGCGCCCGGGACAATGAGAGCCTGCACACCGCCATCCAGACCACCATGGCCGCGACTTTTATTCTTGCTGTCCTCTTCACGGTGCTGGGCCTGCTGAGTGTGGACCCCATGCTCCGCTTGATGGCGACGCCGGATGATGTGTTTGACCATGCCGCCCTTTATCTGCGCATCTACATCGGCGGCTTCTCCGGCCTGGTGATCTATAATATGTGCAGCGGCATCCTCCGGGCGGTGGGCGACACCACCCGTCCGCTGTATTTCCTGGTGCTCACCAGTGTGCTCAATATCGTGCTGGACCTGTTCTTTGTGCTGAATCTGAAGGCGGGCATTGCCGGTGTGGCCTATGCCACCATCATTTCCCAGTTCATTTCCGCCGGGCTGACGCTGATGGTGCTGACCTGCACGAAGGATGTATACCGCATGGATTGGCGGGAACTGAAGATCGACCGCGCGGTGCTGGGGGAGATCATCCAGGTGGGCCTGCCCGCGGGCATCCAGAGCATCGTGACGGCGGTATCCAACGTATTTGTCCAGTCCTATATCAATGTGTTCGGTTCCCTGTGCATGGCGGGCTGGAGCGCCTACAATAAGCTGGATCAGTTCGTGCTGCTGCCCATGCAGAGCTTTGCCATGGCCTCCACCACCTTTGTCAGCCAGAACATGGGCGCGAGTCAGGAAAAGCGCGCCCAGCAGGGGACGGTGGCCAGTGTGCTCCTCTCCCTGGGCGTGACAGGCGTGATTGTTGTTCTGCTGATGATATTCGCGGCCCCGGCAGTGGAGCTGTTCACCCCGGACAAGGCCGTGGTGGATTTCGGTGTGCTGTTCATCCGGGCCAACCTCGTGTTCCTGCTGTTCAACTGTGTCGACCATGTGCTGGCAGGCGCGTTGCGGGGCATGGGAGATTCCACGGCCCCCATGCTGATTATGCTGCTCACCTTTGTGGGGATCCGCCAGGTCTACCTGTTTGTGATGACCCACTATATCGTCAATACCCCCCTCGTCGTCGGCCTGGGCTATCCCCTTGGCTGGGTCACCTGCTGCATCACCGAGGTTGCCTATTATTTCATCAAGTGCAGGAAGCGCAAACCGGCGCAGTTTGCACCAGAGCTGTAAGGGCAAAAGAGCACACTGCAAAATTGACGTCCCCCGATCCTGGCCCAGCCAGGATCGGGGGACGTAATGCAGCATGCTCTGTTTTTTATCTGGCAGTCCTTGCACCGCGCTTTTTCTGCGTGTGGAAGATGCCGAGTCCCACCACGAAGCCAACACAGGCGGGAATGATCCAGCCCATGCCCAGGCTGAACAGGGGGACGTAGCCGGTGCAGAAATCCCTCACCGCCGCCAGCGCGGTGCTCTGGGGGACCATCCCGGCCAGCGTGCCCAGGAAGTCCAGGGTCGCTGCCGCAAGGGTGAAGACGGTGGTAACGACATAGACCGTCTTGCTCCCGCCAAACCACTTTTCCGTCAGCGCCAGCAGGATCAGAGTAATGGCCAGCGGATAGATGAACATCAGCACGGGCACACACCAGGCCACGATGGTGGACAGACCAAAGTTGGCGATGCCGAAGGAGACCAGGCAGAAGACGATGGCCCACACAGCGTATTTCGGCCCCTTGGGGAACATCTGTACAAAGGCCTCTGAGCAGCTGGTGACCAGGCCGATGGCGGTTTTCAGGCAGGCGAAGGTGACGATAGCCGCGGTGAGATAGGCGCCCACGGAGTGGAAATAGTACTTGGCGATCACGCCCAGCACCTCGCCGCCGTTTTCGCATTCGGCGCACAGGGAGGCGCTGCGGGCGCAGATCAGGGTGATGAAGAAGTAGATCACGCCCATCAGCAGACAGCTGAAAACGCCTGCCTTTGCGGTGTTCGCCGCCACCCGCTCCGGCTGCTTGATGCCGGTCTCCCGCAGAACGTTGACCACCACGATGCCAAAGGCAAGTCCCGCCAGGGCGTCCAGAGTGTTGTAGCCCTCCAGGAAGCCGGAGAAGAAGGCATCGCCATTGGTGGCGTATTTTGCGGCAGGGATCACGTCCGCGACCCGGTCAACGGGGTTGATCAGCGCCGCGATCACCAGTGCGAACAGGAACGCCAGGAACACAGGGTTCAGCAGCTTGCCGATCGAGGTCATGATGCCGCTGGGCCTCAGGGAGAAGGCCAGCACCACCGCAAAGAAAAGCAGGGAGAACAGGGCCAGACACAGCGCCCCGTGATCATCGCCCAGCAGCCCCACCGCGCCCACGGAGAAGGAGGTGCTGGCGCACCGGGGAATGGCGAACAGCGGCCCGATGGTCAGATACAGCAGGCAGCAGAAGAAGGTGCTGTATTTTTTCCCAACCTTGTTTGCCAGAGGCACCACGCCCTCGCACCGGCTCAGACCCAGCGCCACCACCGCCAGCATGGGGATGCCGACAGCCGTGATGAATACGCCGAAAAAGGCGCTCCAGAGGTTGCTTCCGGCGTCAATGCCCATCTTGGCCGGGAAGATCAGATTGCCCGCGCCGAAGAACATGCCAAAGAGCATGCTGGTAATGGTCACGGTTTCCTTTGCGGTGAGGTTGCGCTTCATGGAAATCATCCTTTCAACTTGTCAATGGCAATATCCTACCGCATGTAATCATGAATTTCAAATGAACATAAGTTTCTTTAAAAGAAAAATATAAAAGATAATATTTCTTTATAATAGACTTTTGCGCCGGAATGGGTTATAATAAAACAAGAATCGCAGAACAGGAAACAGAAAAAGCAAAAAGTTGATTTTAAAGAAACAGGAGGAAGCGCCATGGGAGAGATCAGCCGGGAGATCGGCCACCGCATCCGCAATTTTCGCAAGTCCCGCCACATGACCCTGGACGAGCTTGCAAACATCGTCTGCAAGAACAAATCCACCCTCTCCAAGTATGAAAACGGGGAGATCATCCTGGATATCGAGACGATTTATGAGCTCGCCCGCGCCCTGGGCATCCATGTGGAGCAGCTGCTCTACTGCACCCCGGACCGGGTGCCCATTCAGTCCTCCGGGGCAAAGCCCGCGTTTTTCAGCGGCGTGTCCCAGTTCTATTCCTATTATTATGACGGCCGCTTCAACTGCATCATGCGCTGCATGTTCGATGTGCTCCTCCAGTCCGAGGACAACCGCTATAAGATCATGATGTACGCCAACTTCCGGGATTACAAAAGCTACCAGAACTGCGAGACCACCTATTGGGGCTATATGGAGCACTACGATTCCATCACCAATGTCATTATGACCAATCAGGATTCCCCCATGGAAAAGGCCAACGGACAGATCATGGCAAACTATGTCAATTCCGATACCAAATGGGGCCTGTTCACCGGCCTTTCCGCCCGGCCCATGATGCCGGTGGCCATTAAAATGCTCTTTTCCAAGAAACGCCTGCCGGAGGACGAGGCGCTGGTGCAGATGCTCAAGGTCACCAAGGAGGATATCCGCCTGATGAAGCTGTATAATATGATGACGGTCATGTAAAAATTCGCCCCGGAGCGCATGCTCCGGGGCGCTGCATCTGTCAGAAGCTCAGGTGATTTCGGTCCAGTGCGGGCTTGATGGCGACGTAGAGGATCGGGGCGAAGATGATGGCGACCACACCGTTGAAGATGGTGGCGGGGAGCTTAGCCCCCAGGGTTACCATAGCCGCCTCGTGGGTCAGGCCGTTGACCCAGATGCCCTTGAGATAGGACTTCAGCAGATACAGCAGGGCATAGGTCACCGCGCCGGCGGAGGTCGCCCAGTTTGCCGCGCCCATGCAGTAGGCGGCGGGCTTTTCGCTGCGGTGGGACTTCAGCACGTTCCAGAACAGCAGCCCGGCCACCAGGCCGTAGGCCCCCTTGGTCAGGAAAGTGATCCAGCACTCCGAAATGTACAGCGGATTCAGGCAGTCATAAATGGCGGAGCCGATACCGGCGGCAAGTCCGCCGTACCAGGGGCCCAGCAGAAGCCCGGACAGGGCACAGAAGATGTTGCCCAGGTGGAACGAGGTGGTGCCTGCAATGTCGATGGGCATGGTCACCCGAATGGCGGAGCCGACCACTGTAAGCGCGGCCAGCAGCGCGGTGACAACGATTTTCTTGGTGGTGATATTTGCTGCTTTCATGGAGATTCCTCCCGACTCAGTTTATTTGCCCCCATTATATCCTTGCCTGGCTATAAATAAAGCGCCAAAATGATAATATAAAACGAGGCCAGATAATCTAAGTCCATTTCGCTAAATCAGCTCGCTAAAATGGACTGTACAAACCAGGGGGATAATGTTATAATCAAACCAATCAAAGCCCCATTTTTTACAAACAAAGGAGAGCATTATGAGACTGATTCGCGCAAAGGATTATCAGGATGTGAGCCGCAAGGCTGCCAACATCATTGCTGCCCAGATCCAGCTGAAGCCCGACTGCGTGCTGGGCCTTGCCACCGGCAGCAGCCCCGTGGGCACCTACAAGGAGCTGATCGCCAAGTACGAGAGCGGCGACCTGGATTTCTCCCAGGTCAAGACCGTGAACCTGGACGAGTATGTGGGCCTGACCAAGGATCATGATCAGAGCTATGCCTATTTTATGCGCAGCAACCTGTTTGACCATGTGAACATCGACCAGGCCAACTGCAACATCCCCAATGGCATGAACCCCGACGCGGCAGGGGAGTGCGCCCGCTACGACGCGGTGATCGATGCCTTCGGCGGTGCGGACCTGCAGTTGCTGGGCCTGGGCCCCAATGGCCACGTAGGCTTCAATGAGCCTGCGGACGCCTTCGTAAAGAACACCAACAAGGTCAAGCTCACCGACGCCACCATCGATGCCAACGCCCGTTTCTTTGCCAACCGGGATGAGGTCCCCAAGTATGCCTACACCATGGGCATCGGCGGCATCATGAAGGCAAAGCGTGTGCTGCTGGTGGTCAACGGCAAGGGCAAGGCCCAGGCGGTGAAGGATTGCTTCTTTGGACCCATCCGTCCCCAGGCCCCTGGCTCTATTTTGCAGCTGCACCCGGATTTCACCCTGGTGGCTGACGAGGAAGCCCTGTCCCTGGTAAAGGATCTGCTGTAAGGGAACCTCTGAATAAATCGTCTGCGGCTGAGCAGCGGATCTTTTTCCCCAGCTGTGCAGTATCAAAAGCGGGAAATACATGAAGTATTCCTCCGCTTTTGATACTTTCATCTGGCGAAAAATCTCTCGCTGTCAGCTCTTGCCGATTTAATCAGAGCTTCCTAAGAAACAGCGACGCCCTAACCCCGCAGTGGGTTAGGGCGTTTTTGGTCAGGACGCTATTCCGCGTCCCATACCAGCTCCACCGGGCAGTGGTCTGAGCCGAGAATACCGCAGTGGATGGCGGCCTGCCGGATCTGTCCGGCGGTGCGGCTGGAAACCAGGAAATAGTCGATCCGCCACCCGGCGTTCTTCTCCCGGGCATGGAACATGTAGCTCCACCAGCTGTATATGCCCGCCTGCTCAGGGTACAGGCTGCGGAAGGTGTCGGTAAAGCCCATGTCCAGCGTTTTTTGAAAACTCTCCCGCTCCTGATCGGAAAAGCCTGCGTTGCCCCGGTTGGAGGCGGGATTTTTCAGGTCAATCTCCCGGTGGGCCACGTTCAGGTCGCCGCAGACCACCACCGGCTTCTGCCCGTCCAACTGGGCAAGCTTTGCCCGGAAGGCATCGTCCCACTTCATGCGGTGATCGATCCGCGCCAGCTCCCGCTGGGCGTTGGGGGTATAGCAGGTGACCAGGTAAAATTTCGGATATTCCAGGGTGATCATCCGCCCCTCCGTGTCCAGCTCCGGCACGCCTACACCGTAGGTCACGTTCAGCGGCTCATCCCGGGCGAACACCGCCGTGCCGGAGTAGCCTTTCTTATCCGCGTAATTCCAGTAGGCGTGGTAGCCGGGCAGGGGGAGGCTGAGCTGCCCATCGGAGAGCTTTGTCTCTTGCAGGCAGAAGAAATCCGCGTCTGCCCGGTCAAAGTATTCTTGGAAGCCCTTTCCCAGGCAGGCCCGCAGGCCGTTTACGTTCCAGGAAATGAATTTCATGTAATGTCCTCCTTCGTGGGTTCTGCCGGGATAAAATCGTCCAGCAGCAGCCAGCTGTCCCGCAGAATGGTCACTTGTTTTGTCCCGCTGATAACGGTCACGCTTTCGCAGTCCGTCAGCTCGAAGCAGGTCATGCTCAGGCAGGCAGCGGCCAGGGTGAAGTTCGCGTCCATCAGCGCCGCCGCCTCCTGGGTGAGCCGGATGCGGAAGTCCGTCCCCCGCACCACTGCCGACAGCAGCTTCGTTCCGCTGGGGAAGGGATTGACCAGCGCCTCATCCACCGGGTCATAGAAGTATTCGCTCAGCAGCGCCGGGTAATCGCCCATATGGCCGGTGCCATCCATGGATTCATAATCGATCACGCTGTCCGCCGCGCCGTAGCCGTATTCCAGCTTCGGGTAGTACAGGTAAACCGGCTCCAGCAGGAGCTTGCCCTTCCGGCCGCAGCCGGAAAGCAGCAGGCAGACGGGCAGAAGCAGGGAAAGCAGTCGTTTCATAGCGCCGCCTCCGTATCAAACAGGGGGAAGATCACCGTAAACCGGCTGCCCTTTCCGATCTCGCTGCTTACGGTGATGGTCCCGCCGTTGTTTTGCACCAGGGCGTGGACGATGGACAGACCCAGCCCGCTTCCCCCGGTGGAACGGGAGCGGGACTTGTCCACCCGATAAAAGCGGTCGAAGATATGGGCGCGGGCATCCTCCGGGATCCCAAGGCCGGTGTCCTCTACGGTCAGCACGGCGTTGTCCGCCTCCCGCCGCAGGCAAACCGTCAGCGTCCCGCCCCGGATATTGTACTTGATGCCGTTTTCCATCAGGTTGAAAATAATTTGGTGCAGGTCGTCCTCTTCGATCAGGATGGGGCAGGGATCTGCCAGCTCCAGCCGAAGCCGTACCCCCGCCGCCTGAGCAGTGGGGGAGAGCATGCGCTGCACCCGCTCCACGGTGGGCAGGATCGGGATGATCTCCTGCTCGCCGCCGGGCTGGCTGTCGATGCGGGTCAGGGTCAGAAGCTTTTCTGTCATACGGTTCAGGCGCTCCGCCTCGTTTCCGATATCCGCCACAAATTCCAGCATGGTATCCCTGTCCATGTCGTTTTGCAGGATGGAATCCGTCAGCAGCTTGATGGAGGCCAGGGGCGTTTTGATCTCGTGGGAGGCGTCGGAGACGAAGCGGCTCCGCTTTGCCTCAGAGAGCTGAAGCTGGTCGGTCAGGTCGTTGATCTCCTGCACCAGCAGGGCCAGCTCGTCATTTCCCTCTGCGACGACCTTGTGACTGTAATCCCCGCTCTGGATGATCCGCATGGAGTCCATGATCCGTCCGATCTTCCGGGAAAAGCGGGTGTAGTAGAAAACGGAAAAGGCGATCACGATGGCTTCCAGCGCCGCCGTGATCTGGAAGATATGTACCCGCAGACCGTGGATCAGCGCGCCCCGGACAGGGTCGTATTCCGTCATATACACGCAGCCCACGATTGCCCCGCCTTTGTAGATGGGCGCTGCGCACCGGCACAGCACATAGCGGTTTTGATAGCTCCCGTCAAAGCGGCTTTCCCCCTCCAGGGCCAGCAGCACCTCCGGCAGCAGGATGTGCTTGCCCACGGCTTCTCCGGCGCTGTCATACAGGGCAGTGGCGGCACTGTCCGTCACAATCAGCCGGGAGGCAGTCAGGCTTTCCAGCTGCGCCAGCGATTGGGCAATTGCGGCGGGGGTCAGCGCCTCCGGCTGGGCCAGCTCGTCGCAGGCAAGCTGACATTTTTCCAGCAGGGCATACTCCTTGTTTCGGTAAACCATCCGCTTGCCTACCTCGAAGCAATAGATATTCAGGAAAATCAGCGCCGCCAGCGTGACTGCCACATAGGTCATGGCATACAGAAATTGGGAGCTTCGGTATCGATGGCTGATGGGCATTCTATTTTCGGAAGTAATAGCCAACACTCCATTTCGTCAGGATTTGCTTCGGCTCCGCCGGATTCTCCTCCAGCTTTTCCCGCAGACGGCGGATGTGTACATCGACGGTGCGGCTGTCGCCCCGGGCCTCGTCGCTCCACAGGGTGTCCAGCAGCTCCTCCCGGGAGAATACCTGGTTGGGGTGCTCCATCAAAAAGAGGATCAGGTCAAATTCCCTGGCAGTCAGCTCCACCAGCGTCCCGTTGCGGAAGGCGTTGCGGCTGTTCGGATCCAGTGAGATGGAGCCTGCGCTGACCAGGTTTTCATTTTGCCTGGCTTGCTCCAGCCCGGAGCGCCGCAGCAGGGCGCGGATGCGGGCCTTCAGCTCCAGGATCTGAAATGGTTTGGTCAGATAGTCGTCCGCCCCGCAGTCGAAGCCCTCCAGCTTGGCCTCACTTTCGGATTTGGCCGTGAGCATGATGATGGGAACAGTGGAGAATTCCCGGATTTTCCGGCATGCTGTGAACCCATCCATCTGGGGCATCATCACATCCAGGATTACCAGCTCCGGCGCTTTATCCCGCACCAGCCGGATCGCATCCAGCCCGGTGCTGCCGGTAAGCACCTGAAAGCCGTCGCTTTGCAGATTGAACCGTATTCCCTTGACCAGCAGCGCCTCGTCGTCCACCACCAGAATCTTCACAAAAATCCCCCTTTGCCCGAACGCGGAAGTATTCATTGACGCAGAAGAAAAAAACTGATATAATATTACGCAAACCTAGGGAAGCTCTGATTAAATCGGCAAGAGCTGGCAGCGAGGAATTTTGCTCCCAGACAAGGGATGGAAAGTGGCGGAATACTGTATGTATTTCCCACTTTTCAGCCCGCAGTATGGGGGCAAAAGACCCGCTGTCCAGCCGCGGACGATTTATTCAGAGGTTCCCCTAGACCAGGGCGGGCAAACACCGCCATGCCCGGTACTTTCACCTATTATACACGATTTTTCACAGCCGGACAACCCCGACATGCCATAATGAGGGAGAATTATGAAAAAACATTCCATCCTGATCCGTCTGGCCGCGCTGGTGCTGGCGCTGGCCTGTATGCTGCCGCAGGCAGGCGCGGAGGAAGCCACAGAGCAGGCCCAATATGTGCCAGTGGACGGCCCATCCGCCACCAACGATCTGGCCTATGGCAGTGTGTGCATCCTGAACGGCTGCCGCACCATCGACAGCTTCGTACCCCTGGACGGCACCGACCGCCGCCTGGATTCCGCCCAGGCCGCCTTTGCCTTCGAGCGGAACACCGGCACGCTGGTGTACGCCTATAACCCGGATACCAAGCTCCCCTTGGGTGGTCTGGCCAAGCTGGTCCTTGCGTTGGTAACTCTGGAATACTGCGATATCAGTGAGGTGCTGACGGTGGCCAATAACAACCGTTTTCCCACCGGCCAGGTTCACGTCAACCTGAAAAATGAGGAGCAGCTGACGGTGGAGGATCTGCTGAACTGCGTTATCCTGGGCAACGCCAGTGACGCCTGCGTTGTGCTGGCCGAACGGGTGGCAGGCAATTCCGAGGCCATGGTGACGCTGATGAACAATCGCGTCCGCCAGATGGGCTGCACCAGCACGAATTTTGCCAATGTCTACGGCGGCGACAGCGGCAGCGCCTATACCACCGCCCGGGATATGGCGCGCATCACCATAGAGTGCTCTAAAAATGACAAGCTCCTGGAGCTTATGAGCAGCTTGACCTATACCGTCCCCGCCACTAACCGCTCCGAGGCGCGTCTGGTTGAATCCACAAACTATTTTATCTACAGCAAAAATATTCCCAAATTCTACGATGAACGGGTGACCGGCGGCTTCCAGAGCATGTCCCCTGTCAATGGCGCAGGTCTGGCCTGGACAGCAAATTATCACAATATGGACATGGTCTTTGTGGTGCTGGGCTGTACCCGTCAGTATTACGAGAACGGCTGGCAGGTGAAAATCTACGGTAACTTTGAAGAGGGCCAGTCCCTGATGAACTATGTGTACAATAACTTCAAGGCCACCCGCATTTTGTATAACGGCCAATCCCTGAAGCAGTTCAACGTCACCGGCGGCGACTGCGACGTGGTGGCAGAGCCGCACCTGGATCTGGATTCCGTTCTCCCCAGCGATGCCCACATGGACCGGCTCATCATGGAGTATACCGACAAGGGCCTCACCGCCCCCATCACCAAGGGGGATATGATCGCCACTGTGGAGGTCTGGTATCGCAATACCTGCCTGCACGAGGCGGAGCTGTATGCCATGCAGGATGTGCGTACCTCCTCCAATTCCGGCCTGGATGTTCTGGGCGGCGCGGACAGAAGCGGGTCGGAGTCCCGCCTGTCCCGGTATGCGCTGATCTTCTGCCTGGTGGTCCTGGTGCCTGTGGGCGGATACCTGGGCCTGAATTATGTGCTGCGCCTACGCCGCCAGGCCATGGTGCGCCGCCGCAGAGAGCGCAGAAGGAGGCGCGGCTACTGATGCTGGATTGGCAGGAACTGGAAGAGAAATGTCATGCCTGTCAGGGCTGTGGCCTGTGGGAGACAAGGCACAATGTGGTGTTCGGCGTGGGAAAGAAGGACGCCGATATCATGTTTGTGGGCGAAGGCCCCGGCGAGCAGGAGGACCTGCAGGGGGTGCCGTTTGTCGGACCAGCCGGGCAGCTGCTGGACGAAATGCTCTCCATCATCGATATCGACCGCACCAATTGCTATATCGCAAACATTGTCAAATGCCGCCCGCCCCGCAACCGGGATCCCCAGGAGCCGGAGCAGGATGCCTGCATCGGCTTCCTGCGCAACCAGTTTGCTCTGGTGCGCCCCAGGATCGTGGTGTGCCTGGGCCGGATCGCCGCCCGCCGCCTGATCGATACCAATTTCCGCATCACCCGGGAGCACGGCACCTGGACCAACCGCCAGGACACCTGGATGACCGCAATCTACCACCCCTCCGCCCTCCTCCGCGACCCCACCCGCCGCCCCGAAACCTTCGACGACCTGCTCTCCATCCGCTCCAAGCTGCAGGAACTGCACATCCAGCTGTAAAAAAAGATTGACATTTCCCCCAAATGCCGGTATAATTAACTAGCTTCGTCAGAACGCTAGTGTAGCACAGTCGGTAGTGCATCTCACTCGTAATGAGAAGGTCGCCTGTTCGAGTCAGGTCACTAGCTCCAGAAAGACCGCCCTTTTCCTTTGAAAAGAGCGGTTTTCTAATGCAAAAAGTTGACGGCATCTCTGAGCAGCTTGATTTTTCCGTCATTTTTCCGTCAAGAACAAAAAATATCCCGTACAGTTCGCAAACTGTACGGGATATTTTAACGTTTTTTCTTTGTAAGCTTAGGCTTTGGTTTCAAAATATCGTCGAGCATATCAGCAGCCTGCTTTTATGTCGATGATGCTGCCGTCGATGGCGTTGATGGCGTAGACGATCCAGGGGGATGGACTGAAGTTCGCGGCGCTGTCGGAGTAGAGGTTTTTGGCACCGTAGAACACCCAGGCGGGGACGTACAGGCCGCTCAGCTTGTCGCCGTCGCGCAGGCGTATCATGCTCAGCCGGACGGTCGTCACGTTCACGGTGAGTCGGCAGGGCGTGCCGGACTCCTTTTCCAGCGCGGCAACCTCGGATTCGAATACGGTGACCGCCGTTTCCTTGAAGATGCGGGCTGCCTCCTTGTAGGGCAGAATGTCCACGTCCTCCAGCACCTGCTCGCCGGTGGTGACGGGGTAGCTCCAATAGATGTTGGAAATCCCGGTCTGATCCAGGGTAATGTAGAGCCGCTCATAGAGCCAGGTGGGGCTGTCATCCTCCAGATAAAGGACGGAGGAAGGGGTGACCGCCGCAGGCAGCCCGGCGATATTTCGGGCATAGCACAGCCGCAGGGCGGAATCCTGGTCGTCGTACTCGGTGGCGGTCTGCCCGTAGCCGGTTTTTACCTCCTTCGCGGCAAATACCGTGTCCAGCTGAATCAGCCGCATGGCGGGAAGGCCGGTTTCGGTAAAGAAGCTGTCCATTTTCTCCGCCAGCGTTTCAAAGATTTTGTGCTGATCCCCGTCCATCACGAAAAGGGGGTAAACGCCCTTGCTTCGGCCTGCGGCGTCCGGCTGGCGGCGGAAGCGCTTCCCTGTCTCGCTGCAATATTCCAGACAGCTCCCGGCGTCCCAGTCCATGAAATTCATGACGCTCAGTTTTTTCCCGCCGTCCGTTCGGGCGTCCAGACGCTGATATTCCCGGTCGCCGTCCAGGGTCGTGGCGGTCTCAGTCAGCATGGTGCCGTCGGTGGGGAGCTTGACGATCTCCTCCGGAAGGGTGTCATAGATGGCGTTCAGTCCATCAATGTCGTCCTGACAAACCGCGATCTCGAATTCCCGGTCCTCTTCGGAAAGCGTCGTGTCGGCTTCCAGACGCGCCAGCTCCTGCCGGGCTTCGGCCAGGTCGGCATCCGCCATGGCCTTGGTGTAGTATTGATTGTCCTGTGCATACCAGGCGTCCTCCCCATCAAAAAGGTAGCGGAAGATGCCGCTGACCTGCTCCTGGGTGAAGCCCTGGCACGAAGCCCGGTAGATCGGAACAGCTTCCACACGGCCGGGGAATATCTCCGCGCCTGCCGTAACGGTCACCTTTTTATCCTCGCTGACCGACCGGTATGTGAATTTTTTCGGCAGGTCCGAGGAAGAAATGTCCGTGATCTGCTTCCGGGTTTCATCCTTTTCGGAGGCTGTCTCGATCAGCCGCTCCAGGTTTGTCCCGACCGCGGCCGCGCTGGCGTGCAATATCCAGGCCGACAGGCTGAGGGCGGCGGCAAGCCCCAGGGACACAATGCGTTTCCATGTTTTTTTCATGGTGCTCACTCCTTTCAGTGATGGCTTGATTGTACAGCCGGGGCTGTTTGGGAGTCATCATGGAGTTGTAAAAGGGTTGTAAAGGTGGTTCCTTTTCCCATTTCGCTGTGCACCCGCAGCGTGGAGCCGTGCAGCTGGGCGATCCGGCTGCACAGCGTCAGCCCGAGGCCAAAGCCCTCGTGGCTGCGGGAGCTGTCGCCCTGGAAAAAGGGCTGCATAATTTTATCCTGTATTTCCTTCGGAATGCCGCAGCCGTCGTCGGATACGGTCAGCGTCCCGCCCTCCAGGACGACCCGGAAGTGCGTCGCCCCCGCCTTGTGGGCATTGTCATAGAGGTTGGTGATAAGCATGGTCAGCAGATCGGCGTCCCCCAGGATGGTGTTGCTGCCCAGTCGAATTTCCAGCGCAATGCCCTGCTCCTTTGCGGCAGGCAGGAGGAGGGAAAGCAGCTGTCCCTGCAGCGCCTCCGGGCGCAGAGGGGTGAGCTCTATCGTGGTATCCGCTACTGTAAGCAGCTCGGTGAGCTTGGTATACAGCCGCTCTAAGCGGCGGCTTTCGCTTTCCAGAAAGGCCGTTGCCTCCACCCTCTGAGCCCCGTTCATGCGCAGGTGGGTCAGAGCGTAGGCGTAGCCGGAGATGGCGGTGACGGGGGTACGCATTTCGTGGGAGAGGGCATGGAGCAGCAGATTCTGCTCCCGAGACGCGGCCTCCACGGCGTCGATGTGAGACTGCACAGCTTGGGCCATTGCGTTAAAGCTCTGGGCCACCAGCCCAAGCTCATCCCGTCGTCTGCTCTGCACGCGCCGCCCATAGTCCCCGCCGGCAATGGCAGCGCTGCTCTGCTGCAAATCCCGCAGAGGGCGAAGCTCCATGGTCAGGAAGAGGAGCATCAGCCCGCCCGCTGCCACCGCTGCTGCCGTGCCGATGGCGATGCAGCGGCGGCGGAGCAGACTTACCTGCTCCATCTGTGCTGTCACATCCCGGACGACGCTGACAAGCCGATCCGATCCCATTGCAGCCCCCACTACGCAGTAGTGCCGTCCTGTGGTCTCCTGAAAGCCTGCCCGGAATTCCTGCTGCTCCAGGGTCACCGCCTCGCTTTTTCGGTCAAGGAGCGCGGCGGGGGAGAGGCCGGAGTTGTTGAAAAGTCCTTGCCCGTCCGCCTCAAGCACATAGCTGCTGCCTGTTGGGGCCTGGACGGCCAGGGAGATGAACAGGTATCGGGCAATCGCATCCGACGCGGAGCTGCCCACCGCCTCGAAATTCTCACGGAACTGGGCCGTCAGGCGCAGCGCCTCGGCGGCGGTATCCGCAATGGCACCATTCTTCAGAATCCGCCGGGTGGCGCCGGTGATCAGAACGCAGCATACCGCCAGCGCCAGCACCAGCACCGCCACGGTCGCCATTGTCAGCTTCAGGCGCAGGGTGAGCGCTTTTTTCAATCAGTCCACCTCCAGACGGTAGCCGATCTTCGGCACGCTGACAATGGGCAGCCCGGTCTTTTTCCGCAGCTGGGCAATGTGGACGTCCACAGTGCGGGTGCCGCCCTCATAACGGATGCCCCACACCTCGTTCAGCAGTCCCTCCCGGCTCAGGGCTACGTTCTTTTTGCGAACCAGAAGAAGCAGCAGGTCAAATTCCATGGGCGTCAGGTTCAGGTCAATGCCGTCCCTTGTGACCGTGCGCCTTTCGGCGTCAATGGCAACACCGCCCAGCAGGAAGCGTGTCTGGGCCTTGCCGCGGCGCTCCAGCACCTTTTCCATCCGCACCAGCAGCTCCATCATCTCAAAGGGCTTTACGATGTAGTCCTCCGCACCGCCGGTCAGCCCCCGGAGCTTGGCCTCCAGGTCGCCCCGGGCGGTGAGGAAAATGACGGGGATGCCGTGCTCCTTCAGCGGCTCCAGCAGCTGAAAGCCATCCACCCTGGGCATCATCACATCCACCAGCGCCAGGTCGGCGCTTCCGCCGCCGGCCAGATAGTCCAGCACCTGCTGGCCGTCGAATTTGGCTGTCGTGTCGTAGCCCATCAGTCCCAGGTTCATACACAGCATTTTGTTGATGGCCGGTTCATCCTCCGCGATCAGTATCTTCCGCATCCCATTGCCTCCTTTGTAAGGGAATCTCTGAATAAATCGCCTGCGGCTGGTCAGCGAGTCTTTTGCTCCCATGCCGCAGGATGAAAAATGGGAAATACATACAGTATTCCTCCATTTTCCATCCTTTGCCTGGAAACAAAATCCTTCGCTGCCAGCTCTTGCCGATTTAATCAGAGCTTCCTAAGGCAATTATATCATGCGCGTCCCAAAATGCGATGTAAAATAGTTGTAAAAACAAAAAGTGGCGTACCGCGAAATGCAGTACGCCAGAAGTGATCCTTTTACCGCCAGTTGAATGTGACCATTCCGTAGATATAGATGAACGCGATCGCCAGGGGAACCACATAGCGGAACACCGGCTTCATCCAGCCCTTTACCTTCAGGCCGACGCCCATATTGGCCTCCACCAGGAAATTCTCCCAGCCCCAGCCGAAGCCGTTGCAGCAGAACAGGGACAGCACCAAAGAGCCAAGGGGCAGAATGTTGTTGGATACCAGGAAATCCCAGAAGTCCAGCCAGGCCGTCCCATCCGCAAAGGGCTGGAAGTGGAGCACGCTGTAACCCAGCGCCGTGGTGAGAGCCAGCAGGAACAGCCCCACGCCGCAGATCAGGCTTCCCTTTTTCCGGGACCAGCCGGTCTTCTCCCGCACCATGGCAAGGATGTTTTCACACACGCCCAGAACGGTGGACAGGGCGGCAAAGATCATAAACAGGAAGAACAGCGTCCCCCAGACGCGGCCACCGGGCATATTGCTGAATACCGCCGCCATGGTGTCAAACAGCAGGCTGGGGCCCGCGTTGACCTCCAGGTTATAGGTGAAGCAGGCAGGAAAGATGATAACGCCCGCCAGAAACGCCACCAGGGTATCCAGGGTGATCACATTCACCGCCTCGCCCATCAGCGAATGCTCTTTGCCAATGTAGCTGCCGAAAATGGCCATGCCGCCCATGCCGGTGGACAGGGTAAAGAAAGCCTGGTTCATGGCGCCCACAAAAACGGAACCGCCGATTTTGGAAAAGTCGGGCTTTAGATAGAAGGACATGCCCTCCTTTGCCCCGTCCAGCGTCAGGCTGTGGACGGCCAGCACCAGCATCAGCACCAGCAGCGCCGACATCATGTACTTGTTCACCCGCTCCAGGCCGCCCTGAAGGTGGGAGCACAGCACCGCGAAGGTGATGACCAGGGTGACAAACAGGAAGATCACATTCACCTTGGGATTGGTGATCATGGAGACGAAGCCCAGATTCGTATACTGCCCCGCCAGGAACTTGGTGAAGTAGTACACGATCCAGCCGCACACCACAGAGTAAAACGCGATCAGCGCAATGTTGCCCACCAGGCAGAACCAGCCGAACGCCCCCCATTTCTGCCCCGGCTTCTGGAGCTTCTGATACATATGCAGGGGGCTGCACTGGGCCGCCCGGCCAATGGTAAATTCCATCACCAGCGCCGGAATGCCCAGGACGATCAGGCACAGCAGATAGATCAGCATAAAGCTGCCGCCGCCATACTGCCCGCACATCCAGGGGAATTTCCACACATTGCCGCACCCAATGGCACAGCCTGCCGAAAGCATGATAAAGCCCATGCGGCTTCCCAGCTGTTCACGTTTCATATTCCGTTTCCTCCGCTTCTTCTATAACAATAAACATAACAGCTGATCTTCTATTTGTAAAATTGATAATACTATGATATACTAACGAAAAATTCGTTTCTATGAGGTGTGCTTTATGGATATCCATGTGCTTGATACCTTTGTGGCTGTGTGCGAGTATTCCGGCTTTTCGGCGGCGGCGGAGAAACTGGGCTATACCCAGTCCACCGTCTCCTCCCAGATCCGCCAGCTGGAGGCGGATCTGGATACGGTGCTGTTTGATCGGTTTTATCATCGCATCAGCCTGACGGCGGACGGGGTGGTGGCGCTGGAATACGCCCGCAGCATCCTGGGATCCCACAAGGAAATGCTTGCCGCGCTGAAAAAATCCCAGGCAGTGGCGGGGGATATTCGCTTGGCCATGTCCAGCTCCATCTGCAACCGCTATTTCCGGGGGGATTTCCTCGCCTTCCGCCAGCGTTATCCCGGCATCAATCTGGTGGTCATTGAGAGCGGAACGGAGCAGATGTTTGACATGCTCCGCAAAAACGAGGCGGATCTGGTGTTCACGCTGGACAGCCACATCTATCATTCCGAGTTCGTTATCTGCGCCGAGCGGGAGGAAAACGTCCGCTTTGTCGCGGCGGCGAATCATCCTCTGCTGACGCGTGGGCCTCTCACCCTGGAGGAAATCGCCGGGGCGGATTTTGTGCTGACGGAAAGCAGCATGAGCTATCGCAGGCTCCTGAATGACCTCCTGGCCTCCCGCTCCCTGGAGATCAGGCCGGTGCTGGAGATCGGCAACCCTCTGCAAATCTGCTCCATTGTGGCGGAAAGCAGCCTGGTATCCTTTCTGCCGGATTTCATCACCCGGAAATACATCCAGCGGGGGGAGCTGGCGGCTCTGCCGGTGGAGGACTGCGGCATCCGCGTGTGGACGCAGCTGCTGCTTCACAAGAACAAATGGCGCAGCCCGGCCCTGAATGCGTTTATCGATTTCTACCGGGAAATCATCTCCGAAGGTCCATAAAGCTTATGATTTGCTTACGAATTGTTTAAGAATGCCCCGAAGTGATTGACTTTTTGCACCCTTGTGGGTAAAGTGGGGGCAAGAACTTCAAAAGGGGGATTCATCATGGCTGTGAAAAAACGGGAAAAATGGGAAGCACTTTTGAAGAAGCTCCTTGCCGCTGCGTGCGCTGCGGTATGCGCGGTCTGCATGGCGGTACCGGCACTTGCCCAGGAGCCGGAGGCCGCGCCGCTTCCGTACCGGGTGGGTGATCTTCCGACGGGTTACAGCGCGGTGCATGAGGATGATCAGATCTTGATCACCGACGGGCAGCAGACCGTGGGCGGCGTGGTAGGCTATCCCATCCCCGACGGGGTGTACGACCCTTATGACAAGTGGTTCGATTGGCTGGAGGATGTAGGCATCCCGGACTATGAGGACGGGGAGCTGATCCTAGACAGCGCCATCTCCGACTTCCGAGGCGGCTGGCATGTGATTTTCCAGAGTACGACGGAGGGAGAACCGACCGTCCGGCACAGCCACCATTTTACCGTCCGGGGCAATACGGTCTATGATGCTTGGCTGGATGGTACCCTGCTGGACGAGACCACGGCCCGAGCCATTTATGAGGCGGTGCAGTATATCCGGCCGGAGGCTGCTCACAAAGAGCTGACCATATCCATTGAAGGTGAGAAGGCCACCTGCCAGACGGAGCAGGTGATCCGCCGGGGGTATTCCATCTGGCTGCCCAGTGAGGGCTGGCCCTTTGGAGATCAGGAACTGATCGACGGCATCCCCACGGACACCCTGGAATACGGAGAAAATGAGGCGATCCAGCTGCGAATCGCCACCCTGGCAGGGAAAGACCTGACCCAGGCGCGGCAGTGGGTGGCGGAAAGCTGGCCGCAGTATGCGCTCCTGGAGGACAAGCAGGGCGGCGTAGGCGGAACGGATGGCCAGGGAAATGTGCTTACGGCGTCGCTGCACTGCGCGGAAAATGTCACCTATGCCGTGATCTGTCTGTATCCGCAGGAGGCGGCTGAGGGCGGCGGCGCTTGGCTCGGCGCCTTTGCTGATACGTTTGAGCTGGCCGAGGCCACCCCGGACAGCGCCATGACGGAGGAAGAGGCGGATTACTTAAAGTGCCTGGCGGTGATGGGCAGCGTGGGCTTTTCGGCGGAGGGGGATTACTGGCTCTCCAGCGAGCAGACGCTGGACGGCACCGTGACCACCACCCAGTACCTGTTGACCCAGACCGGTAGCCTGGTTATTTCTGAGGAAGAACAGGATGGTTTCTATCGTCAGGCCATCCTGGAGGCTGAGGATGAAACATTCTGCAACGCGGGGCACGAGCAGGAGCCGGGGGAGATCGTCTGGCACCCCTGCGAGGAGGAGCACGAGCTGTTACCGCCTGCCATGGACAGCTACGTCTGGAACAAGCACAATACCCGCTATGTGGGCAGAACGGCAGACAAAGCGGGGGAGTGCATTTCCTATCAAATGATGGGCCGGGACGAAAATGGGAACAGAACACCAATTTACGGCGTGAAGTTCTATTTTGACCAGAATGGTAGCTTTATAGAAAGCCGCTGGGAGCGTCTTGAAGCTTGGGCCGGGGACTTTGATACCGCGGCGGAGCGCATTGTATCCACAGATGCGCAGACAATTGAAGCGGAGGTTCAGCGCGAATACCAGCGGGCGATCGGGTAAACGGTTACAACACCGCACGATCCGTCAGGCAGACGTGACCGTGCGGTGCTGCTCCACTTAGGACAGGCAGCTGCCGCAGGGGCGGTAGCCCTCGGCCAGCAGCGCCGTTGCCGGCTGGGTGGAGAGCTGCCGGTTTTCTGCCTTCATTTGCCCCGCGCTGGGGCAACTGGGGAGATGGAAAACCTTTGAGCTGAGATTGAGCACATAAACGCGGGAAGCATCCCCGTCCTCCGACAGGGCGGAAAGGGACGTATCCTGGCGGTAGGAGAACAGCTCCCGGCTGGAGGCTGCCCGCTCTGTCTGGAAGGAAACCCGCTGCCCGTCGGTGGAAAGGGTGATTGTCCCCTGGAGGCGGACCTGATAGACGGACTTGCACACGCTGTCCAATAGCCGGAGCGTATCCTCCGGGCATTCGCCGGTAAGGACGGCGTATTCAGGCCAGATGGCGGCGATGGCCCCCGGGCTGAGGCTGCTCCCATCGGCTGCCAGCACCGTGGCGGCTGCGGCGGGCGGCGCGCCATCCCGGACAGCCAGGATGGAAACGTCTCCGTAGGTGACTTTTACGGCAGCTTCACTAAGCTGTTCCAGCCGGGCAGAGCCGAGGGCAGCCTCCTGCCCGTCCAGCACGGCGGTGTGCCCGCCGCATTCTGCCTGGATCGCTTTATCGGTAACGGACAGGGAGAGCGTGTCAGGCGTTTTGCCTGCGGGCTGCCAATAAACCGCCGCAAAAATGCCCACACCCGCCGTTGCGATCAGCAGAAGAATAAAAGCAGATTTCAGATCTTTTTTCATAAAAGCTCCAATGGATGTTGTTCTGCCCCCATTATAAATGCCGCTCCCGGCAAGGTCAACCGGGGACGGCATTTTTTGATGTGTCTTTTTGGCTGTTCAGGCGGATCAGCTGCCGCAGCCACCGCACATCCTCGCCCCGCAGGATCCCAAACAGGTTCAGCAGCAGGAAAAACAGGGGAACATATGCCAGGGGGAGGCAAAGCATTTTCGCGCTCCAGGCCGCCAGCAGTCCGGCGCTGACGGTGAGGGCAGGAACGGCAAAGGGAACATGAAAGCCGGTGATGATGCACAGCCTGCGCATGCTCAAAAAGAAATTGAGCAGATGGGTCACAAGGAAGCTGAAAAAGTACCCCTTCATTCCGTAAACCGGCAGCAGCAGGAACAGAAATACCACATCCAGAAAGGAGGTGAGGATATTATACCGCACGCACACCCGCTGCTGCCCCAGCCCCTTGGTCATGGCGTCCGTAATGGCATCGCAGTACAGAAAGGGGATCATCAGCGCATACCACCTTAGGCTCTGCCCGGCCTCGGGATTGTGATAGAGCCTGACGCACAGCGGCTCTGCCAGGAGGAAAACCAGCCCGCAAAAGAAGGTGCCGTACAGCATGGCCGACCACAGCCCCCGGCGCACCAGGTATTGAATCCGCCGCTTGCTCCCGGCGGCGCTGCACCGGGCCAGCTCCGGGATCAGCAGCTCGGCCAGGGCAAAGAGGATGCAGGCCGGGAACATCATCACCGGGAATACCATGCCGCTGACCCGCCCAAAGGCGCTCATGGGGTCGGCCTCTCCGGGGAAGAGAGCCAGACGCTTGGGTACCAGCAGATTTTCGGTGGTGCCGATGCCGGAGCGCACCACGTCCGCCCCCGCCAGGGGAACGGCAGCGCGGAGCAGCCGCCTGCCTACGGGGATCGGCT
>ERZ857629.539-NODE-539-length-50930-cov-20.143312_pt1 | contig 50930 bp, 34 predicted proteins | sample MGYA00519700_ERZ857629 | MGnify/ENA primary metagenome ERZ857629 (study PRJEB31778, sample SAMEA3449351) | human gut metagenome | biome: human gut; feature: human-associated habitat; material: faeces | place: United Kingdom | collected 2010/2012 ... | reverse complement strand
GCGCAGCAATTCGTTAATTCGTTAAATTCGTTGTTACGCCGTCTGAGGCCAACATCGAAATGCGGCGCAGCCCCGCAACTCCGCCGCAAAAATTCGATTAATTCGAACCTCCGCTGTCCAAAACCCCAATTTCAACCCTTTAAAATAGCAAAACGGCTGGTAAGAAATTGCCGTGCAAAAAAAATGTTGCATTTTCTCGCTGAAATGCTTGGATGTTAATAATTTAATACATAACTTTGCCCCGATGGTCAAGATAGGCCGCACCTCGGCAAAGCTTACAAGCAAGCTTGCAATCTCTGCTCTCGGTTTGCACTATCTTTGTCATGATACTCCAACAGAAAGACGGCGAACAAACTGCATCTCCGCCGTTACGGAACCTATTAAAACACCAAATAATGAAATCTTTTGCCCACATAACGCCTTCCACGCTTTGCCCTTCAGCAAAGCCAGCTTTCGCGTGTGTTGAAGGCACAAGATTTACCCCCCCCTCTTCTGTTAACGAATTAATATTTACTTTCAATAGTGCAAGCCCGTCTTGCATCCGTGTGCGACGCCGCATCATGTCCTGAACCCTCAGGCATGATGCGGCGTTTGCCGTATCCCCCTGCCGCATCCCTCTCCGCAACGGATGTGGCGCATAACGTTATCTGAAAAATCAATAATTTTAAAATATAGGTTTATGAGAAAAATTACTTCTATTCTTTCGATGTTCCTTCTTATAGCAGGATGGAACACCGCAAGTGCGCAGTTTGCCTTCAAGAAGTTTAAAGCTGTTGGCGACCAAGTTACGCAGCTTAGTCAGCTTGTGGACGGACACTATTATTTGTTTAAAAATCAGAGTAAGGGAAAGTACATCAAGCTGGATAAGGAAACGATGCAGTTTATGAACGATAACCAATTAACAGAAGGAGATAATTCTGATGGATTGGCCGTCTTCAAACTTCACGTTGATGAGTCAGGATTGTATAGCTTTGAGTCTGCAAGAGAAGGCTACTATATGCCAAAAGTAGGGTATGGTACCACTGCTCATGCTACAGAAGCTACTTCTGCTACTGCTGCCAAATTCGTAATCAGTGCAACAGATAAGAACAATAAAACAAAAGAGAATTGTTGGGCCATTAAAAATAGTGCAGACGATTACTATTTTGATATGCAAGACGGGCAGTTCGTAGGTTGGGATGGTACAGAGTCCCAAACTTGGTATGAGATTAGCGAAGTGACGCTCTCTGAAGTGGAAACTGACTTGCAGATTGTTTATAAGGTGGTAACTAAAGGTGTTGAAGGAGAAGTCGCTTCTACTACTTATGGTATAGCTACAACAGGAACACAATGCCCTGTACCAAATACGTCTTATTATTTTTCTGTAACGCAGCCAAATGACTTGACGATTAAGAAGGACAATAATTCGTTTGAGTTTAATCTTACCAAGGGCGAAACTCCTTTCACGGCTGGACAATGGTATAGCCTTAGAATAAATAATCACGGTTCCCGTATATTGCGGGCTGTTGCAGAAGATAATAATTTGTATGTAAATACAGAATCTGGTTCAGATATGGCTGCTATCGCCGATAACTATACTAATTTTTTAAATGCGCTGTGGCGTATTGAGGAATCTGGCTATGGCGTAAAGATATACAATAAGGGAACTGGCAAGTATCTGAAAACGAATGGTGATGGTACAGAAAAGGCTAATCGCGTATCGTTTGATAATACTGGAACTGTTTTCTATGTGATAGAGAATGGGGATGGTTTGGCCTTTTATACAGGTTCAGGCAATGGCTATTTGAATGCTTGTTGTAAGAGTGCAGGTGCTGGTACTGAAAACTATCGTCTCGGTGTTTGGAATGATAGAGGGTCTTCGACAGATGCAGGCTCGCGTTTATTGTTTGAAGTCTCAGACTTAGAACACGACCTTTTGTACTATGGCAAGAAAGCTTTCGCCGCCACCACAGATGGTAATTTCTACACAAATGATAACGCTCTGAAAAAGGGAGGTAATTATTGGAAATACAAAAGTTCGGTTGACGAAGCTACCACGCTTAACGAACTTTTTAATGCTACTGACAATGTAAATCCTGTTGGCGCATATCCAGAGACAGATGTTTATTACTTGATTCGCAATGTCAATCAGGGTGCTATTGGCACTGGTGAAGACCAAAACAAGTATCTTTCTTCTGAATATATGTTCTGCGATACAGAGGGTAAAATTCAGACGGAGGTCGGAACTGTCTCAAACGACAGAAATATCAAGAGAACCAAGGGGAATTCTGCGCTCTTGCCACGTCTTTGGAAATTCGAACAGACGTCGGAAGGAAAATATTATTTGCTGAATGTGAACACCAATCGTTATGTCTCTCTTAACGGTAATCTTGATGTTCCGACAGACCAATATCAAGGCAGCAAGACGGCATTCAGTTTAGAAGCGACCAATGTAGTGTTTGGTTCTCAGTTCAACGCTACAAATGACGCAACAACCATGTTCCTGATGGGTGCCAATAACACTTTTGTTAATGCTCAAAATGGTATGGGGAAATATAATGGAGTAGCTAGCTATGCCGATAAAAATGATGGTGGCAACTACTGGCAGTTCATCAAAGTAACCGTAGTTCCTCTCACCATCGCCGCTAACGACTACACCACGCTCTGCTTGCCGTTCAATGTCAAGCTTCCCGAAAATTCTGCAGTGAAGGCTTACTACGCAAGCGCCGCAGCTGGAGAAGTTCTGAAGTTGGAGGAAATCACTAATGGCATCATCCCTGCTAATGAAGGTGTGATTCTTCATAACACGAGTGAAGCTGAAGCTGCAAACATCAACCTTACCATTACAACAGAAGAGGCAACTCTCACTGCAAATAAACTTAAAGGCGTAACAGCCAAGCGTGAGGGATATGACGCACTGAGCAATTATGTGCTTGCTGCAAAAAATGGCGCTACTGGCTTCTATAAGGCAAAGTTCACCGCAATCGTCGCCAACAAGGCTTATTTGCCAGTGGCTAATGTACAGAACGCTCAGGGCGTGATGATGGCCTTCAGCTTTGGCAATGAGGTGACGGGCATCGACAACGTCAACGCTGCCACTCCTGCCGCCAAGAAGTACTACGACTTGCAGGGACGCCGCGTGCTCTATCCTGCCAAGGGTATCTTCGTCACGGAAGACGGACAGAAAGTCCTCTTCAAGTAATCTAATCATTACATCTATAAATCAATAAAACTACAAGAAATTATGAAGAAAGAATATATCAAGCCAACGTCAGAAGCTGTTAACCTCTTTCCCGAGAGCGCACTGATGGGTTTATCGGGAGGAGACAGTCAAATGGGTATCAACTCTGATGATGGCGAAGCCATTGACGATATAAACCAAATGAAGTCAAACCATCAAGGCATTGGCAAAGGATTGTGGGACTAAATCATCCACGATATAGTTTATTTGTAAAGAAGAATCGGGCACTCCGTTGGGGTGCCCGATTCTTTTTGTGTGGCCGCGAAGCCGTGATAGCGAAAGATGGTGTTGGGTTCGGACGGCGTAACAACGAATTAAACGAATTTCTTTGGGGCGTGTGATTGCGGCGAAAAACCACGAATTTTATTGATGGCCTCAGACGGCGTAACAACGAATTAAACGAATTAACGAATTTCTTTGAGGCGTGACTGGGGCGCCAGCACTGTAGCTCACTTTGCTCGCAAAGTGAGGGGGACGAACACGTAGCGAAAAATGTTTGTGGCTGCGCCGCGAGCGCCCTGAAAGGGCAGCCAGTTCATAGCCCAGGGCAACGCCCTGGGTATCAGTGCATAAACGCCTACGCCCTGTAAGGGCAAAAGTATGGGCGAATGGTTGGCTTTTACTTTTGCCCTTTCAGGGCGTAGGTTCGGGTTTTACGTTACCCAGGGCGTTGCCCTGGGCTTGGAACTTGCTGGGCTTTCAGCCCGTGCTTGGCCACCACAATATTCGCCCCCCTCACTTTGCGAGCAAAGTGAGCTACAGTGCTTCGCCCCACCTTTCAGCCCAGTTTCTGCAATGTCATTACATGTCGTCGATTCGCGGCCGAAGGTAATGCTACCCGCGGCCGCGAGTAATGCTACCTTCGGCCGCGAGCAGCGCTACCAGCGGCCGCGAATCGACGACTTGTTAGGCATTTTGAGGAGACCGTAAAAGGGGGCTGGCGGAGGTGCGGCATCAGTGTGTTGTCTCCATTGTGCATTGCCAATTCCCCGTCATCCCCGTTTTTTTTGTACTTTTGTATTCTAAATCAACCGACAGCATGAAAGAGAAACTCAACATCATCAAGGTGGGGGGCAAGATTGTGGAAAATCCTGCCGCCCTCAGCAGGCTCATCAGCCAGTTTGCACAACTCCCGGGACTCAAAATGCTCGTTCACGGCGGCGGACGCACCGCCACCGACATCGCCGCACAGATGGGCGTGGAGACCAAGATGGTGGAGGGACGACGCGTCACCGACACGGAGATGCTCCGCGTGGTGACGATGGTGTACGCTGGATTGGTGAACAAAAATGTCGTGGCGCAGCTGAATGCCGCCGGACTGTGCGCCCTGGGCCTCACGGGGGCCGATATGGACGTGATACGTTCCCACCGCCGCGCCGTCACAACCGTTGACTATGGTTTCGTGGGCGACGTTGACCGCGTCGACGGCCGCCGCCTCGCGCAGCTACTCGAGAGCGGCGTGGTGCCCGTCATGGCACCGCTGACGCACGACGGCAACGGCCAGATGCTCAACACGAATGCCGACACCATCGCCGGAGAGACGGCAAAAGCCCTCGCGCCCTATTTCGACGTGACGCTGACCTATTGCTTCGAATTTCCCGGCGTGTGCCGCATGAAGGAGGGAACGCAGGAGCTGGGTGATGTCATCCCTGAAATCGACCGCCCTGCCTTCGAGGCGCTGAAAGCCGATGGCACGGTGTCGGGCGGCATGATTCCGAAACTCGAAAACTGCCTGCAGGCCGTCGAGGCCGGGGTGTCGCGCGTGGTGATCACGTTGGCCGACAGAATCGGGGAGGAGGGCGGCACGGCGATTGTGCGGCGCGGATAAATAGCGAAATTTATGGTTGGGGCGTTGCATACAACGAAATATTATGGTTGGCCTCGGACGGCGTAACAACGAATTAACCGAAATTCTTGGGGCGCGTGATTGGGGCGACAGCTGCCCCTGTAAGGGGCTCATATTCCAGGATAGGGGCTTGCCCCTATCTCCCGCCGCCGCTCATCTATTCTCGCTTCTGCCCCTGTAAGGGGCGCATATCGTTAGCGGGGCTTGCCCCGCAATAAGAATCGAGATATGAGCCCCCTTCAGGGGCGAGGTTCATAAATCAGCCTAAGAGGTAGGGGCAAGCCTCTACCCTAGATATGAGCCCCTTACAGGGGCAGCGTGCGCCTCTCTTCTATACATTTGCACACCATTAAAAAATGGCTAATTATTTACCATTAAAAAAATAGAATGGCTCAATCATTATCGAAACTGTACGTTCATCTTGTTTTCTCCTCCAAAGGCAGAACGGAAACTTTGCCAAAAACACATTTGGCGAAAGTTCATGCCTATATAGCTGAGATATTAAATGAAAACAATTGTGTGGCAATACGCGTTGGAGGTACTGCCAACCATGTTCACATTCTAATGTTGATGGGACGTACCGTTGCGCTATCGGACATTGTACGGAAAGTGAAATCCAGTTCTGCACGATGGATAAACAACAACAATGGTTTGCTTAAAAATTTTGCATGGCAAGACGGATTTGGAGCGTTCAGCATAAGCCAAAGCCATATAAATGCCGTATCTAACTATATCGACAAACAGGAGGAACACCACAAAACCGTAACATTTAAAGATGAGTTTCGACGGCTATGCCATCTATACAATATTGATATAGATGAAAAATATGTATGGAATTGATGCCCCCGCAATAAAACAATGCGGCATCAGCGCCCCTGAAGTCGCAAACTTGCCCGAAACATATTGCGAATAATGCGGCGCCAGCGCCCCTGAAGGGGGCACATATTCCAGGGTAGGGGCTTGCCCCTACCTCTTGGCCCCGTTTTATGAACCTCGCCCCTGTAAGGGGCTCATATCTCGAATCTTGTTGCGGGGCAAGCCCCGCCCACGATATGCGCCCCTTACAGGGGCAGCAGCGAGAATTGATGAGCTGCGGCGGGAGATAGGGGCAAGCCCCTATCCTAAATATGAGCCCCTTTCAGGGGCAATCCCCGCACCCGAGCTGCGCAGCAATTCGTTAATTCGTTTAATTCGTTGTTACGCCGTCTGAGGCCAACATCGAATTGCAGCGCAGCCCGCAACCCCGTTGTAAAAATTCGATTAATTCGAATCTGCCGGCGCCAGCGCCTCTGCCTGAACCATATTGCGAATAATGCGGCACCAGCGCCCCTGAAGGGGGCACATATTCCAGGGTAGGGGCTTGCCCCTACCTTTTGGATCCGATTTATGAACCTCGCCCCTGTAAGGGGCTCATATCTCGAATCTTGTTGCGGGGCAAGCCCCGCCCACGATATGCGCCCCTTACAGGGGCAGCAGCGAGAATTGATGAGCTGCGGCGGGAGATAGGGGCAAGCCCCTATCCTAAATATGAGCCCCTTTCAGGGGCAATCCCCGCACCCGAGCTGCGCAGCAATTCGTTAATTCGTTAAATTCGTTGTTACGCCGTCTGAGGCCAACATTGAATTGCGGCGCAGCCCGCAACCCCGTTGTAAAAATTCGATTAATTCGAATCTGCCGGCGCCAGCGCCTCTGCCTGAACCATATTGCGAATAATGCGGCACCAGCGCCCCTGAAGGGGGCACATATTCCAGGGTAGGGGCTTGCCCCTACCTTTTGGATCCGATTTATGAACCTCGCCCCTGTAAGGGGCTCATATCTCGAATCTTGTTGCGGGGCAAGCCCCGCCCACGATATGCGCCCCTTACAGGGGCAGCAGCGAGAATCGATACACTACGGCGGGAGATAGGGGCAAGCCCCTATCCTGGAATATGAGCCCCTTTCAGGGGCAGCGGTGCCGCAAAGGACGTTACAATGCTGGTGCCGCAAGGTACGTCGCAAACGCCTCCCGAATCGCCTCCCCCTTTTTTCAACCATCAAACGATATGACAAACAATTATGAGATAATGGCCCCTGTGGGCTCACGCGAGTCGCTGGCCGCCGCCTTAAAAGCTGGCGCCGACTCCATCTATTTCGGCATCGAAGCCCTCAATATGCGGGCACATTCTGCCAATCGTTTCACCATCGACGACCTGAGAGAAATCGCCGCCACGTGTAGCGAACACGGCGTCAAGAGTTATCTGACCGTCAACACCATCATCTACGACGAAGACCTCGAACTCATGCACCGCATCTGCGACGCCGCCCACGATGCCGGCATCTCCGCCGTCATCGCTGCCGACGTCGCCGTCCTCGTCTATTGCCGCGAGATCGGTCAGGAAGTACATCTCTCCACGCAGCTCAACATCTCCAACGTTGAGGCCCTGAAGTTCTATGCCCAGTTTGCCGACGTCGTTGTCCTCGCCCGTGAGCTCAACCTGCGGCAGGTGGCCCATATCCACCAGGCCATCGAGGAGCAGAACATCTGCGGCCCTTCGGGAGCCCCTGTGCGCATCGAGATGTTCTGCCACGGCGCCCTCTGCATGGCCGTCAGCGGTAAGTGCTATCTCTCGCTCGACAACCTCGGACGCTCTGCCAACCGTGGCGAATGTATGCAGGTGTGCCGACGTAGCTACACCGTGCGCGACCGCGAGACGGGCGTGGAACTCGATGTCGACAACAAATATATCATGAGTCCGAAGGACCTCAAGACCATCGGATTCATCGACCGCATGATGAAAGCCGGCGTGCGTGTGTTCAAAATTGAAGGACGCGCACGCTCTGCAGAATACGTCTACACCGTTGTGCGCTGCTACAAAGAAGCCATCGAAGCCGTTGAGCGTGGCGAGTTCACCGAAGAAAAGGTGGAGGACTGGAACACGCGCCTGAAAACCGTTTTCAACCGCGGTTTCTGGGACGGCTACTACCTCGGACAACGCCTCGGCGAATGGAGCGCCAAATATGGGTCGTCGGCCACAGAAAAAAAGGTGTATGTTGGCAAGGGAACGAAATATTTCTCACGCCTCGGCGTGGGCGAGTTCTATCTCGAAGCCGGAGAAATCCACCGTGGCGACAAGCTCGTTGTGATTGGTCCAACAACGGGCGTCATCTATCTGACGGCCGACGAGATTCACTATGACAACGGGCCCGTTGAGGTGGGCAAGAAAGGATGGGCCGTCTCGGTCGCCGTGCCAGAGAAAATACGCCCTTCCGACAAACTCTATAAACTGGTGGCAACAGACGAATTTTAATTCTTGATATGAACCTGTTATTTGACTACGGCGGCGTCTTGGTCGACCTCGACAAGCAACGCTGCATCCGCGCATTTGAAGCCCTCGGCTTCGACATCCGCCCTTATCTCGGCACCTATGCCCAAGCCGGTTTCTTCTCGGAACTGGAGCGCGGCGCCATCTCCGTTGAGGGCTTCTGCGACAAGATACGTGAGGCGGCAGGCAACGAAAGTCTCTCCGACACTGATATCTGCAACGCCTGGAAGGATTATCTCACGGGGGTGCCAGCGGAACGCCTGGAGATGCTGCTGAAAATCGCACGGCATTATCCCGTTTATCTCCTGAGCAACACCAACACCATCCACTGGAAGATGGCGGAGGAGGACTATTTCAACTTCCAGGGACACACCGTTGACGACTTCTTCCGCAAGAAGTTTCTCTCCTTCGAAATCGGGGCGGAGAAACCCTCGGAGGAAATCTACCAGGCCGTTATCGACGGCATCGGCTGCGAGCCTTCCGACATCCTCTTCTTCGACGATTCCGACGTCAACTGCGATGCCGCACGCAAGATGGGGTTGCAGGCCCGCGTGGCGCCTGCCAACAGTGCGTGGCTCTCGTTCTTTACCGCCGATGGCGAATATATTCCTGAAGCGGAGTGACGCATGGGAGCGGCATATATCTTAAACAACTGTGAGGCTTTCACCCCCATTGGTGCTGCCTCTCGACGTGTGGCCACCATCGGTTTCTTCGATGGTGTCCACACCGGCCACCGCTATCTCCTCTCGCAGGTGGAGCGGCTGGCGCGTGAAAACAACATGGCGGGCATGGCCGTCACCTTTGAGCGTCATCCGCGCCAGGTGTTGCAGACCGACTATTGTCCCGTGTTGCTCAACACGCCCGAAGAGAAATACCGCCATCTGGCGGAGAGCGGCATCGACGCCTGCGTGATGCTCGATTTCACGCCCCAGATGGCGCAGCTTTCGGCACGCGACTTCATGCGCCTTTTTCTCCGCGAACGCTATGGCGTGGAGAAACTCGTGATGGGCTATGACCACCGCTTCGGCCATGAGCGCCATCTTTCGTTGGCCGACTATCAGGCCATCGGGCGCGAAGTGGGCATCGAGGTGGTGCAGGCCGAAGCCTTCCAGACGGCGGACCTCACGGTGAGTTCTTCCGCCATACGCCGCCTCTTGCAGGGGGGCGACGTCGACCGTGCCAACCGCTGTCTGGGCTATGCCTACGAACTGGCGGGAATGGTGGTCGACGGCCACCACGTGGGGCGCGACTTGGGATACCCAACGGCCAACCTGCGGCCCGAAAACGTCCTAAAACTCGTGCCGGGACGTGGCGTTTATGCCGTTGAGGCCGTGTATGACGGGAAGACCTATCCCGCGATGCTGAACATCGGATTTCGCCCGACGCTCGACAACGGTGCGGAGAGCACCATCGAAGCGCATCTCTTCGGCTTCTCAGGCAACCTCTATGGCGAGACGCTGACCCTCCGTTTCCTCCATCGTGTGCGCGACGAACAGCGCTTCCCATCGCTCGAAGCGCTGAAGCGACAGTTGGCGGAGGATGCGGCGCGGGTTTGTCGGATGTTGGGGCGGGGGGTGATAGTGAATTGACGCGAATTAACGAATTTCGTGGGGCGCGTGATTGGGGCGAAAAACAACGAAATATAATAATGGCCTCAGACGGCGTAACAACGAATTACACGAATTAACGAATTGCCGGGCCGCTTGGGCGTGGGGATTGCCCCTGAAAGGGGCTCATATTCCAGGATAGGGGCTTGCCCCTATCTCCCGCCGCAGTTCATCGATTCTCGCTGCTGCCCCTGTAAGGGGCGCATATCGTTGGCGGGGCTTGCCCCGCAATAAGATTCGAGATATGAGCCCCTTACAGGGGCGAGGTTCATAAATCGGCCCCAAGAGGTAGGGGCAAGCCCCTACCCTGGAATATGTGCCCCCTTCAGGGGCGCTGGCGCCCCGCCCCTCTCTCATAGATATACACATAACAACCAACCCTTCCACCCACATGAAGAAATCATTATTATTGATTATATTATTCCTGCTCTATCAGGTGCTTGCCGCCGTCATGGCGCAAGTGTGGACCCATCTCAATGGCAGCGGTGCCGGCGCAGAAGCCGCAGACGTCGCGGCCATGCCGTCGGCCACCAGTCTCGGTGTCTCCATGCTCGTCAGTATGGCCCTCGTCTTGTCTTTGCTCTTCGCGTTGCGTCTCATCCGCCGATGCCCGTGGCGCAGCAGTCTCGACGACGCACCGCAGATGACGGCGACCCCTGGCGACACCACCCTCGCCGCCACCCTCTGTCCTCCGAAGAAATGGCAGGCCAAAATCGTTAAGGGACGTCCCGTCAGTGCCGTAGGGTGGGGCATGGCCCTCGTCGGCTTCGTGGTTCTCTCCCTTGGCACCAGTTTGATGCTCTCCCCCGTCGGGATGGACGACCGCGGTATGCAAAAAATCTTTGAAGGCATGAAAGACAGTGGCACCTGCCTGTTCCTCATGGCCGTTGCCGGTCCCGTGTTTGAAGAAATCGTCTTCCGCGAGGGCGTGCTCCGCCAGTTGGTACATTCGCGCCGCCGCAACGACCCCACGTCGGGCGGTCTCACCCTGTTGTGGGCCACCGTTGTCAGTGCCCTCTGCTTCGCCCTCGTACATGGCAACCTCCAGCAGGCCGTTCCCGCCTTCATCCTCGGTCTCGCCCTCGGCCTCTGTTATTGCCGCACCGGCAACATCGTTATGTGCTCCGTGCTCCATGTCGTCAACAACAGTATGGCCGTCGGCCTCATGTTCCTCCCACAGGTCAACGACGCGATGGAAAACCTGCCGACACCCCTCTCCGTTGGTCTCGGCTCGCTATGTGTCGTCGTCGGCGCCCTGATGCTCATCGGTATGTATCTTGCACCGGTAAAAAAGTAAATTTATGAAGATAGGAAATGTAGATTTAGGCGAACGCCCCGTTGTGCTTGCTCCCATGGAAGACGTGACCGACATCGGTTTCCGTCTGCTGTGTCGCCGCTGCGGTGCCAGTATGGTCTATTCAGAATTTGTTGCTGCCGATGCCCTTGTCCGCATGGTCAACCGCAGTCTCGACAAACTCACCGTTTGCGAGGAAGAGCGTCCCGTTGCCATCCAGATATACGGCAAAGACCCCGTTGCTGTGCGCGATGCCGCACAGATCGTGGTGGAACGCGCCCGTCCCGATGTTCTCGACATCAATTTCGGCTGCCCCGTGAAGCGCGTGGCTGGGAAAGGCGCTGGCGCCGGTATGTTGCAGACCCCCGACCTCATGCTCGAAATCACGCGGCAGGTGGTCGAGGCCGTCGACGTGCCCGTGACGGTGAAGACCCGCCTGGGCTGGGATGCCGACCATAAAATCATCGTCGGCCTCGCCGAGCAGTTGCAAGACTGCGGCATTCAGGCCCTCACCATCCACGGCCGCACCCGTGCACAGATGTACACCGGCACAGCCGACTGGACCCTCATCGGCGAGGTGAAGAAAAACCCGCGTATGCACATCCCCATCATCGGCAATGGCGACATCTGTTCGGCCGACGATGCCGTGCGGGCCTTCAACGATTATGGCGTAGATGCCGTGATGGTGGGCCGCGCCACCTTCGGCCGTCCTTGGATTTTCAAGGAGATGTATGACGCGCTACACCAGGGCGAACACGGCGTGGACCATGTCATCGACAGCGACTATGCCCCCATGTCGGCCGATTGGCAGCTCGACGTGCTGAAGGCACAGGTCAAGGAAAGCGTCAGCCGCATTGACGAATACCGCGGCATCCTCCATGTGCGCCGCCATCTGGCCGCCACGCCGCTCTTCAAAGGCCTTCCCAATTTCCGGCAAACGCGCATCAATATGCTACGGGCCGAACACGTTGACGAACTCTTCGACATCATGGAGAGCACACGCCCGTTGATACGGGCGGCGGAGGCGTCGCGCGAACATTCGGCAGAAGTCTGAGGCGCAGCACTGATGCCCCTGAAAGGGGCTCATATTCCAGGATAGGGGCTTGCCCCTATCTCTCGCCGCAGCTCATCAATTCTCGCTTCTGCCCCTGTAAGGGGCGCATATCGTTGGCGGGGCTTGCCCCGCAATAAGATTCGAGATATGAGCCCCTTACAGGGGCGAGGTTCATTAATCGGCCCCAAGAGGTAGGGGCAAGCCCCTACCCTAAATATGAGCCCCTTTCAGGGGCAGCTGTCGCCGCTTTACCAACCTTGATTTTTCTGTATTTAGCCCACTCACTTATACAATACAACGAGGGTGTTCCAAACTTTCTACGTTGGAACACCCTCGTTATATATATCAAGCCCCCTCGTTACCGCGAAGCATCAAAAAGATCCTGCAACACCGCCAGCGACTTCAGTTCCGGGAACGACGGCAGATGCAGCCGATAATAGAGGTTGATGTATCCCAGCAGGCGGCTGCGCTCACTGCCCGAGAATTTAAACACGTGCATCGTTGCGAAATTCATGCGTCGCAGAAGTGGCAGGCGGGCGGCATCCTCTGGCAAGAGAAAATGCTTGTTAAGCGGCGAGTATGCCGTGAAGCGGCCCGCCTCTAAGTCGAAACCATCGCCCGGGCGGTAGTCCTCAAGATTCGGGGCGAAACCGAGGAAGCCAACAAGGCGCAGGAGAAACACCAGATGGAAATTGGCAAAATCCTTCGGCGCCGTGTCAAACCATTCAACAGACGTATATATATATTGAAAGAGCAGTTCGCTCGCAACCTCCACCTTTATCGCCGCCTGAAGAAATTCCGAGAGAAACAGCGCCACGGCGCTTTTGCGCGGGTCGTAGGGGATTGACACCAGCGGCGTCGACACCCCGACCGATTTCGGACGCTTCAACGCATTGCCTTCGCGATGGTTCCAACAGATGGTCAGCAGGGCCAGCGGCTGGAAAAGCGTGTGGCGCACCGCTGCCCGTGGCGAACGCGAGATGCGCACGAGAAACGAAACGCGGCCGTGGCCCTCCGTCAGTGTCTCAGCGATGAAAGATTCGTCGTTGTATTTGATGGTGCGGAGCACAATGGCCCGTGATTCAGTCAGCATGGCAAGGAAAATTTTGGTTGAAAAAATCGGTGTCCGTAAAAAATCCCCCAGCCCGAAGGCAGGGTGGGGCAGAAAACGGCAGAAAAAATCTCTGGCGCTCTTTGAGTGGGTATTCCCAGAATTGCCCGTTGTACGCCATGCGAAGTTAGCAAAAATCCCCGATAGGTTCTTAAAATCATGGAAAAACAAATTTTTTCTGAAAAAAATACTGGAAATATTTGGTGGTTTGAGAGGAAAGCCCTAATTTTGCACTCGCAATCAGGCACCGAGAGGATGCCAAATAGCAACAAGGCTTGGTCCCTTCGTCTATCGGTTAGGACGAGAGATTTTCATTCTCTAAAGAGCGGTTCGATTCCGCTAGGGACTACAAATAAAAAGAAAAATAGAAAATGGCAAACCACAAATCATCTGTAAAAAGAATTCGTCAGACGGCGACTCGCAGACTGCATAACAGATATTACGCTAAAACGATGCGTAACGCAGTTCGTAAGCTCCGTGCTACGACCGACAAAGCAGCTGCCGTAGAACTTCTGCCGAAGGTGCAGAAGATGCTGGACAAGCTCGCCAAGAATAATTCAATTCACAAGAACAAAGCAGCTAACATCAAGTCAAGCCTCATGCTTCACGTGAACAAGCTCGCTTAATTAGAAGAAACGAATTAGTAAGAAACATAAAAGACCAATAGATTCCCGAATCTGTTGGTCTTTCTTGCGTTTAGGCGCATTGCGGCGATGAGCGGGCTCTGGCATAAGTAAACCCATTACTAAACCCATTTCTTGTGCCGCTGCAAAATATTTGACCATCCTTGTGCATCAGACAAGGATTTTGCATTAACTTTGCACCCAAATAGAAACCAAAAGTAATTGTAAGATTATGGCAAAGAAAGCTTTATTGATGATTCTCGACGGATGGGGCATTGGTTCACATGGCAAAGGCGATGTGATTTTCCAGACGCCGACTCCGTTCATGGACAGTTTGAACGCAAAATATCCTCATTCTGAATTGCTCGCCAGCGGTGAAAACGTTGGTTTGCCCGATGGCCAGATGGGTAACTCAGAAGTGGGACACCTCAATATCGGTGCCGGACGTATCGTTTATCAGGACCTCGTGAAGATCAACCGCGCTTGTGCCGATGGTAGCATCATGAAGAACCCTGAAGTTGTCAGCGCCTACGAATATGCCAAGAAAAACGGCAAAGGCCTCCACTTGATGGGCTTGACTTCAACGGGCGGTGTGCACTCTTCGCTCAACCACCTCTTCAAACTCATCGACATCGCAGGCGAATACGGCATTTCCGACAAGACTTATGTTCACTGCTTCATGGACGGTCGTGACACCGACCCGAAGAGCGGCAAGGGATTCATCGCCGACCTCGTCAAGCATTGCGAACCGACAGGCGCACATGTTGCCAGCATCATCGGCCGTTTCTATGCTATGGACCGTGATAAGCGCTGGAACCGCGTTAAAGTGGCTTACGACCAGCTCGTTGAGGGTAAGGGACGCCAGGTGGCCGACATGGTGGAAGGCGTTCAGAGCTGCTATGACACCGACTCTGAAGACCACAAGAACACCGATGAATTTATGGAACCGCTCGTCAACGCCAACTGCGATGGACGTATTAAGGAAGGCGACGTGGTGATCTTCTTCAACTACCGCAACGACCGCGCTAAGGAACTCACTATGGTGCTCACCCAGCAGGATATGCCAGAAGAAGGCATGCACACCATCCCTGGCTTGCAGTACTACTGCATGACGCCGTACGACGCTTCTTTCACTGGCGTTCACATCCTCTTCCCGAAAGAGAATGTGCACAACACGCTCGGCGAATTTATCTCTAAGCAGGGCCTCAAGCAGTTGCACACGGCTGAGACTGAGAAATATGCCCACGTGACCTTCTTCTTCAACGGTGGTCGCGAAACGCCGTATGAAGGTGAAGACCGCATCCTCGTGGCTTCTCCGAAGGTGGCTACCTACGACCTCAAGCCCGAGATGTCGGCTTACGAGGTGAAGGATAAACTCGTTGAGGCCATCAAGGAAAACAAATATGATTTCATCGTTGTCAACTTCGCCAACGGCGACATGGTGGGCCACACGGGTATCTACGAGGCCATCGAGAAAGCTGTCACGGCTGTTGACAACTGCGTGAAGGACGTTGTTACTGCTGCCAATGAGGTGGGCTATGAAACCATCATCATTGCCGACCACGGTAATGCCGACAACGCTATCAACGCCGACGGAACGCCTAACACTGCCCACTCGCTCAACCCCGTGCCTTTCATCTATGTCACGGAGAACGAGCATGCCAAGGTTAAAAACGGTGTTTTGGCCGACGTGGCTCCTTCCATCCTGCACATCATGGGCTTGAAACAGCCTGAAGAAATGACGGGTCAGGATTTGATTGAAGACTAAGTTCAACATTTCATACTATTGAGGCGTGCTCAAGACGTGAGTCTTTGGCACGCTTTTTTTATGTGGGGAAGGGGAGGGATGGCGGCGCTGTAGCTCATATTGGGGCGCAGCACTGTAGCTCACTTTGGGGCGCAGCACTGTAGCTCACTTTGCTCGCAAAGTGAGGGGGACGATTTTTTTGGGCGTCCTTCGCGGGCTAAGCGCGGGTGAAGGCCCAACAAGTCGAGAGCCCGATTGTCAGCGGCCAAGTACGGGCTGAAGGCCCAGCAACTCCAGAGCCCAGGGCAACGCCCTGGGTTACGTAAAACCCGAACCTGCGCCCTGTAAGGGCAAAAGTAAAAGCCAACCGTTCGCCCATACTTTTGCCCTTACAGGGCGTAGGCGTTTATGCACTGATACCCAGGGCGTTGCCCTGGGCTATGAACTGGCTGCCCTTTCAGGGCGCTCGCGGCGCCAGCCCCAAACGTTTTCGCGACGTGTCCGTGGCCCTCACTTTGCGAGCAAAGTGAGCTACAGTGCTGCGCCCCAGTCACGCGCCCCAAGAAATTCGTTGTCCCGCGTGGCTTATATATACGTTGTGTGCTCCGTCCCTCCATGTTAAAAAACACATATTCTTTGGTCGGCTTGCTGTAAATGCGTAATTTTGCATCCGAAACAAGAACGAGGACAGATTTGACTGCTTGCAACCTCTTTAAAACAATGCTAAAACGATGCGGCGATTACTGCGTAGGAATCGTTGGGCGCAAATTGGCACATACAGTCATTTCAAGATACGTTCTGCTCTCACTTTATCAAAAGTCGGGGGCAGTTTTTGTTATTGTAAAAAACATAATCAAAAAGAAATGGGATATTTATTCACATCCGAATCCGTATCAGAAGGACACCCAGACAAGGTGGCCGACCAAATCTCTGATGCCGTGCTTGACGAGTTGCTGGCCTACGACCCCAACTCAAAAGTAGCTTGCGAAACCCTCGTGACCACCGGTCAGGTGGTTGTGGCGGGAGAAGTTAAATCCTCTGCCACCGTCGATCTTCAGAAAATCGTTCGCAACACCATCAAACGCATCGGTTACACCAAGGCCGAGTATAAATTTGAAGCCGAAAGCTGCGGCATCCTCAGTGCCATCCACGAGCAGAGCGCCGACATCAACCGCGGCGTTGACCGTCAGGACCCCAACGAACAGGGTGCTGGCGACCAAGGCATGATGTTTGGCTACGCCAACAACGAAACCGACACCTATATGCCGCTCGCCCTCTCTCTGGCGCACGACATCATGATTGTCTTGGCTGAAATCCGTCGCGAAGGCAAGGTGATGACCTATCTCCGTCCCGACTCCAAAAGTCAGGTGACCATCGCTTACGACGACAACGACCGCGCTGTGGGCATCGATGCCATCGTCGTTTCAACGCAGCACGATGAGTTTATCTCCGCCGAGGAAGCTGGCAGCCAGGAGAAGGCCGACCAGATGATGATGGACAAAATCCGCGAAGACGTCATCGGCATTCTCATTCCGCGCGTCGTTGAAGAACGCGTCAACACACCTGAGGTGAAAGCCCTCTTTGCCAAGGGCGACATCAAATATTACGTCAACCCGACGGGCAAGTTCGTTATCGGCGGTCCCCACGGTGACACCGGACTGACCGGCCGCAAAATCATCGTTGACACCTACGGTGGTAAGGGCGCACACGGCGGCGGTGCTTTCTCAGGCAAAGACCCCTCAAAGGTTGACCGCTCAGCAGCCTATGCCGCACGCCACATCGCCAAGAATATGGTGGCAGCTGGCGTTGCTGACGAGATGCTTGTGCAGTTGAGCTACGCCATCGGTGTGGCAGAACCCATCTCCATCTATGTCAACACCTATGGCAAGAGCCACGTGGCGATGAGCGACGGCGAAATCGCCAACCACATCAAGGAACTTTTCGACCTGCGTCCGCATGCCATTGAGCAGCGCCTCAATCTGCGCAAGCCTATCTACGAAGAGACCGCCAGCTATGGTCATGTCGGCCGTCTGCCGCGTGTGGTCAAGAAGTCGTTTGACCTTCCGGGCTTCGGCCATAAGGAAATGGAAGTGGAACTCTTCACTTGGGAAAAGCTCGACTACGTTGACCGCATCAAGAAAGCGTTCTCGCTGTAAGACACAATATAGTTATGAGATACTTTCAGGGGTGTTCAGAAAATTCAAACGGATTTTTCGGGACACCCCTGAAGCGAACAATCTGACACCTATTTAAATAATGAATATCACAGTATATGCCGCCTCGAGCGGACAGGTGCCCGACAAATATATCGACATGGCCCGCCAGCTCGGCACCGTCATGGCGCAGGCTGGCCATACCCTTATTAATGGTGCAGGCCGCACCGGACTGATGGGTGCCACTGCCGATGCCGTGCTCTCTGCCGGTGGAAAGGCCATTGGTGTCATCCCTCAGTTTATGATTGACCAGGGGTGGCAGCATCCTGGCATGGCGCAGCTCGTCGTGACCAAAGATATGCACGAGCGCAAGGAAATCATGGCCGAGCGTTCCGATGCCTGCATCGCCCTTCCGGGCGGCGTTGGCACCCTTGAAGAACTCTTGGAGGTCATCACCTGGAAACAATTGGGCATCTATCTCAAGCCCATCGTCATCCTCAATGTCGACGGTTATTACGACGCCTTGCTTGCGCAACTGGAAAAAGCCGTAGATGAACATTTTATGCGTGGCGAGCACCGCCGCATCTGGCAAATCGCCGCCACCGCCGAAGAGGCCGTGCGCCTGGCGGAGACCACGCCCCTTTGGGACACCTCCGTGCGGAAATTCGCCGCCCTCTGATGCCCGGCGGCCAATGTGCGGCCAGAGAACGTGGCAATGTTTTGCAATTAGAGTGTTCAAAATATAGAAGAATCTGCACGATTTTTGACCAAATAGCGGCACCGCTGCCCCTGAAAGGGGCTCATATTCCAGGATAGGGGCTCGCCCCTATTTGTCGCCGCAGCTCATCGATTCTCGCTTCTGCCCCTGTAAGGGGCGCATATCGTTGGCGGGGCTTGCCCCGCAATAAGATTCGAGATATGAGCCCCTTACAGGGGCGAGGTTCATAAATCGGCCCCAAGAGGTAGGGGCAAGCCCCTACCCTAAATATGAGCCCCTTTCAGGGGCGCTGTCGCCTTTCTGTCAATCTTCCTTTTTCCTGGATTTTGAACACCCTGCCTTCCAATCCATAAAAACCTACTTATCATGCCCGATTCCACATACACACAAGCACCAGCAATCCAGACCGCGTCTGACACGCTGCCCCTCCATCAGTGGCTCGCGGCACCGTGCGACACCGCGCAGCAATCGGCCTCGCAGGCCTGTCATCTCCTGCAGTTGCGTCCCGGCAATCAAGTGACGCCCGTTGTTTGCTTCCAGTCGCTCAGCGACATCCACACCCCCTTCTTCTCTCTTCAGGAAGTGCCGTTGCCGCAGGCCGAAGGAGAGACCGGTACGCCGCTCCCTTACAGTTTCTGCAACGACGACTACCTTACGGGAATGCTGCTCCTCTGCTTCTTCCTTGTTGCGTGGAGCATTTCTTCATCGTGGCATTATTTCCGCCTTCATTTCAAGGCCCTCTTCCGTCCCGCCGGACTGCTGCTCAAGAGCAACGCTGAAAACGCCGACACCACATTGCGCGGTTCCGCTTTCCTGCTCCTTCAGGCCGGGTTCTCCTTTGGCATCCTTTATTACGACTACCTCGCCCAAAACCATTGGGCGCTCGTCGACACCATTGGCAACCCCCATCTCATCATGGCCCTCTCCGGCAGCATGATTGTGGTCTTCGTGTTGCTGAAAGTGGGGCTTTACCAGATGGTTAACAGCGTGTTTTTCCCGAAAAACAGTCGCGACGAATGGCGCGAGACCTACGTCTTCACCATCGTGCTTATGGGGTTGCTCATTCTCCCCGTTTCGCTCCTCGTGTTCTTCTTCGACCTCTCGTTTGAAAAACAATTCGTGGCGTTTATTTGTATAGTGTGCATCGCAAAACTGATACTGCTATACCGCTGTTCGCGCACATTTTTCGGACATGTAGGCAGCGGTATGCATTTAATTTTGTACCTTTGTGCGCTTGAAATTGTTCCCGCGCTAATTCTGTGGCGGGTTTTATTTTGGGCAAACATCAACTTGTCGATATTATAGAAAGAAAAAAGTAAAGAGTTTGCTATGTTAAAGAAGATACTCATCTCACAACCCAAGCCCACGTCTGATAAGTCTCCTTATTTTGAAATAGCTCGCAAATTTGGCGTAGAGTTTGTGTTCCACCCTTTCATCAAGGTTGAAGGGCTCACCGCACGTGAGTTTCGTCAGCAGAAGGTGCAGGTGTTGGACCACACCGCCATCGTCTTCAACTCGCGTCATGCCATCGACCATTTCTTTACGCTCTGCAAGGAAATGCGTGTGACCATTCCCGAGGACATGAAATATTTCGCTGTTTCAGAAATGGTCTCGCTCTACATCCAAAAGTATGTGCAATACCGCAAGCGCAAGGTGTTCTATCCTGCCGCAGGAGGAAAATTGGCCGACTTGGTGGCCATTATGGCTAAGCACAAGGCTGAGAAGTATCTCATTCCGCAAAGCGACGTACACAGCGATGAGCTCCACCTTATGTTGGAAGCAAAGAAGCTTAACCACACGGAGTGTATCATGTATCGCACCGTTAGCAATGCTTTCCCCGAAGACCACGCCTTCAACTTCGATATGGTCGTTCTCTTCACCCCGGCAGGCGTAGAGTCGTTGCTCCAAAACATTCCCGACTTCAAAGACCGCGGCATCAAATTGGCTTGTTTCGGCAAGGCCACAGCCAAAGCCATCGAAGAGGCTGGACTTCCGCTCGAACTGGAAGCTCCTTCGGCCAAAGCACCTTCCATCACGGGCTCGCTCGAACTCTATTTGGAGGAGCATAATAAGTAAAGACCTTTAAGGGGGCCTTCAGGCACCTCTTGAAATACCGCCATAAGAAAAGAGGTCAGCAAGTTGTATGTAAGCGCCTATGGGCTGCAACTTGCTGACCTCTTTTGCTTTTCAAGAACTCCCCTAAAACGTATTCCATCCACAAAATATTCAGCGTATGAAAATGAATGGTTTCCCGAAGTGTGAGCACCTCTGTCTGAAAAAAGACATCGAGACGCTCTTCTCGGCAGGCAGTCGCGCCATCACCATCTTCCCGTTGCGTGCCGTTTTCCGCGTCGTGCCGCGTGAAGGCGGGCCACAGGCACAAGTGCTCGTCAGTGTGGCCAAGCGCCGCCTCCGCCATGCTGTCGACCGTAACCGCGCCAAACGCCAGTTGCGCGAAGCCTATCGCTTGAACAAACAACTGATTGCCGATGTTCTCCGCGACGATGAGCGCCTGCATGTGGGGCTTATCTGGCTCTCCGAGCGTCCAGTCACTTCCCAGCGCGTACACGAGAAAATGGTCGTCGTGCTCCACCGTGTGGCAGAAAGATTGCGCGAACGCACTGCAGTTCAAGAAACGCCAGCGGCCGCTTTGACAGACGGGGCAATGCCAGCGGCTTCAGAGGCAGAAAAGACAGCGCTTGGGGCTGAGGCTTTGCGAACTGAAGAAATAGCCCCAACGGAAGAAGTATAACGCCATGCGAAAGCTGCTTCATTTCCTCGCGGCGCTACTCATCGCCCCCATACGTTTTTACCAACGATATATCTCCCCGCTCACGCCGCCTGCCTGCCGTTTCACGCCGACCTGCTCGCAATATGCCGTTGAGGCCATCCAAAAACACGGCCCTTTCAAGGGGTTGTGGCTCGCTGTGCGGCGCATTCTCCGCTGCCATCCTTGGGGAGGGAGCGGATATGACCCTGTGCCTTGACCGGCGGCATTCTTGATTTTTAAGTCGGTGGTTGAAAAACTCATGTGAAAATGGATTTCCATACCCATAACCTCCATGCTCCGGCACACGAAGCCATCATCAATTTGCCAGAAGACGCCCTGTTGTGTCCTGCCTCCTTTACGTTTCAGGCGGGCCGCCTCTATTCGGCCGGTATTCATCCCTGGTGGACGGCACGCGCCGATGTACATGCCCTTTTTGAGGGCTTGCAGCAACTGCTGCGTCATCCCGCGGTGGTGGCGGTGGGAGAATGCGGCATCGACCGTTTGAGAGGCGCTGACGAGGCCGTGCAGGAACAATGGTTTGTTCGGCAGGTGCAACTCGCAGAGGCCGCCGACCTTCCCGTCACCGTTCATTGCGTCAAGGCGTTTGACGTCCTTTTGCGCCTTCATAAAGAACTGCGGCCCACCACGCGCTGGACCATCCACGGTTTTCGGGGAAAACCAGCCCTTGCCGCCCAATTGCTCGCTGCCGGCTTCGACCTCAGTTTCGGTCGCCATTTCAACGCAGAGAGCTATGAGATGACACCGCCAGAGCGGCGGCATAGAGAAAGCGATGAGGATTATTGACGGAGGGCTTGAACGTTAAGTTGGTGTCCAAAATAGAAGTATTAAAGGTTGGCGCTGCGCGAACATTCGGCGAAGGTCTGAGGCGAAGCATTGTAGCTCACTTTGCTCGCAAAGTGAGAGCCACGAACACGTAGCGAACATGGCTTTGTTGGATTTTCAGCTCGTGCTGGGTAGGGTGTTCAAAATCCAGAAAAATCTCTGTGCGTTTTTTGCCAAACAACAAGCGGCGAAGCGTGCGTACATGATAAACGAACAAAGCGCGAAAAGGAGCGCCCTGAAAGGGCTGCCAGTTCAAAGCCCAGGGCAACGCCCTGGGTATCAGCGTATAAATACCTACGCCCTGTAAGGGCAAAAGTATGGGCGAACGGTTGGCTTTTACTTTTGCCCTTACAGGGCGTAGGGAATGGGGACATGGTACCCAGGGCGTTGCCCTGGGCTCTGAACTTATTGGGCTTTCAGCCCGCGCAGGGCCGCAGACAAGGCTTTTTCCGCATAATCTTCACCAATTTAATATTTCAATTTTGAACACCCTACGTGCTGGGCCGCCACAATCTTCGCCCCCCCTCACTTTGCGAGCAAAGTGAGCTACAGTGCTGCGCCCCTTTCTACGCTCCCCACGAAATTAGTTGTTACGTTGTCCCTTATAAAAAATCGGGCCGATCTCCCTTCGGAGGTCGGCCCGGCTTTGTTATGGTGTGTGGTTTAGTCCTTCACAGTGATCAAGAAATAGTTTTTCTTTCCGCGCTGCACAACGAGGAATTTTCCGCCGATGAGGTCTTCGGTCGTCAGTTCCTGGTCGAAGGCAGCGAGTTTTTCTTTGTTGATGCTGACGCCGCCGCCTTGCGTGAGCTTGCGCATTTCGCCCTTAGAGGCAAAGCATTTGGTGGTTTCTGCCAAGAGGTCGACCGCCTTAGCGCCGACAGCCTGGTCGCGTGAAACCGTGAACTGAGGCACACCGTCGAAGACGCTCAAGAGCGTTTCCTCGTCCAGTTTCAGCAAGCTCTCCTTCGTGGCTTTGCCAAAGAGGATGTTGGAGGCTTCAACGGCCGTTTCGTAGTCTTCGCGGCTGTGAACCATGCAAGTCACCTCTTCGCCCAAGCGTTTTTGCAGCATGCGGCGTCCCGGATCGGCGCGGTGCTCAGTGATGAGCGCGTCGATTTCCTCCTTCGTCAGAGAAGTGAAAATCTTGATGTAGCGTTCAGCCTCCTCGTCGCCGACGTTCAGCCAGAACTGGTAGAACTTGTAAGGCGTGGTGTAACGGCGGTCGAGCCATACGTTGCCCTGTTCCGTCTTGCCGAACTTCTTGCCGTCGGCTTTCGTGATGAGCGGGCAGGTGAGGGCATAGGCTTCAGCCTCTGCGCCGAGCGTGCGGCGAATCAGTTCCGTTCCCGTCGTGATGTTGCCCCACTGGTCAGAACCGCCCATCTGCAGTTTGCAGTTCTTCTCCTGATAGAGGTGGAGGAAGTCGTAGCCCTGGAGCAACTGGTAGGTAAATTCCGTGAACGACAGACCATCGCGGGCCTCACCGTTCAAGCGCTTCTTGACACTGTCCTTTGCCATCATGTAGTTGACCGTGATGTGCTTGCCGATTTCGCGGGCGAAGTCGAGGAAGGTGAAATTCTTCATCCAGTCGTAGTTGTTCACCAGTTCCGCAGCATTCGGTGCGTCGGAATCAAAATCCAGAAAGTGTGAGAGTTGCTTTTTGATGCAGCTCACGTTGTGGCGCAACACCTCTTCTGTCAGCAAATTGCGCTCAGCGCTTTTGCCAGATGGGTCGCCAATCATGCCGGTGGCACCGCCAACGAGCGCCAGTGGCTTATGGCCAGCACGCTGAAAGTGGCGCAGCATCATCACGGAGCAGAGGTGTCCGATGTGCAGAGAATCGGCCGTGGGGTCAATACCGACATAGGCAGTCACTTGTTCCTTGCTGAGCAGTTCCTCAGTGCCCGGCATCATTTGGTGGAGCATACCGCGCCACCGCAATTCTTCAACAAAATTCATATCTGATAAATCTTTTCTAATTTATTGTTTCCGTATTTCTTGCAGCAGTTTCAGAGCCTTGTCTTCTGCCGCTTCCATGATTTCCCTTTCTCCCGGTCCCTTGTCGTTGATGCCGCAGAGATGCAGCACGCCGTGGATCACCACGCGGTGCAGTTCATCGTCATACGTCTTCTTGAAAAGCTCCGCGTTGGAGCGCACCGTGTCGAGGCTGATAAAGAGGTCGCCGCTGATGACGTCGCCCTCCGTATAGTCGAAAGAGATGATGTCCGTGTAATAGTCGTGTTGGAGGTATTGCTTGTTCACCTCCAGGATTTTCTCGTCGTCGCAAAACACGTAGGCCAGTTCTCCCACGCGCTTGCCGTAGCTTGCTGCCACGGCCTTCACCCATGCCGTCGTTTCGCGGTGTGGCAGTTCGGGCATTTTTACGTTGATGGTGTTGTAGCTGATCATTGGTTAAAATAAAGAAGGTTGTGCAATATTTCCGCTGTAGATGTCGCGTCCCAGATGCTTGTAGGCCAGCTCCGTCACCTCGCGTCCTCGTGGCGTTCGGCGGATGAAGCCCTCTTTGATGAGGAAAGGTTCGTAGACTTCCTCCACGGTTCCGGCATCCTCGCCGATGGCCGTGGCAATGGTGGTGATGCCCACCGGGCCGCCTTTAAACTTGTCGATGATGGTCAGCAGGATTTTATTGTCGATTTCGTCAAGCCCGTAGCGGTCGATGTTCAGCGCCTCCAGGGCGAAGCGTGCGATTTCGATGTCAATTCTTCCGTTGCCCTTGACCTGTGCAAAATCTCTCACGCGGCGCAGTAAGGCATTGGCAATACGTGGCGTTCCTCTCGAGCGGCTTGCAATCTCGCCTGCCGCCTCCGCCGTCATTGGCACGTTGAGAATCGTTGCCGAGCGTTGCAGGATGGCGCAAAGCGTTTCGTTGTCATAATATTCCAGATGGAGATTGATACCGAAGCGGGCACGCAGCGGTGCCGTGAGGAGTCCGCTTCGCGTGGTGGCTCCCACGAGCGTAAATGGGTTGAGGTCAATCTGTATGGAGCGGGCCGCCGGTCCGCGGTCGATCATGATGTCAATGCGATAGTCCTCCATCGCCGAGTAGAGATATTCCTCCACCACTGGTGCCAATCTGTGGATTTCATCAATGAAGAGCACATCGTTCGGTTCCAGTCCCGTCAGAAGTCCCGCCAGGTCGCCCGGCTTGTCGAGCACTGGTCCCGACGTGATTTTAAAGCCCACGCCGAGTTCGTTGGCGATGATGTTCGAGAGCGTTGTCTTTCCCAGTCCTGGAGGGCCGTGTAAGAGCGTGTGGTCGAGCGGTTCGCCACGGTATTTTGCGGCCTCGACAAACACGCGCAAGTTCTCCACCACCTTCTGCTGCCCGCTGAAATCTTCAAAAGCGAGGGGGCGTAAGGCGTTTTCAAACTCGCGCTCTGATTTCGAGGGCGTTTGTTGTTCCGAACGGATGTCAAATGTATCTTCTGCCATAAGTAGGTACAAAGTTACGGATTATTTTAGTGCCGTACAACTCATTTTGGCCGATAAACAGGTGCGCTCCCTTAAATAATGGTTAACTTTGCCGTTTGAAACGAAATGAGGCGCCGCATCTTCATTGCGGTGCTCCAAAACATCCTATTTCATGGTACTTAATTATATCTGGATTGCATTCTTTGCTGTGGCCTTCGTCATCGCCCTCATCAAGCTCATCTTTATGGGCGATGTCTCCGTGTTTCCAGCCATCATGGACTCCACCTTCGAGACCTCGAAGACCGCTTTTGAAATCTCCCTCGGTCTCACTGGCGTGCTCTCCCTTTGGCTCGGCGTGATGAAAATTGGCGAGAAGGGTGGGGTGGTCAGTGCCCTTTCGCGCCTGCTCGGCCCCGTCTTTGCCAAACTCTTTCCCGACATTCCGAAGGGACACCCCGTGGTGGGCAACATCTTCATGAACATCTCCGCCAATATGCTCGGCCTCGACAACGCCGCGACCCCCTTGGGGCTGAAGGCTATGGAAGGATTGCAAGAGCTCAACAAGAAGAAGGACACCGCCTCGAATCCGATGATCATGTTTCTCGTGCTCAACACCTCCGGCCTCACCATCATTCCTGTCAGCATCTTGGTCTATCGCGCCCAGATGGGGGCTGCGCAACCCACCGATGTCTTCATCCCTATTCTCCTCGCCACGTTCTGTTCCACGCTCGCCGGCATCATCGTCACGAGTGTTTATCAGCGCATCAACCTCTTCAATCGCACCCTCCTGCTTACCCTCGGTGGCCTCTCCCTGCTGATGGCCTCCATCGTGTGGGGCTTCTCGCGGCTCGACGGGGCGATGATGAACACCGTCGGCACCACCGCTGCCAACGTCTTGCTCTTCACCATCATCATCGCTTTTCTGGCGGCCGGCGTGTTGCGCCGTGTCAACGTCTACGATGCCTTCGTTGAAGGTGCCAAAGAAGGGTTCACCACCGCCGTCCGCATCATTCCCTACCTCGTTGCCGTGTTGGTGGGCATCGGCGTGTTTCGCGCTTCTGGTGCGATGGACTGGCTCATCAACGGCGTGTCGTGGTGCTTCAGTCATGCCGGTTTGCCCGACGACTGGGTCGGTGCCCTCCCGACAGCCCTCATGAAACCCCTCAGCGGTAGCGGGGCCCGCGGCATGATGGTCGACGCCATGCAAACTTATGGTGCCGACTCCTTCGTGGGCCGTCTCAGCTGTATTTTCCAAGGTTCCACCGACACTACCTTCTATATCCTCGCCGTTTACTTCGGTTCCGTCGGCATCCGCCACACGCGCCACGCCGTCAGTTGCGGTTTGCTGGCCGACCTCGCTGGCATCGTTTCCGCCATCCTCATCGCCTACCTCTTCTTTGCGTAGGACAAGAAGGCAGACAATACATAAGTAGGTTGTAAAAATAATTCTGACCACCTACTTAATAACAATCCCACACTACATATACACAATATGGCAGATTTGAAATCATTGGCCAAAGACACGGCCATCTACGGCTTGAGCAGCATCATCGGCCGTTTCCTCAATTATCTTCTGGTGCCCATCTACACCGCCAAACTCGCCGCTGCATCCGGCGGCTACGGTGTGATTACCGAGGTCTACAGCTACACGGCGCTTCTGCTCGTGGTGCTCACTTTCGGTATGGAAACCACCTTCTTCCGGTTCATCAACAAAGAAAACGAAGATCCGCTCCGCGTTTATGCCACCACCCTCGTGGCCGTCGGCGGTGTTGGTCTTTGCTTCCTCGCCTTCGTCTTCGGCTTTCTGCCGCAGGTGTCCGCGTTCCTGGATTACGCCGACCATCCCGAATACATCGGCATGATGGCTACCTGCGTGGCCATCGATGCCTTCCAGTGCATCCCCTTCGCCTATCTGCGCTACAAGCGCCGCCCCATCAAGTTCGCAGCGCTCAAACTCTTATTCATCTTCGCCAACATCGTGCTCAACATCGTGTTCTTCGTGGTGCTGAATTGCAACGACGTGTTCTATGCCTTTGCCATCAACCTCGTCTGCACCGCCAGTATCACCCTCTTCTTCCTTCCCGAGCTCACCGGTTTCAGTTGGAAACCCGATATGCAGCTCCTCCGCAAGATGCTCAGCTATTCTTGGCCCATTCTCGTGCTCGGCATTGCAGGCATCCTCAACCAAACGGCCGACAAGATTATCTTCCGCCACGTCATGAAAGGCCCCGTCGGCAAGGTGGAACTGGGCATCTACGGCGCCAGTGTCAAGATTGCCATGATTATGGCCATGATCACGCAGGCCTTCCGTTATGCCTACGAGCCCTTTGTCTTTGCCGGACAGCGCGACAAAGACAATCGCCAGACCTATGCCAAGGCTATGAAGTTTTTCATCATCTTCACCCTCTTGGCCTTCCTCGTGGTGATGGGCTATCTCGATGTGCTCAAACACATCATTGCGCCCGACTACTGGCCCGGATTGAAAGTCGTGCCCATTGTCATGGCCGCCGAAATCATGATGGGCATCTATTTCAACCTCTCTTTCTGGTATAAACTCACCGACCGCACCATCTGGGGCGCTGTCTTCTCTGGTGTCGGCTGCGTCGTGCTCATCGTTGTCAACATCCTCTTCATTCCCCAATACAGTTACATGGCCTGCGCCTGGGCCGGTGTGGCTGGCTACGGCACCGCCATGCTCCTCAGCTATTTCGTTGGGCAGAAATACTATCCCATTGCCTATCCGCTGAAGAGCATCGCCGTCTATGTGCTCGTTGCCGCCTTCTTCTTCCTCGTCATGACCTACACGCCGCAGACATGGCCTTTGTGGGCACGCCTCGGCATCAACACCCTCTGCATCATGCTCTTCCTGGCACACATCGTTTATCACGACCTGCCGCTTTCGAGCCTTCCTGTCGTGGGGAAATATTTCAGAAAAAAATAAGCCATCATGCCAAAGACATACAGCGAAACAACCCTGCCGAGCGGTTTGCGCGTCATTCACGAACGCTCCGTCTCCAGTGTGGTCTATTGCGGCTACATCGTCAAAGCCGGAACGCGCCACGAAGACCCTGCCGATTCAGGAATGGCCCATTTCATCGAACATTTGAGCTTCAAGGGAACTGAGCGCCGACGCGCCCATCACATCACCAATGGGCTTGAACGCGTGGGCGGCGACCTCAATGCTTTTACCAATAAGCAGGAGACGGTTTACTGTGCGACGGTGTTGAAGCAAGACTTCGGACGCGCCGCCGACCTCCTGACCGACATTGTCTTCCACAGCACCTATCCGCAGAACGAAATCAACCGCGAAGTGGAGGTCATCTGCGATGAAATCGACAGTTATCGCGATTCCCCCTCCGAACTGATCTTCGATGAGTTTGAGTCGATGCTCTTTGAAAACAATGGTCTGGGCCGCGACATTCTCGGTCAGGCTGAGCGTCTGCGCACTTACACCACCGCCGATGCCCGCCGCTTCACCGACAAATATTACCGGCCAGAGAATGCCGTGTTTTACGTCTATGGCGATGTCGACTTCAAAACCATCGTGCGCACCCTCAACCGCTACCTCCCCGCGAGCGGTGAAACGCCCATTTTTCCCGATTCCATCGGAGCAACGCCCGCCGTTGTGCGTGAAGAGAGGGAGCGCGTGGTGCAACGCGACACCCATCAGGCCCATGTGCTCGTGGGTATGCAGACCTTCGGCGGCAACGACCTCCGCCGTTTCCCCATGCTCCTGCTCAACAATATGCTGGGCGGCCCAGGCATGAACTCGCGTCTCAATATGAGCTTGCGTGAGCGGGCTGGACTGGTCTATTCTGTCGACGCCTCCCTCAACACCTATCCCGATGCGGGATGGTGGGCCGTTTATTTCGGCTGTGACGCCCACGACATCAAGCGTTGCCGCCGCCTCGTAAATCGCGAATTGCGCCGTTTCATCGACGAAAAACTTACGCCTTCACAGCTCGCCGCCGCCAAAAAGCAGCTCTGCGGACAGATTGGCATCTCGTGCGACAATTCCGAGAACTACGCCATTGCCTTGGGAAAGACCTATGCCCATTATGCCTCGCACTACGAACCTGAGACGCTTTACGAGCGCATCATGCAAATATCTGCCGACGATTTGCAAAACGTGGCTGCCGAAGTGTATAACCCCGACTTGCTCACCACGCTGATTTATCAGTAAGTAATGGTGAAAGAATAAGTTGAGCAATTTTGACCTGTATTTTTGTTGGTTTTGGAATTTGGAAGAGGGAGCATAGCGGGCTATGTGACCGATGACAAATTTCAAAAGCGGCAAAAAGACAGGGCATAAGAAAAATCCTTACTCCACAAAATTGGTCAAGTTATTTTTTTACCATTACTAAATGAAGGGCTTTCCTGAAAATTCTGAGCAATTTGCTTTGTGCTTTGAATACTTGGACGTAACTTTGCTTAACAATTAGAAACGTCAGACAATCAGAGCATGAGATAGGCGTTGTCTGACGTCTATCCCGTTGATAGTATAAATATTGAAATCAAATTATACCCCCATTCATCATGAAAATTCTTCTTCTTGGTAGCGGCGGCCGTGAACACGCCTTGGCATGGAAAATAGCCCAAAGCCCTAAAGTCAGCCAACTCTTCATTGCTCCGGGCAATGCTGGAACGATGCAGGTGGGCAAAAATGTGGACATCAAGGCCGACGATTTCGACGGCATTGCCCAGTTTGTCCTCGACTACGAGGTCGACATGGTTGTGGTCGGTCCAGAAGATCCGCTGGTGAAGGGCATTTACGACTATTTCCAACACCACGACCTCTTGAAGGACATCCCCGTGATTGGACCTTCGAAGGCTGGCGCCGTGCTTGAAGGCTCCAAGGATTTTGCCAAGGGCTTCATGCAGCGCCATAATATCCCAACGGCCGCCTATGCTACTTTCGACGGTGAACACGTTGAAGAAGGTTGCCGCTTCCTCGAAACCCTCCAGGCTCCCTACGTGCTCAAGGCCGACGGACTCTGCGCTGGAAAGGGCGTGCTCATCGTGCCGACCCTCGAAGAGGCGCAGCGCGAATTGCGCGATATGCTCGGCGGTATGTTTGGCAACGCTTCGTCGCGCGTGGTGATTGAAGAATTTCTGAGCGGCATTGAATGCTCAGTCTTCGTGCTCACCGATGGTCGTCATTACAAGATTCTCCCCGAAGCCAAGGACTACAAGCGCATTGGCGAGGGCGACACTGGATTGAACACCGGCGGTATGGGCAGTGTGTCTCCCGTTCCTTTTGCCGATGAGGCTTGGATGAAGCGCGTGGAAGACGAAATCATCCGCCCAACGGTTGACGGTCTTGCCGCAGAGGGCATCGACTATAAGGGTTTCATCTTCTTCGGACTCATCAACTGCGACGGACAGCCAAAGGTCATCGAGTATAACTGTCGCATGGGCGACCCTGAAACCGAAACCGTCATGCTCCGACTGAAGAGCGACATTGTAGATCTCTTCGAAGGTGTGGCCAAGGGCGACCTCGACCAGCGTGCCATTGAATTTGACCCGCGTTCCGCTGTCTGCGTCATGTGTGTGTCTGGCGGTTATCCGCAGGCTTACGAAAAAGGCTTCGCCATCAGCGGTGCCGACGTAGAAGGCAGTGTGGTGTTCCACGCAGGCACCGCGCTCAAAGACGGTCAGCTCGTCACGGCTGGCGGACGTGTCATCGCCGTCAGCTCTTATGGTGCCACCAAGGAAGAGGCCCTGGCCAAATCAATGGAAGGTGCCCGCCAGATAGACTTTGACAAGAAATATTTCCGTACAGACATCGGTGCGGACCTTTAAGGTGGTGCCATTGATTTGGTGCCTCGTTCAATAACCTTTGGTGAAGGAGCAATTTCCAACTGGGATTGCGCCTTCACCATTGTGATTTAGTAATGGTGAAAGAATAAGTTGATCAATTAGACGTGTATTAAGACAGGGGCATAAGAATATATCTACTTAGTATCGTGGGGCATGAATGCGTGCCGCATTTCGCCTGGCAACAAGAAAAATCAATGGTCGGCGAGGCGCTTCGTCTCTTCAATACGCCTCCAGCCATCCAATACGCCCACGGCCTCTCAAGACAACATCACCCATCAGAATATGCGAGAAAGAAATTTCAGGACACGAATCACCCAAGGCGTTTACACCTTGCCTGCAGCCATCGTCATTGGCTGTCTTCTGTGGCTCACTGCTGGATATGACAATATCACGGCGTGGGAAGGCTTTGGCATTGTGGTAGTCGTCACCTATCTGCTTGCAGAGCTCAACAACCGCTCCACGCTTCTGCGCATCCGTTCGCGTATGGTGAGCACCTCCTTCGTGATTCTGATGGCCGCCACTCCGTTTTTCTACACGTGGTCGGTCGACATGATTCCCATGCTCTGCCTTGTGGCCGCCTATTTCCCCCTTTTCGCCGCCTATGGCCAGGCGCGTTCCGCGGGTTACGTCTTTCATGCCGCCCTTTGTGTCGGCCTCGGCAGTCTGGTCTATCCTCCCATGTTGCTCCTTGCCCCCGTCCTTCTGTTCAGTCTGGCCGTTTCGTTGCGGGCCCTCTCTGGAAGTTCCTTCCTCGCCCTCCTCTTCGGTTTGCTGTTGCCCTATTGGCTGTTGCTTGGCGTGGGCGTCTGGTTTGACGATGTGCAGACCGAGTTCGCCCCCTATATAGAAGCCTTCCAATTCCAAAAGCCCGATTATTCCGCGCTTTCCCTGCCGCAAATCGTGACAATGGCCTACGTCACCCTCCTCGCCTTCGTCGCCATGATACATTTCGCCCGTGTGGCCTACAACGACAAAATCCGCACACGTATGTATTTCTACGTGTTCATCCTTTTTGAACTCGTCATTATGGGTGCCTTGGCCATGCAGCCGCAGAAGTCCGACGTGTTGCTGCGTCTCTACATCGTCAACAGTACGCCGCTCATCGCCCACCATTTCACGCTGGGGCGCGGACGTTGGGCCAATATCTGGTTTGGCCTTTGCCTCCTGTTGCTGATAGGCGTATTGGCCTTCAATATGGGATATGGCAAACTGTTCTGAACCCTTTGACCATCCTTCCGACAGCCCCCACAGGATGCCACTCTAACTTTCAAATCGCTGAGAATATTCCACCTACTTACCATATTACTAAAAACCTCCGTGACGGACACCTATTTATAAATAGATGCAAGAAATCGTTGATGCCCTCATTCAGATAGGGCCCGCCGGCATGTTTGTCGCTGCATTCCTTGCTGGCAGCTTTTTCCCTTTCAGTTCCGAACTTGTCATGCTCGGATTGCTTGAAGCTGGTGCCGATGCCACGTCGTTGCTCGTTTGGGGCACCATCGGCAACACCCTTGGCGGCCTCTTCAATTACGGCGTCGGCTCGATGGGCAAGGAAGAATGGGTGACGCGTCGCCTCAAAATATCGCCCGAAAAACTGCGCCGTGGAAAAGTCTATGTGCGCCATTATGGTGCTTGGGCCGGCCTCCTCTCGTGGATTCCCATCTTCGGTAGCGTCGTCACTATCGCTATGGGCTATGTGCGCACCAGCATCCTGCCCTCCATCGTCAGCATCCTGCTCGGCAAATACCTGCGCTATCAGGTGCTTGTCTCGGCATGGCAGGCCGCCTTCTCCTAACGAAGGTAATGCCCGCCCACCAGCGCTTCGCGCGAGACGCGATATGAATTTTCCCTTATCGCCCATAAACCAAAGATACCACTACAACCTATTTACATGACCATTAGAACAAATTCCACACCTCGCCCCTTCTTGCCAACCTCCTTCCGTTCGTTGGTGGGTTGCGCCTGTGCCGCCGTGTTCTCTCTCTTGCTGGTTGCCTGCAATCCCGCTGGTAGCGAGGAGAAAATGCGCGTCAGTGTCAGCATCGCGCCGCTGCGTTATGCAGTGGAGTCATTGCTCGACACCAATGTCGTCATCAACGTGCTGACCCCCGACGGCGCCAGTCCGGAAACCTACCAACTCACGCCGAAGCAAGTGGCCGAATTGAGCGAAAGCCAGTTATACGTGCGTGTCGGCTCCCTCGGATTTGAGAATACGCAGATGCGCAAGGTGACGCAAAACATGCCCCATCTGCTCTGTGTCAATTCCGCCCGTGGCATCTCCCCCTTGAAACACAGTCATGGCGACGAGATGGAGAGCGAAGACCCCCACGTTTGGATGTCGCCCATCAATATGAAAGTCATTGCCCACAATGTCTTGCTGACGCTTGAATCCATCGACACCGTTCACGAAGTGACCTATGCCAAGCGCTTTCACCTTTTCGTACAGCGCATGGACAGCATCGACAATGCTATCCGCCAGAAACTCCGCAACATCAAGACGCGGGCCTTCCTGATATACCATCCCGCATTGGGCTACTACGCTAAGAACTACGGCCTCCGCCAGCTCTCTGTGCAGAACGACGGCAAAGAACCCTCGGCCGACTATCTGGCCCACCTCATTCAGGAGTGTCGTCGCGAGAAAGTGCGCGTGGTGTTCATCCAGAAAGAATACAGCGGAAAGACCGCCCGTCTTGTGGCGGAAGAAATCGGTGCCCGCGTGGTGGAAATCAATCCGCTCAGCGAAGACTGGGAACTGGAAATCACACGCATCACCGATGCGCTCTGTGAGTAAGCTCTTATATATAGGAGAGATGCTTTATAGGTGGGGCGTTTAGAATCCAGGAAAATATCTGTGCGGTTTCAAGCCAAATAACAAGCGACGAAGCATGCGCACATGATAAACGAACAAGGTGCGAAAAGGAGCGCCCTGAAAGGGCAGCCAGTTCCCAGCCCAAGGCAACGCCCTGGGTATCAGCGTATAAACGCCTACGCCCTGTAAGGGCAAAAGTATGGGCGAACGGTTGGCTTTTACTTTTGCCCTTACAGGGCGTAGGGAATGGGGACATGGTACCCAGGGCGTTGCCCTGGGCTACGAACTTGCTGGGCTTTCAGCCCGCGCAGGGCCGCAGATCGGGCTTTTTCGCACAATCTCCATCTATTTAACATTCTAATTTTGCCCCCTCCCTTAAAGCCCCATCCCCCTCTCAACGCCCCAGCCCCTCCTTTCCCCCATTGAATATATCTTTCACCAACTCATCAAGACAATATGCCGGACAGTTTAATCCAACTTCAAGACGTGTCCTTAGGCTACGACCGCCAGTCAGTGCTCTCAGGTGTGTCTCTGACCATCAATCCGCTCGACTTTTGGATATTCCAAGGACCCAATGGCGGTGGTAAAACCACCCTTTTGCGCCTCCTTGCCGGACTGTCGGCGCCCGATGCTGGCCGTGTGTTGCGCCGTCCTGGCTTGCGCCTCGGCTATCTTCCGCAATATCGCAGCATCGACCGCCAGTTTCCCGTCACCGTTTTAGAAGTGGTGCGTTCCGGACTCGCCAATCAGAAGTCGCTCTTCCGCCGTTTCAGCCGCGAAGCCGACCGCCGGGCGATGGACACCCTCTCCACCTTGGGGCTCGACCATCTTGCAACGCGCCCCATCGACAGCCTCAGCGGCGGCCAATGGCAGCGAACACTTCTCGGCCGTGCCCTCGTGAGCCGTCCCGAACTTCTCTTGCTTGACGAGCCAGACACCCACCTCGATGCCTTCCACAGGCAACAGCTCTATGACACCCTCACCCAGCAGCGTCCCAATATGGCCATCGTCGTTGTCAGCCACGACGAAGCCCTCCCGTCAATCTTCCCAAACAGCCACCGCCTGATGGTGGAAAATGGTTGCGTGCAGGAACTTTGATGTGGAATCTATATTTTTCATGACGCCACCCCATATACCTATTCCAAACCTATGAAAAAGAAACACCTGTTTTTGCTCCTATCCTTCTTGGCTTTCACATTAGGAGCACAACGCCAGCCCGAATTTTCCACCGCTGGTTTCTTTCAGTTGCCAAATTCTGGGCGCGAAGTCTTCTCCATGAATCCCGCCTGGCGTTTTTGCAAAGGTCCGCAGCGCGGTGCCGAGTCGCGTGATTTCGATGATGCAGCTTGGGAAGTCGTTTCGTTGCCCCACGGCATCGACTATCTCCCAACGGAAGCCAGCGGCTGTGTCAATTATCAGGGCGTTGTGTGGTATCGCAAACACTTCCGTCCAGAAGCCCGTCTCAAAGGCAAGAAGATATACCTGCATTTTGAGGCCATCATGGGCAAGAGCAAAGTCTTTCTCAATGGCCATCTCCTATCGGAGCATTATGGTGGCTATCTGCCCGTCGTGGCAGACATCACCGACGTGGTCGACTGGTCGCGTGAGAATGTCCTGTCCGTGATGACCGACAACAGCAACGATCCCTCATATCCGCCGGGCAAGAAGCAGGAAATGCTTGACTACACCTATTTCGGTGGCATCTATCGCGACTGCTGGCTTGTGGCGCACGACCGTCTTCATATCACCGACCCCAATGTCGAAAACACCGTGGCAGGCGGTGGCTTGTTTGTGTCCTACAATCATGTCAGCGACGCCTCTGCCGAGGTGCGCCTGCAATTGCAGGTGCGCAACGAACGCGGTAAGGCATTCTCTGGCGTTGTGGAATATCAACTCTTGCAGCCCAACGGCCGTCAGGCTGCCCTTGTCAACCAGAAATTCTCCGTGAAACCAGGGCAGGCCGTGCAGACCGTCAATCGCCTCACGCTCAAAAAGCCCTCCCTTTGGTCGCCCGAGAATCCGCAGCTCTATCAGCTCCTCGTGCGTGTCCTTGATCAAAAAGGCCGCGTTGTCGACGGCTACCGTCAGCGCCTTGGCATACGCAGTGTGGAATTTAAGGGCGCAGATGGATTCTGGCTCAATGGCAAGCCCTATCCCCATCCGCTCATCGGAGCCAACCGCCACCAGGATTTTGCCGTAGTGGGAAATGCCGTGCCCAACAGTCTGCACTGGAGCGACGCCAAAAAGTTGCGCGATGCTGGACTTAAAGTCATCCGCAACGCCCACTGTCCGCAAGACCCCGCCTTTATGGATGCCTGCGATGAATTGGGCCTTTTTGTGCTCGACAACATCCCTGGGTGGCAGTTCTGGAACGACGCGCCAGAGTTTGCCCAGCGCGTTTTCAGCGACACCCGTAACCTCGTACGCCGCGACCGCAACCATGCCTGCCTCTGGATGTGGGAACCCATTCTGAACGAAACCTGGTATCCCGCCGACTTCGCTAAGCAAACGCGCGACATCGTCAATGAGGAATATCCCTTCCCTTACAGCACGTCTGGCTGCGACGCCACGGCCCGCGGCCATGAATATTACGACGTCTTGTTTGCCCATCCCACCAACGGCAACGATGTCTCCGTTACGCAGATGGACAAGCGCATTACGTATTTCACCCGTGAATGGGGCGACAATGTCGACGATTGGAACAGCCACAATTCTCCCAGCCGTGTGGCACGCAATTGGGGCGAGGTGCCGATGCTTGTGCAGGCGCAACACTATGCCAAACCGAGCTACACCTATACGTCTTACGATGGCCTCTATCGCACCACACGCCAGCACATCGGCGGTTGTCTTTGGCATTCCTTCGACCATCAGCGCGGTTATCATCCCGATCCTTTCTATGGTGGCATCATGGACGTTTTCCGCCAGCCGAAATATTCCTATTATATGTTCCAGTCGCAGCGCGACATCTTGAAAGAGGAGCGTCCGTTTGAGTCAGGACCGATGGTACACATCGCCCATGAGATGACCCCATTTTCGCCCAAGGATGTGACGGTCTATTCCAATTGCGAAGAAGTGCGCCTCACTTTCAATCGCGGCGGCAAGCAATATAGCTATAAAAAGCCCGCAACGAAGGAAGGCATGCCCTCGCCCTTCATCACCTTCAAGGATGTCTACGATTTCATGGCGCTGAAAGCCCTCTCGCGCAAGGGACGTATTGCTGATGAATACCTCTTGGCCGAGGGAATCGTTGACGGAAAAGTCGTGGCTGCCGACACCGTGCGTCCAGCCCTCCGCCCTTCCAAAATCATCCTCTGGATTGACCATGAGAAACAGCCGCTTCGTGCCGATGGCTCTGATGCCGTTGTCGTTGTCGCTGCTGTGGCCGACCAGAACGGAAACATCAAGCGACTCAATAACGACTATATCAAATTCTTCGTGGAAGGCGAAGGCCGTATATTGGGCGGTGCCGACGTAATGGCCAACCCAGTCCCCGTCAAATGGGGAACGGCTCCCGTGCTTATCCAGTCCACCTTGAAACCTGGAAAGATAAAGCTGACCGCCAGCATGCTCTTCGAAGGTTCGCAGAAACCCGTGAGCGGAGTGCTGGAATTTAGCAGCGTTGCCGCCAGCGTCCCGCTCGTCTACGACGCCTCCGAAGCCGCCTCAATCCCCCATACGACAGGCCATGCCCTTGACGTATCCCGCCAGTCGTCCGTCAATATTCTTGAAGAACAGCGCCGCAGCGTTGAAAACGCCAAGCGCCTCAAGGAAGTCGAACGGCAGCAGGAAGAATTTGGAGAAGACAGAAAATGAAAAGCTGGTAAGCAGACGGCATTGTTAGTGCAGCCTGAATGCCTGCAAGCACCGCCGACCACGGCATTAGTCGAAATAAAAGCACTGCCAGAATATCCTCGATGAGGGTATTCTGGCAGTGCTTTTTTATTGAGTGAGTCGGTTGTCAAAATTATAAGGCGTTCAAAATTGAAATATCAAAGGTTAGCGGTAGCGCCCTCACGGCGGAGATTTGCGCTGGCCCGCACAATCGTCTGTTGCGGCGCCAGCATTGTAGCTCACTTTGCGAGCAAAGTGAGGGCCACGAACACGTAGCGAAAAACGTTTGGACCAGCGCCGCGAAGGCCGCCCAAAGAATCGCCCCCCTCATTTTGCGAGCAAAGTGAGCTACAGTGCTGCGCCTCTGACCTCCGCCAAATGTCCGTGCGGCCCCCTGTCAAAACATTTCATTCCGCCCTTACCACCTTCCCTGCCGTGTTGGCAGAAAACTCAGGAGCATATTGGCATTGGGCTGTGGCGATACCGCATTCATAGCTTCCTGCGCGGTTCACGTTGTATTCCTCCGTGAACGTCAGCGTCCCCTTTGGCAGATGGTCGAAATAGCGGGCGATGGAGGCATCGCGCACAGCGCGGTAACTGCCGCGTGGCGCGTTCCAGACATAGCCAGAAAGCGCGTTCCGCACTTCAAAATTGGCAGGGTGGGAGAGTTTTACCGCCACAAAGTCCATGTCGCGCACCGCCTTCAACGTCACCACTTGTCGCACACGTTCGCCAACGCGGAGCGTGGCCTTCGCGGGAAGCGTTGTCCATTGGCCGTTTTCCCAACGTTGTATGTGGCGCGAGATAGAAAGGTCGGTTCCGCTCGCGGTAGTGGCCGCCAACGGTTCGGTGAACTGTGCCGTCACCGTTCCCCAGCTCAACCCATCCGTTTCCTTGTTCACGATGAGGCGGTCGGCCAGTAGCGGTTTCGCCTCGGCATACGTGTCACACACATATCCCCAAGTCGCGAGTCCCTTTGCCTTTGAGGGCGCGTTGAAGCCCACGAGTTCGCGTCCCTGATAGAGCGAATAAGTCATCGGGCGTTCCGACGTGTTGAGGCTCATCACAGGTTGGCGGTCGTTGTTGGCAGCGAGCAAGGCATAGACGGCATCGGCCGACGTGCGGCCTGCCTGCCACATCTGGGTGCGCTTGCTCTGCATCAGCCATAGGCGCATCTCGTCCGCCACCTTTTCGTCCGCCGCGTTGCCCGAAGCGCGTAGTGCCTCGATGGTTGCCACCTGTGCCGGAATGCGGTACCATTGCGAAGAAAATCGCGTGCGCTGCGTGTCGAAATAGCGTCCAAAGGCCGGTGTGCTCACCGTGTGTTCCTTCAGGCTCTCCCGCAGCGTCTTTGCTTCCTTCTTGTCGCCCGTCTTTTCCAAGACAACCGCCAGCAGCGCCTTGAAATCCATCGTGGCTGTTGGCGCTTGCTTCAGTGCCAGTTTTGTGAGCAGGCGCGTGGTCTCGTCTGCCGGTTGGTTGAGCAGAGCGCGGATGTAGAGATAGTTGAGGTGTGCCGTTCCTATATATATGGTATGCTTTTCGCGTTTGGCGCGTGCCACTTCCTCTTTAATCTCGCGTTGCAGGAAGGCCACAGCCTTGTCGAGCATCATGGCCGTTACCTTTTTCGGTGCCATCGTTTGCAGGCGTGCCAGAAGCAGCGCCACGTCGGCCGTGAGATAAACGTTGGCCCGCATGCCCGGATACCAGCACCAGCCGCCCTGAGCATCCTGCAAAGCCTGCAGATGGTCGACTGCCGTTGCTTTGTAGACCGCCATCGCTGGCGCGTCAAACAACAGGGCCAGCGCCGCCGCCCGTTCCCGTTCCGTCTTTGCCTCGGCAGCCCAAGGCGATTCAGCCATCAACACTTGTTTCAAATCACTATTCCGCGAGAGTGGCGAGGTCCAAATCGCCGCCGAGTCCGCCAAGGCCCGTGCAATGACTGGGTTCTCCTTCGTCAGTTGTTCCGCCAGAAGCAGGGCATAGTAGCGCGTAGCCCATCCCGTGGCACTTTCCTCGTTGGCCGTTGCCAGCGGTGCCAAAACCGACACCGCGCTCCACGTCGGATTGGAAGTCATCTCCACCGTCAGGCGGCGGTTATCAGCTTGGCGGCTCCACAACGTGTCAGTGCGCACTTCCGTGTGTCCCGCTTTCGTCATGGCAAACGGAACGCTCACGGAACGTTCCACACTGTTGGCCAACACTGGCAGCAGATGCTCCTCGCCATCGCTGAAATCCAGCGTTTCGCCCGTGATGCGGCAGAGCAGTAGCGAAGCGTTGTCCGCCGTCTCGATGTCGAAACGCTGCACCTGTTCCTCTCCCGCCCGCAACGTGAATTTCCTTTTTTGCGTCTTGGCGCCTTGTCGGCCATCGGGGTCAGCCGTATGGCAGAAAAGCGTGCCGCGTAGCGTTTCCTCCGTCAAGTTGCGCAGCGTGACAGGCACCGTGAGGCGGTCGCCTTGGCGGACAAACCTCGGCAGCGCTGGTTCAACCATCAGTTCTTTTCGCGCCACAACCGTCGTGTCGAGCCGTCCGTTGTCCATCCCCTTCGTGTGCGCCAAGGCCGTGAAGTTCCACGACGTCAGGCTCTGCGGCAGGGTGAAAGACAACGTTGCCATGCCGTTCTCGTCCGTCTGCAAAGCCGGAAGGAAGAACGCCGTCTCCGCGAAATTCACGCGGGCTTGGCCGCCGCCAGCCGTCGCGCCTGCTTCCGCCACCTCCGTGGCCGATTCCGGTTGCGCGGCCTCGTCGGCCCTATCGGCGCTGACAGAGATTTCATACTCCCGCTTCATGCTGCCATTGCTGCGCGTGGCGGCGCTGGCCATGAGCACCTGTCCTTTTCCTTGTAGGCGTATCGAACCGAATTTCCTGACGGCATAATCCGTGGTGATGCCATAAGAAGAACTCAGCAATTGTTCGTTCCAAACGGTGAAGGCCATCGTCGGCACCGTCCCCGCCTTCCAAGACTTCTGATAAGTGAGCCAGAGCGCATAGGCAGGCATGTCCGAATAGCGTGCCGTCGGCACGTGGCGTTCGAAATAAAGCGGCAGCGTCCACTTCGAGGTGGCGAAAGCGTCGAGCGACGCGTCGTAGAGCCGCGCCATCAGCGAAGCCGTTGCTGGCGTGCCGTCGGCGTTCGTCACCTGCAGGCTCCAAGTCTCGCCCTGTCCCGGTTGCAGTGTGCTACGGAAACTGCGCCAGCGGAGATTTAGGCGTTTTTCCGGTCGCGGACGAACCAGGGAAGTGCTCACGCGGTGGAGCGTGTCGTTTCTGACGAATGCAAAAATCGCCGTCGCTCCGTCGCCCCATTCCGCTTTATAGCAGAGCGGGAAGCGCAACAGGCGGTTTGAGAACGTCAGCATGCGGTGGTCAACGCGCCGGTTGCCAGCAAAGATGTCGCAGAAGAGTGTCACGCTGTCGCAGGGCGACCCCACCACCACCAAAGCACTGTCGCCACGCTCCGAAGTGCGTACATAATTCCAAAACGTTTGATGGCCGAAGGGGCGCTCGTCGTGTTCCGAGAAGATAACGAAAGCCTGCCTTAGCGTGTCCACTCCCGTCATGGTGATGCTCATGAGATATTCGCCAGAGGGTAGGGCCGCAATCTCTTTCGGCAGGGCCTGACTGCCCATTTTCAGGCGTCCGGCGGCAACGGTGCGTTGACCTTGCGTCACCCGGAAGTCGGCCTCCCCGCCGAGCGTCTGCCCGTTGTTTCCCGTGTGGGCCACCGTGAAGTGCCCCGGCACTTCGCGGCACACCGTCTTTGGAAAATCCGTGGAGAGCCACGACGACTTCGTGCTGGCAGAAACGAAGCGCGAGGTGGAAGCCGTCTCGCCGTTTTCTGCCGTGACATCAGCCTGGATGGAGAAAAGAGCGAAGCGCAACGGGCGTGCCCCGTCGTATCGGTCTTCGTTGAGGCGCAGTGTCAGCGGAATGCAAAACGCTCCCAAAGAGTCGGTGACGGTTTCCCGCTCCATCGTCTCCCCCGCCTGGCCGCTACGGTAGTAGAAATAGCTACCTTGTCGGCCGATGGTGTATTTCACGCGGGCGTTCTTCACGGGCAGTCCCGTGAACGTCTCAGCCTTCCCCTTGATGGTGATGGAATCGCCCAGGCGGAATGCCTCCTGGGGTAGCGATGTGCTGACCGTGAACGTCGGCCGCTTGTATTCTTCTACGCGGAAATTGGTGTAACCGCCGTTGGTGCCTTGCAGGGAGAATATTCCCGGCAGACAGACCGACGGCAGGCGGAAACGTCCACTGACCACGCCAAACGAATCCGTGTGGCACGTCAGTCGTGCCAACTCCTGCCCGTTGCTGTCGCGGAGCAGGAAATCCGAACTGAAGCGCGGATGGGCCTCTACCTCGTCGCCCCGTTGCGTGTAGACGATGCCGCTGAACGCCACTTCCTGTCCCGGCCGGTAGATGGCGCGGTCGGTGAAGAGACTGACCGTGGTGCTTTCCTTGACAACGTCATCGGCCTCTCCCAGGGAAAATCCCAATGACAGACTGGGAAGAAACGCATCATCGGGCGTGGAGAGAAAATAGCGCAGATTGCTCCGCGTTGCCTCTCTCTTCACAACGATTTCCCCTTCTGCATCAGCGGTCAGCGTGTGTTGCTGCACGTATTCCCCGTTTTGCTGGCGGAGAATGCGGAGCTTGGCCGCTTTGAGCGGTTGGCCGCTGACGGCATCCACGGCCCGCAGGCGGCAGGTGTCGCCCTCCGACGTCAGGCGCATGGCGAAGAGACGCGAAACATAGGCCGTTTCGCTCGCCACGGCTTTCCCTTCAACGAGCAGTTCCAGACGGTAGACTCCCGTTTCGGGGAAGCGCACCAGCATACTGTCCTCGACAAACGCCCATGCCGGTTTAGCGGCAAATGCCTTGTCGTAAGTCTTCACCACGCGCCCCGCGATGCCCCTCAGTGCTTTCTCGTTGCCCGAAGTCAGGCGTTTGTCGTCGGCTTTGGCGTTGAGCCTCACCAGACGCAACGTCACGTCCTTGGCATTCCTCACCCTGACGGTCAACGCATAGTCCTTCCCTGGCAAGAAACGTTGGCGCTGGAGCGAGAGTGCCGCCTCCGTGTTTTCCTTCTCCTTCACCCAGTGGCGCAACCTTTCCGCCCGTGGCATTTTGCCGTAGAGCGCCAGTCCCTCGCGGGCCAGTGCCACCACCATGCTGTCGGTGGCGTTGCCCGCGTTACCTTCGCGGTTGGCGTGCGCCACCAGTTCGATATACGTCTCCACGTTCAGTGGCACATCGCGGTAGTCCGCCGCCATCTTCCGCAGCGTTTCCGTCATCGGCAGGCGGTAGGGTGTCAGGCGCACAGTGTCGAGCGCCGAGAGCAAGGCCGCCTCGCGCAAGTGTTTGGTGTTATAAAAGCAAAACAGTTTCACCGCCATTGCCCGGCGTTCCTCCTGCGTGAACGCCGCGTTTTGCAGCAGCGGTTTCGCCAACACCGACAGCAGGTCGTTTTGAAAGTATCTACTGTCTTTCCCCTCCACGAAGAGCGGCAGATAGTTCGTCGCCTTGGCCTGGTGGAGTCTCTCGAAATCGGCCACCGAAGCCCGCAGCAAGCCCTTGCCGCGACTGACGGCCGCCGTGTCTCCCCATTGCTTCATGCACAGCTGTCCCGCAGCGGAGCGCCACAGAACGGCGGCCTCCGGCGTCATACCGTCTGGCCGTCCAGCCGTTTCTTCCAGTTGTCTGAGCATCTTTTTCGCACTGTCGGGCGCAATGTCCTGGTGCAGTTGCAGCCGCACCAACACCCCCTTCAGCAATTGGGCCTCCTGGCGTTCAGCCGTCGCCTTCGCCACGATGCGTTCAACGGTTTGCAAGGCCGTCTTCGGTTTGTCGTCGTTCATCGCCGCCTGTGCGTCCTTCCATAGGCGGGCATAGCTTTGGGCTGCGGCCTGTCCCGTCGACAGGCACATCAGGCAAAGGCCCAAGAAGAAATGTTTGATAGGTATCATGGTAGAAAGTTTTTTTCTCATAATTGCAAAGATACGATATAGCCTTGGAATGGGGGTAAGTCGGTGGCTAAAAAAGGGTTAAGCGGTGAGGATGGTTTAAAAGCGCCCCTGCAAGGTAGGATGTTCAAAATTGAAATACTAAGTAGGTAGAGATTGTGCGGGAAAAGCCCTGTCTGCGGCCCTGCGCGGGCTGAAAGCCCAGCAAGTCCCTAGCCCAGGGCAACGCCCTGGGTGCCATGTCCCCATTTCCTACGCCCTGTAAGGGCAAAAGTAAAAGCCAACCGTTCGCCCATACTTTTGCCCTTACAGGGCGTAGATTTTTATGCACTGATACCCAGGGCGTTGCCCTGGGCTGTGGACTGACTGCCCTTTCAGGGCGCTCGCGGCGAAGGTTGCGGACTGACTGCCCTTTCAGGGGCAGCGGTACCGCACTTGCCATATTTTGGCTCAAAACCGTGCAGAGATTCTTTTCAATTTTGAACACCCTACCTTTCAGGGGTCTCCACCTCTTTACCCCTCCAATATCCCAATTATAAACGTCCCACCCTTAAAACTGTTCGTAATCAGAAAAAAAATCCGCTATAAAAGATAAATTATGTAACTTTGTAGGCAAATTGGCTAACAGGCTCTTAACGGGAACTGTGGCGTAATATTGAACACCTACACATATATAAATATGTCTGTTGAAATCAGAAAAGTAACCAGCAAATCGGAGCTCAAGCGCTTCATCCGCTTCAACTACGAGTTTTATAAGGACAATCCCTATTCCGTCCCCGATCTTTACGACGATATGCTCAACACCTTCTCGCCCGAGAAAAATGCCGCCTTCGAATTTTGCGAAGCCGACTATTTCTTGGCCTACGACGAGAACGGGAAGATCGTCGGACGCGTGGCGGCCATCATCAACCGTCGCGCCAACGAAACGTGGAATAAGAAGTGCGTGCGCTTCGGGTGGATTGACTTCATCGACGATCTCGAAGTGAGCCGTGCTCTTATCGACACGGTGAAGGCGTGGGGCAAGGAGCGTGGCATGAACGAAATCGAGGGCCCGCTCGGATTCACCGATATGGATGCCGAAGGTATGCTCATCGAAGGCTTCGACCAACTCTCCACGATGGCCACCATCTACAACTATCCCTACTATCCCGAGCACATGGAAAAACTCGGACTGGTGAAGTCGGCCGACTGGGTGGAAATGAAAATCTATGTGCCTGAGGAAATTCCCGAAAAGCACCGCCGCATCTCTGAAATCATCAGCAAGAAATATGGGCTCCACGTGCGCAAGCTCACCAGCAAGAAAGAAGTGCGCCAATCTGGCATCGGCCATGAAATCTTCCGCCTCATCAACGAGGCTTACGCCCCCCTGTTTGGCTTCTCGAAAATGACAGAACGCCAGATCGACCAGTATGTCAACATGTACGTGCCTGTGCTCGACCTCCGCATGGTGACGCTCGTGGAAAACGAAGCTGGCGAACTTGTTGCCGTCGGCATCTCAATGGCTTCGCTCTCGCGTGCCCTTCAGAAAGCCAAGGGCCGTCTGCTGCCCTTCGGATGGTTCCATTTGCTCAAGGCTCTCATGTGGAAACGTCCGAAAACGCTCGACCTCCTGCTCGTGGCCGTGCGTCCCGACTATCAGGGAAAGGGTGCCAACGCCCTGCTCTTCACCGACCTCATCCCCATTTATAGAAAGATGGGATTTGAATATGCCGAGAGCAATCCCGAACTGGAAGTCAACGACAAGGTGCAAAATCAGTGGCAGTATTTCAAGACGGAACAACATAAGCGCCGTCGCTGCTTCAAAGGTTCTGTATAAGTAGGGGGCAAAATACGGAAAAATAAGGTTGGTAAAGTGGCGCCAGCGCCCCTGAAAGGGGCTCATATTTAGGGTAGGGGCTTGCCCCTACCTCTTGGGGCCGATTAATGAACCTCGCCCCTGTAAGGGGCTCATATCTCGAATGTTATTGCGGGGCAAGCCCCGCCCACGATATGCGCCCCTTACAGGGGCAGAAGCGAGAATCGATGAGTTGCGGCAGGAGATAGGGGCAAGCCCCTATCCTGGAATATGAGCCCCTTACAGGGGCAATCCCCCGCAACTTCGCCGCGAGCGCCCTGAAAGGGCATCCAGTCCCCAGCCCAGGGCAACGCCCTGGGTATCAGCGTACAAACGCCTACGCCCTGTAAGGGCAAAAGTATGGGCGAACGGTTGGCTTTTACTTTTGCCCTTACAGGGCGTAGGGAATGGGGACATGGCACCCAGGGCGTTGCCCTGGGCTACGGACTTACTGGTCTTTCAGCCCGCTACGGACTTGCTGGGCTTTCAGCCCGCGCCTGGCCCCAGCCCAGCCTTTTCCCGCGCAATCTCCATTACTTAATATTCCAATTTTAAGTAGCAATTTATACCATCCTACTATATAAGCCAGTTTAGAACATCCCCCTCTCAGAGAAAACAATGCAAGAAGAAAATAACACAAACGTCCAGCCCGCCTCGGCTGCCGACTACGATGAGAGCAAAATCCGCCATCTCGACGACGTGACCCACATCCGCCAGCGTCCCGGTATGTATATCGGACGCCTTGGCGACGGTTCGCACGCCGAAGATGGTATCTATGTGTTGCTCAAGGAAACCATCGACAACAGCATCGACGAATTTAACGAAGGTTTCGGCAAGCGCATCGAGGTGAACATCTTGGACGAGCACGCTGCAGAGGTGCGCGACTATGGCCGTGGCATTCCCCTCGGCGCCCTGAAGGCTGCCGTGTCGCAGCTCAACACGGGTGCAAAATACGACACCGCCGTCTTCACCGCTTCCGTCGGCATGAACGGTGTGGGCCTCAAGGCCGTCAATGCCCTGAGTGCCCGCTTCGTGGCCCGCAGCTGCCGCGAGGGAAAGATGCGCGAGGTGACGTTTGAAAAAGGACAACTCGTCAGCGACATCGAGGGCGAGACACAGGAAGAAAACGGCACCTACGTCTTCTTCCAGCCCGACGCCACGCTCTTCACCAACTTCCGTTTCCGCATGGAGTTTGTGGAGAACATGCTGAAGAACTATACCTACCTCAACACCGGCCTGGCCATCTTCAACAACAACCAGCGCATCATCAGCCGCAATGGTTTGGAAGACCTGCTCAACGACAACATGACGGAGCCGGGCATCTATCCCATTGTGCACCTCTCAGGCCCTGGCATCGACATCGCCTTCACCCATACGCAGCAGTATGGTGAGGAATATTATTCTTTTGTCAACGGCCAGCACACCACGCAGGGCGGCACCCACCAGAGTGCCTTCAAGGAACACATCGCCCGCACCATCAAGGAATATTTCGGCAAGAACTTCGACGTGCAGGACGTGCGCAACGGCCTCGTGGCCGCCATCGCCATCCGTGTGATCGAACCGCTCTTCGAGAGCCAAACGAAAATCAAGCTCGGCTCGCTCACTATGGCGCCCGATAAAGACTCCAACGGCAACCCCTTCCCGCTCTCGGGCGTGAGTGTCAACAAATTCGTTGGCGACTTCGTGAAGGAGAACGTCGACAACTATCTCCACAAACACCTCGACGTGGCCGACGTGCTCCTCCAGAAAATTCAGGAGAACGAGAAGGAGCGCAAGGCCATCGCTGGCGTGACGAAACTGGCGCGTGAGCGGGCCAAAAAGGCCAACCTCCACAATCGCAAACTGCGCGACTGCCGCGTGCATCTCAACGACCCAGCGCCAAAGGTATCGAAGAAAAAGGCACAGGAAACGGAAGCCGATGACTACGACCCACGTTTCGACTCCGCCATCTTCATCACGGAGGGCGACTCCGCCAGCGGTTCCATCACGAAAAGCCGCGACGTCAACACGCAGGCCGTGTTCTCCCTGCGCGGCAAGCCCCTCAACTGCTACGGACTGACCAAAAAGGTGGTGTATGAAAACGAGGAATTCAACCTCCTGCAGGCCGCACTCAACATCGAAGACGGACTCGATGGACTGCGCTACAATAAAGTCATCGTCGCCACTGATGCCGATGTCGACGGTATGCACATCCGCCTCCTCATGATCACCTTCTTCCTCCAGTTCTTCCCCGACCTCATCAAGAAGGGACACGTCTTCATCCTCCAGACGCCCCTCTTCCGCGTCAGAAACAAGAAAAAGAAGGTGCGCACGGCACCGCGTGTGAAGAGCGTTGACGAGCAGAGCGCTGGTGCCGCCATCCTCAAAAAGGCCAAGACCTCCGACCGCTCAGAGTTTGAAACCATCTATTGCTACAACGAGGATGAACGCCAGGCGGCCATCGAGCAGCTCGGCCCCGACCCCGAAATCACGCGATTTAAAGGACTGGGAGAAATCTCCGCCGACGAGTTCAAACACTTCATCGGCCCCAATATGCGCCTCGACCAGGTGACGCTCCACAAGAGCGACCAGGTGAAGGAACTCCTTGAATATTACATGGGAAAGAACACCATGGAGCGCCAAAACTTCATCATCAACAACCTCGTGGTGGAAGAAGACCCAGCCGAGGAAGACGAAGAAATTTGACAGAGAGGCCGCCATCGGGCCTTTCCAAAACAGAGCAAAACAATGAAACGCATCGCCATCTTCCCGGGGTCGTTCGACCCCTTCACCGTCGGCCACGCCAGTATCGTGGAGCGCGGACTGCCGCTGTTTGACGAAATCGTCATCGGCGTGGGTGTCAACGAAAACAAAAGGGCGCTCTACACGGCCGAAGAACGTGTGGAACACATCCGGCAGCTTTATGCCGACGAACCGCGCGTGAGGGTCGTCTCTTATTCCGACCTCACCATCGACCTGGCACACCGCGAGGGCGCGAAATTCATCTTGCGCGGACTGCGCTCGGTGAAGGATTTCGAATATGAGCGCGACATCGCCAGCATGAACCAGCGCCTTGGCGACGTCGAGACGGTGTTGCTCTTCACCGACCCCAACTATCTCAGCATCTCCTCAAGCGTCGTTCGCGAACTCATCGCCTTCGGCAAAGACGTGACAGATTTTCTACCCAAGAAAAAATAAAGACCCATCGTGAAAAAACATCTCATCCTCGTGTGCCTTGCGCTCTTCTGCGCCTGCACAACGGCCTTCGCCCAGAAACGCGGCGAGCCCGACATTGATGTGGAACAGCTTCGCAAATTGCAGTTTGCACAACTGGCCATCTCAAATCTCTACGTCGACAGTGTCGATCAGAAAAAACTCGTGGAGGATGCCATCAACGGCATGCTCTCCAAACTCGACCCGCATTCCTCCTACACCAATGCCGAGGAGACCCGCAAACTCAACGAACCTCTTGAGGGCAACTTCGAGGGCATCGGTGTGCAGTTTAATATGCTCAACGACACGCTCGTTGTCATCCAGCCAACGGCCAAAGGCCCCAGCGAGCGGGCTGGCATCGTGGCTGGCGACCGCATCGTGAGTGTCGACGGCCGCCCCATCGCCGGCGTGAAGATGGACCGCGACAGCATCATGCGCCTGCTTCGCGGACCGAAAAACTCCAAAGTGGTGCTCGGCGTGGTGCGTCGCGGCGTGAAAGCGCCCCTGTCGTTTAAGGTGACGCGCGACAAGATTCCCGTCAACACGGTCGACGCGGCCTACATCATCGCCCCCGGCATCGGCTATATCCATTTGGAGCGCTTCGGCGCCACCTCGGGCAAGGAAGTCCACGACGCCATTGCCAAACTCCAGGGCGAAGGCATGGAAAAACTCATCTTCGACCTCGGTGTCAACGGCGGCGGCTATCTCGGCGCGGCCGTCGATGTCGCCAGCGAATTTCTCCCCGGTGGCAGTCTGGTGGTCTACACACAGGGCCGCACGGGAAAAGACTCGCAGTTGCGTGCCAGCAGCAACGGCCTCTTCCGTAAGGGCGGCCTCGCCATCCTCGTCGACGAATACACCGCCTCGGCCGCTGAAATCGTGAGCGGTGCCGTGCAAGACCACGACCGCGGCGTCATCGTCGGCCGCCGCACCTTCGGCAAGGGCCTCGTGCAGCGTCCTGTGGAACTCCCCGATGGCTCAATGATACGCCTCACGGTCTCTCACTATTATACCCCCTCGGGCCGCTGCATCCAGAAGCCCTACGTGAAGGGAGAGAAAGAGAAATACAATGAAGACCTCAACACGCGCTTTACGCATGGCGAACTGATGCACCTCGACAGCATCCACCTCGACAGCACAAAGGTCTATACCACGTTGGAAAAACACCGCACCGTCTACGGCGGCGGTGGCATCATGCCCGACATCTTCGTGCCACTCGACACCACGAGTTACACGCCCTACTATCGCGCCCTCTCGCGCAACAACCTCATCACGCAGGCCGCCCTGCGTTTCACCGATAGCAACCGCAAGCCCATCCTGCGCCGCTATAAGTCGTTCGACGACTACCTCTCTTCCTACGCCATCCCCACCTCTCTCCTCGACGACATCGAGAAAGAAGCCGAGAAGAAGGGCATCAAACCGAAAGATGAGGCCGAGCGTAAGGAGGCACGCGAAGACATGGCCTTTATGCTCAAAGCCCTCGTGGCCTATAACGTATGGGACCGCAACGAGTATTTCCGCATCATCAATCAGAAAAACGACATCGTGAAGCGGGCGCTCGAAGAGCTCCAAAAACCCTAAGACGGGGTGGAAAAAATATATAATACCTTTTAGGTAGGGTGTTCAAAATCCAGAAAAATATTGTACGGAAAAGCCCTATCTGCGGCCCTGCGCGGGCTGAAAGCCCAACAAGTTCATAGCCCAGGGCAACGCCCTGGGTACCATATCCCCATTCCCTACGCCCTGTAAGGG
>ERZ857629.536-NODE-536-length-51019-cov-5.672475_pt1 | contig 51019 bp, 53 predicted proteins | sample MGYA00519700_ERZ857629 | MGnify/ENA primary metagenome ERZ857629 (study PRJEB31778, sample SAMEA3449351) | human gut metagenome | biome: human gut; feature: human-associated habitat; material: faeces | place: United Kingdom | collected 2010/2012 ... | reverse complement strand
CAACCGTTCATAGTCTCCCTCCTTTTCATTACTCACTTTATTGTACGCGAAAACTCTTAATTGTGTTCTTATTTTGAATTTAATTTTAAAGGCCTAATTCTGTTGTATTTTAGTTTAAGGGCGTGTATAATAGATAACTAGGAGGATTTATGAAGAAGAAAATTATAATGGCTTTAGTAATACTTGGATTTGCTACTGGATGTGGTAAAGTTCCTGTAATGAAAGATGGCGACCAAGCAGTTGTTACTTTTGAAAAGGAAGACTTAAATATTAGTGCTACAAATCTTTATGAGAAGATCAAAGTTAATTATGCTTTATCTAATTTAATTGATATGGTTGATACTAAGATATTTAGTGAAAAGTATGCCGATAAGACTAGTGAAGCTGAAAAGAGTGCAGAAAAACAACTAGAACAAATTAAAACTTACTATGTTGATGATAAAGGTAAGTATGATGAAAGTGCTCTACTAAAAGCACTAAACTCTTATTATGGAATTAATTCTATAAAAGATTTTAAAGAAACGCTTAAACTAAGTTACTATCGTGATTTAGCAGTTGATGATTATGCTAAAAAAAGCATTACTGATAAAGAAGTCGAAAAGTATTATAAAGAAAAGACAGTTGGAGATATTTCTTGTAGTCATATTTTAATTTCACCAAACACTACTGATAAAATGAGTGATGATGAAAAGAAGAAAGCTGAAGAAGAAGCATTAAATAAAGCTAAAGAAGTTATTAAGAAACTTAATGACGGTGCTGATTTTGCTAAGCTTGCTAAAGAATACTCAAGTGATAGTTCAAATGCTAGCAAAGGTGGAGATCTTGGCTACTTCAATACTGGTGATATGGTTGAAGAATTTGAAACTGCTGCATATAAGTTAAAACTTAATGAGTATACTAAAGAACCAGTTAAAACTAAGTTTGGTTATCATATCATTTTAAAAACTGGTGAAAAAGAAAAAGCTAGTTTAGAAGATTCAAAAAAATCTATCATTGAAAAGTTAGCTAAAGAAAAAATTGATAGTGATAAAACATTATCTATTAATGCTTTGGTTGAACTTCGTAAAAGTTATGGTATGACTATTGAAGATTCTGAACTTAAGAGTCAATATGAAAAGTATATTAGTAATCAATTACTAAATGCTACTACTAATACTTCAACAAGTAGTAATAATTAATACGCTTATTAAAGCGTATTTTTTTATTGTCTTTTTGTTCGTTATCACATTTTTAGAAAGGTTTTGATAGCGAAAAATCACATTTTTAGAAAAAAATTGCATATAAAAAATCACATTTTTAGAAAAAACTAAGCATATTTTCTCTATTTTTATGTGATTTTATTTATTATTTTACTAATTTATTTATATAATTAGTGACTTCTTCAACTGTTTTATTAAAGTCTTGATAGTTTGTTTCAAACCATTTAATATCCATTTGATTATTAAACCAAGTATATTGTCTTTTAGCATAGTGTCTACTATTCTTCTTTATTAAACTAATTGCTTCTTCTAAAGATATTTCTTTATCAAAATATTTATATAGTTCTTTATAACCAATACCAGTCATAATTGCTTTTGATCTGATGCCTTTATCATATAAGGTTTTTACTTCTTCCAATAAACCATCCCGAAGCATAACATCTACCCTATCATCAATTCTTTTATATAAATTATCCCTATCTGTTGTTAGACCAATAAAAATTGCTGGATAAAGAAGATTATTACCAGACTCATCATACTCACTTTCTTTATTCAAAGCACGCACTAGTCTTTTACGATTATTTTCATGAATATCATTTTGAGGATATTTTTCATCTACTAATCTTTTTAGTTCTTCATTAGAATAATTATCATATGAATTATTATTTTTTTCTTCTTCAGTAAATTTATAATCATATAAACCAGCTTTAATATATAGCCCAGTACCTCCAACAATAATATAATTTTTGTTCTTGTTATTATCTAAAATATTTCTTAAATCCTTTTGGTAATCATAAACTGTATATAATTCATCTGGATTTTTGATATCAAATAAATGATGAGGAACATTCTCTTTTTCTTTTTCAGTAACTTTAGCAGTACCAATATTTAGTTCTTTATATACTTGCATAGAATCAGCATTAATTACTTCAGCATTATATCTTTTAGCTAGTTCGACGCTTAAACGAGTTTTACCAACACCAGTTGGCCCCGCCACAACAATTATCATTTTAATACCTTTTCTATTTCAATAGCAATACAACCATATTTTTTAATTTCTTCTTTTGAGTAATATTCTTCCATATCTTCTGGCTTAGCAGCATCTTCTTCATTATAACCCATATCAACTTTAGAGTATTTTTCATAAATAGGTTCAAAACTATCAGCTTTAAATAAGTTAGTAACTAATACATCAATTTTTTCATTATTAGCTCTATTAGTAAATATTATCTTATCTCCTACTCTTAAAGTTTTTCTTTTTTCATCTAGTAGTCTTAATTCAACTGTTTTAGTTCCTTCCTTAACCTTAATAAAAGGTTCATTATTCAAACGCATTTCATGAATCATTATATCTCCTCCTTAATTCATTACTCTTTTAAACATTCTTTCAAGTTCATACCTTGTAAATGAAATAATCGTTGGTCTACCATGAGGGCAGTTATACGGATTATCACATTTTACTAAATCATTAAGTAAGTTCTCTGCCTGCTCAGTAGTAGTGGCTTCATTTCCTTTAACACTCATCTTACATGCCGCAGTTGCTGCTAAATGATCTTGGAATTTAGCTCTTTCAAATGTAGTTGGTGTACTTATTAAAAAATCAATTATTTTTCTTATTTGTTCTTCTTCATAACCAGTAATTAACCATGTTGGGTGAGACTTAACAATAATTGTATTAATACCAAACTCTTCAAAATTAAAGCCTAATTCCTTAAAAATTTCTTCTTTTTCTTTAAATGCTAAATAATCACTAGGTGAAAGCTCTACACTTATTGGAAATAATAAATCAGTAACAGTTATTTTTTCTTCTCTTAAAGCCTTTAACACCTTTTCATAATTAATTCTTTCCTGAGCAGCATGCTGATCAATTAAATACATGCTTTCTTCATTTTGAGCGACTATATAAGTACCAAATACTAAGCCACATGGATAAAGCTCTAAATGTTTTACCTCTTCATTTTTTTCATCTAATTTAAAGTCCATCTGTGTTTCTTCTATCTTAGGCTCATTAAAAGTTGTTACTAAGTCATTATTTATAAAAAGTTCTTCCGAGTAATCAATAGATGGATTTTCTTCTGTAGTAATTTCCTGGTAATTTTGCATAATTGCTTCAGCATTTTCTTCTGGTTTAGTTATTTCAATTTTTGGTATTAAAAGTGAATTATATAGAGCATTTTTAATTAATTTAGTTGTTAAATTAATAAGTGTATCTATTTTACTAAATTTAATATCTTGTTTTGTTGGATGAATATTAACATCTATTAAAGTAGGATCTGTTTCTATTTTGATTACAACAACTGGATATCTTATATCTGGTTTATATGTATGATATGCATCATTAATTGCTTTATTAAGTTCAGCATTTCTTACTACTCTACCATTAACAATAGTAGTCATATAATTACGATTACTTTTTAACACTACTGGTTTACAAATATAACCATAAACGTCATAATCATCACTTGTTCCTTTTATCTCAAGCATATTTTTACTAACCATTTGTCCATAAAGTTCATGAATACATTTTAGAAGGTTTCCACTACCAGTTGTTTTAATTATAGTTGTATCATTATTAGTTAAAGTAAAAGCAATCTCTGGATAAGACAAAGCTAACTTTTCCATATATTGAGTTGTATTAGATAACTCTGTCTGCTCACTTTTCAAATATTTTAATCTTGCTGGAGTATTATAAAATAAATCTTTTACTTCAATGATAGTTCCTTTTCTTGCAGCACATTTAGTGTTCTCTATAAGCTTACCGCCTTCAATTACTATCTTAGTGCCAACATCCCCTTCACTAGTTTCAAGAGTTACTTTAGAAACACTAGCTATTGATGGAAGAGCTTCACCACGAAAACCTAAAGTATTTATAAAAAACAAATCCTCAGGCTTATATATCTTACTTGTAGCATGTCTTTTAAAAGCATTTAAAGCATCATTTGGATCCATTCCAATTCCATTATCCATTACCTTAATCTCTTTACTACCAGCATTTTCCAGTGAAACAGCTATTTCTGTACTTTGAGCATCAATACTGTTTTCTGTAAGTTCTTTAATAACATTAGCAATACGCTCAACAACCTCTCCAGCAGCTATTTTATTACTTAAGTCTTCACTCATTATTTTTATGCGGTCCATATAAACTCCTTCTATTTAAAGATACTTGGTCTAACTTCTAAATACTTTTTATCTATATTAAAGATGTTTACCTCAGTTTCATTTTTTATATTAATAAAACCTGTACCAATAATGATAAGATCACTATTTGCTGGCACATGAATATCATAAGAAAATGCTTTTTGTTTATAATCCTTATGACTCTTTACATTATTTGGAATATATAGTGTCGCACTTGTTTCTGTTTCAAAATTTAAATATCTTTCATCTATTATATTTAAAGTTTCTCTCTTTCTCATTTGATATGTTCTAGGTTTTATTGCATACTTAAATGTATCTTTATTATTCTCACTTAAACTAATACTAGCAAATCCTGGTGAATCAATTACTAATAACTTATTAGTAAGCTCTAATCTTATAAAATCTTTAGTAGTATTTGTTTTGTAACTGGTTACTACTTCATTTAGTTTAGAATTCGTTTCTTTAATAAGGTTATTTACTAGGGTTGATTTGCCACTACCACTGATACCTAGAAGGTATGTTTTATGAATATTGTTTTTTTCTAGATAATTAATTATTTTTTTAGCACTTCCAAGAGATTTGTTTATAAAGATAATGTCATCACTAATTTGATAGTATTCTTTAATAAATTCTCTGATATTTTCCCATTTAACTGATTTTGGTAAGATATCACATTTGCTTATTACAAGAGTCTTCCTACCCTTTATCTTTTTATAAATATCTAGTGAGTAGTTATTAATATTATAAAAATCTGTTAAAAACAAAGTATGAGCAGCCTCTTTATTAATAGCACTTATTATAACATTTTCATCTTTAGGCAAACTATCATCTTTATGCACACCATAATGCATTTGTTTAAAGCAGTTTTGACAATAAACACTTTCTTCCTTAGGAGTATACCCTGCTTTAGATGAATCATCCATTTGTAGTTTTACTCCACATCCATAACATATTTTATTCATAATATCTTCCTTTTTTTAGTAAATCTTGTTTTTTTAATTTATCATAAATTGATGTCTCAATAAATCTATTTAATTTAGTTAAGGTAAAGTCCGTCTTACCAATTGGATTTACTAATACACTTAGAAAATCCATTCTATTAGCTCCCCATATATCAGTTAAAAGTTGATCCCCAATACAAGCAATTTCTTCTTTTTTGTAATTATAAGATTTTAATATTTTATTATATTTTCTTTTAAGTGGCTTAAATGAAAAATATGCTGAATCAGTACATAAATAGTCCTTAAATGGAGCCACCCTTTTCTTAGGAGAATTACTAACAATAATTAATTTAAACCCTTTTCTCTTTAAATCCTCAAAAAGATCACTAACCTTTTTAGTCGGTTTTTTTACAGTAACTGGAACAAGAGTATTATCTAAATCAAATATTAAACATTTAATTCCTCTTTTCTTTAGAGTATCATAATTTATATCATAAATGCTTTTTTGATAAATATCAGGCACAAACTTTTCTAACACATCAATCACCTAATTAATTATATCAAATGTCATATTTATTTACTAGTTTGTAAAAGAAAAAATGACAACATTTAGTTATCATTAATCCCTTACTTTAATATGTAGTTCTCTTAATTGTTTTTCTTCTAATTCAATTGGTCCACCCATTAGTAAGTCAACACCAGATACATTTGGTGGGAAAATTTGAACTTCTCTTAAGTTTTCTTCTCCAGTTAAAAGCATTATAATACGGTCAATACCTGGAGCCATACCTGCATGAGGAGGAGCACCAAATTGGAATGCTGTATATAATGATCTAAATTTATTTTTGATAACTTCTTCATCATAACCAACAATATCGAAGGCTTTTTTCATAATTTCAATATCATGATTACGAACAGCACCAGAACTCATTTCATAACCGTTACATACGAAGTCATACTGAATAGCAGTTATATTTAGTGGATCTTCATTATTTAATGCTTCAAGTCCACCTTTTGGCATACTAAATGGATTGTGTCCAAAATCAATTGCCCCAGTTTCTTCATTTTCTTCATACATTGGAAAATCATTTATGATACAGAACTCAAACTTATCTTTATTTATTAAATTTAATTCTTCCCCTAAATAAGTTCTAAGAGCACCCGCTAGTTTAGGACACTTTTTAGGTTCATCTGCTAAAATAAATAAAGCATCTCCCTCTTTTAATTCATACTCATTTTTTAACTCAGAGCGTATTTCATCAGTCATAAATTTATCTAATGAAGATTTAAATGTACCATCTTCAGTTATTTTAATAGTTGCTAAACCACTGGCACCTTTACCTTTAATAAACTCTTCTACTTGTTTATACCAAGAATTTGATTTATCCATATTCTCAGTTTTAATCACTCTAATCATTTTACCATTAAATGGTGCAAAGTCCATTTTGCTTAAAATATTAGTAGCATCTTTAATGATTAATGGATTTCTTAAATCTGGCTTATCTGATCCATAATTTAACATAGCATCTTTATAAGCAATTCTTCTAAAAGGATATGGAGATACTTCCTTATTACCAAATGTTTTAAATACATTATAAAAAACTTTTTCCCCTACTGCATATACATCTTCTTCAGTAGCAAAACTCATTTCTAAGTCTAATTGATAAAACTCTAATGTTCTATCTGCACGGCAGTCTTCATCTCTAAAACATGGTGCTATTTGAAAGTATTTATTAAAACCACTAACCATAAGAAGCTGTTTATAAATTTGTGGTGCTTGTGGAAGTGCATAGAACTTTCCCTTATAATTACGTGATGGAATAACAAAATCTCTTGCTCCTTCTGGACTACTTGTAGTAATAATTGGTGTTGTAATTTCTGTAAAGCCCATCTCTTTCATAAGTGAGCGAATATAATCAATTACTTTAGATCTAAATAATACAGTATTATGATGCTTTTCATTTCTTAAATCTAAATATCTATATTTTAATCTTGTCTCCTCACTAGCATTTTCTGGATGATTAATTTCAAATGGAAGTGTTGCTGCACACTTACCTAAAATCTCAAATGATATAAGTTCAATTTCAATATCACCAGTCTTCATGTTAGGATTAACCATTTCTTTAGTTCTCTTAACAATTTTACCAGATAATGTGATAGTGCTTTCTCTAGTTACGCCATTAAACATCTCCGGATTATTACATATAACTTGTACTGTACCAGTCTCATCTCTAATAAGCAAGAACATAAGATTAGCTCCTAAATTTCTTATTTGCTCTATCCAACCAGCAATACGAATCTCTTTACCTTCTAACTCACTAGATAGTTCACCTATATATAGGTCTCTATAAATATTTCCTTTCATATTTATTCCTTCTTTCTATAAAAAAACAGTGAACATCCTTACAAAGGACGAATCACTGTTAATCCGCGGTACCACCTTAATTACTTAATAGTCTCTCTTTAAGGATAACGGTCTATAGCCGGCTTAGTCTACTCAATTCTTTAAGCACTCATGGTGTCTAAAAGGTTAGCTCTATATTAACTTTCACCATCCGTTAACTCTCTATAATATTACTAATCTTCCTTTTCCAATCAACGTTTATATCTATATTTATAATACTTTTTTTAAAGAAAATCAAGTCTTTTTTAAACTAAACTACTTTGTAAGGATTTTCTGATGTACCAGAACCAGTTACTTCAATTGATGAGACTAAAGATATAGCCGGACGAATATAATCTTCGTAGTCCACGCCGTCGCTGGATAAAATGCCCGAACGCACACTCCAAACGACAGCACCATAGCCATCGAATTCGGCAGGCGACAAGGACCACCAGCGACCATCAGTAGCATTTTCTTGTAAATATGTAGTTGTATTTTGTAATTTATAGGCATATCCTGCATATGCTAATTCATCAGCAGTTATTAATCCTACTTTTGAATTTATTTTACTTAATTCTCCATTACATTTTAAACTAGGGCCTGTGCCACCAGCACTATTACTTGTACTTACCAATCTTTGTGTAGCACCATAGAATGTTTTATTTGTACCATATCCTAATCCTGTTGCATTTCCTCCTTGTGTCCAAGGATTGTAAGTTGTATCTGTTACATTGGTTTTATCATTACACCATACATTATCAGCTATTACATTTTCATATGTTTTTAGATTATTATTATACCAATCCTCTAAAATTTCAAGTATTGTACTCTTATTAGTATTTGCATGTGTGCTTGCATAATCACTGGCGCCAGCAGTACCATACATAAATCCTATATATGCATTATCATCACGATTATAATTAAATTTTGTTGTACGCAACATTCCATAACTTATAAACGCTGCCACAGTACTATTATTTGCTGATAAACAAGGATCAGCAACACCTACTGTATTCTCATAAGGATTACCAACACTCGTTATATTATCGTTATGAAGTACAAGTTTTACTGAACCATCTCCTCCAACTCTTACTATTCTCCAGCACTTATTAGCAAATTCTACATAGTTATTTGTTACAGCACCTCTAAAGTAGTATGATGTGCCATAATCATCTTCTGCACTAGCAAGCAGTGCTTCAGTAGTATTTTTATTAGAAGTTATTTCCTTATATACATAACTATCTTGTGTAGCACTTACTACATAATATACACTACTTAAATTAGTTGTTGTTTTCATTGTTCCTGCTGTACTTGAACCAGTACCAGATGCATAAGATGCCACTAAATATTTGCCAACTAAACTAGAATATGAATTTGCATATATATCACTTGTTACCGTTGCTCCAGTTAAATTAAACCTAGTACCATTTGCTTCATACCCTGTCCCATATGTAAAATAATATGCTTGGTATGTTGAAGATACACTTGTGGATTCTGTATCTGTTATATCATCTTTTGTATAAGCACTTACCTCGTGGCCTGGTATAGTAATAGGAGTTTTAACCTTATTATCTGCTAGTATTGCCTCTCTTAAATTTCTAGGTGATTCTACATCAGCACTTGCCCCTACTATAACTTTACCTTGATACTTTTTACTAGCACCTTGTTCTTTAGTCATGCTTTCATCAAACCATAATCTTAAATCGTACGTTTTAGATGCTTTTGCAGCAAGTCCATCAGATAACAATTCATAAGCAGTACCACCATTTTGTGCTTCCATAGTTTTACCACTAGATAAAATAGATGCACTTGTTGGTGTTCCTCCATTTTTAACAATAACACCCTTAATTAAGTTTGAAGGTATTTCACTAGTACTAAGCGTTTCTACTCCAATACTAAGTGATAGATACTGATTACAATTATTAGTTACTTTAAATGTATAAGGATCTCTTTCTAAACCCTCACTATCAGGTATTGGATAATCATTTGCTAAGTTAATTGCATTATTAACTCCTTCAAATGTTACACTAAAGCAATTAGTTGCTCCTAAATTATTAGTTCCACTTTGCCTTGCAAAGTTTTGAAATATAGCAAAACTTACCCCCATTATTAATAAAACTATAATTAACAATGAACTAAATATTTTTAATTTGTTCTTATCTTTAGATATGCTCTCCTGCATTTTTATATCACCTATTATTCTATAAAAATTATAAAACAAACATACTTTTTAAGTCAATTATTTTAATGTGATTTTTATTTCACTTAACGCTCTACTTCGGTAACTATCAAGTATTTTATGAGTTACTTCAATTGATGTTTCTCTTTGAGAAGTATCTGTTGTATCAAAAACATATGCTTTGTTTTCAAATAATTTTAAGGTATTCTCTAGAGATGTGTTGTATTCATTTACATTATCTTCGTTTAAAAAGTTTCTTTTTTCTAATGACAGATTGGCATTATAGTCTCTTTTTAATGATGTTATAGCATCTGTTTTTAAAGCAATTACAACATCTATTTTCTCATTTACTAGAGGAATGTATGTATTAAGATAGTCTTTATATTCATCTTCTTTCATGCCACCTTTAAGGTATAGCCTATCTACCCAGATAATGCGATCAAATAGTGATCTATCAATAAGAATAACATCTAAATCTTTTTGCATTTCTTCTTCTAAATCTTTTAAGACATATTTAGGAATTTCAGTATTTACAACATTTTTATATTCGTTTTTTAGTTTTGGATATATTTGTTCTTTGTATCTTTTTGATGTAGTAAATTCTTCTAGGATTGATGTTTTAAATTTACCTTTTTTAAAGAAGTCGTATAGATTATTTATTAGAGTTGTTTTACCAGTTCGAGGGGTTCCGGTAAATTCAATTGTGTAAGGCTCTATATCATATAGTCTTTTTAGTTTTGCTAGTTCCCATTTTTTAGCGTCTAGTTTTTTTACTTCGATGTATTCTTGTTCTTTATTTTTAAAGATGGTGTTTTTTAAAAATTCGTCTTCTTTGTTATTGAAGATTTCGTCAATTAAAGATTTTAATCTTTTAAAATATTCTTTATTTTCGTCTTCATTTAAGATAAGACTTTGATATAGGTTTTCAAAATACCATTTTTGAGATTCGAAGCCTTGATTAAATGCTGAGAAGTCTTTTGTTCCTAGTTTATTAAAGTATATTAGCATGTCTTCTAGGTTACTTATTTTATCTGCAATTATGATTGCTTTGTGTCTTAGGTCCAAGTTTTTAGCTTCGTTTATTGTGATAGTTTTTCTTTCTTTCCAAGATAGTGTTTTATCTTCTTCGGTATCTCCTAGGATGAGAGATAGAATGTCTTCATTAAAGTTATTTAAGATGTCTTCTTTTACCACTTTTGTATCTTCTAGAGTATCATGAAGAAAACCAGCTGCAATGACATTTTCATCAAATTCGTATAGTTTTAAGATACTTGCAACATCAAAGAGATGGATTATCATTGGTTTATCTTTTTCGGTTTTCCTAACTTGTCCTTTATGGGCTTTAATTGCAAATTTTCTTGCTTTATCTACTACATTCATTTTATCACCAGTTTTATTATATAAAATATTTGGTAAATTAAAAAGACCTTGATGGCCTTTTTATGATTATATCTTTTAGTAGGTATAGTCCTAAAAATAAGATAAGGGTTTCTAGATGAGTTAGACAATATAATAGATATTCTAAGATATTTTTATCTATGGTTAATAAGTTTAAATCCATAATCCAGAATACTAATGAGTAACTTGTTAAGATTACACCTATAAATATTTTTATCATGTTATATTTTATGTTTGTTTTATTTTTTTAGTAGTTTAATCATTGTTCTAAGCATTTGGCATGTGTAACCTAATTCGTTATCATACCAAGCGATTATTTTAACTAGATGTTTATTTGAATCTAATACTTTAGTTGCTGAACCATCTACTAGGGAACCACATCTATTACCAATGACGTCACTTGATACTACCGGATCATCTGTATATTTTAGTACGACATTTGTATTTGATTTAAATGCATTGTTAATCATTTCTTTAGTGACTTCCATTTTTAAATTTAATGTTAAGTCAACACATGAACCATCTACTACTGGTACTCTAAATGCTAAGCCATCAAGTTTTCCATCTAAGTTAGGTAGTACTTTACCTACTGCAGATGCAGCACCAGTTGATGTTGGGATAATATTGTTTACTGCTGCTCTACCTCTTCTACTGGTAATGCCTTTTTTATGTGAACCATCTAGGATGTTTTGATCGTTTGTTAAAGCATGAATTGTTGACATAAAACCTGACTCAATACCGAAATAGTGATCAATTACTCTTAGAACTGGTGTTAGACAATTTGTTGTGCATGATGCTGCTGAGATTATTTCTTCGTCTCCAGTTAATTCGTTATCATTTACACCGAAGACAATAGTTTTCATATCTCCTTTACCTGGTGCTGAGATAACAACATGTTTTGCTCCTGCTTTGATATGTTTGTAGGCATCTTCGTATTTAGTGAATGCTCCAGTACATTCTAGGACACAGTCTACGTCCAATTCTTTCCAAGGACATTCTTCTGGATTATCAAATTGATATGTTTTAATTAATTCATCTTCAAAAATGATGCCTTCTTCAGTGAATGAAACTGATGATTCTTCGAATCCTCCTTGAGCTGAGTCGTATTTAAGAAGGTAGGCCATTTCTTCACTGGTACCTCTTCCATTAATTCCAACTACTTTATATTCTTTACTTCCAATAAGTTCTCTAAATGCTAAGCGGCCTATACGACCGAATCCATTAATTACTATTTTTTTCATATTATCTACCTTTCTTCAAAATAACTACCACCAATAAACTCCCTTAATACATTAGTATCTGTTATATACTCACTTGGAATTGGGAAAAACATTTGTAATTCATTTATTAATCTTTTTGCTTCTCTATAAAATTTTGAGTCCATCGGAACGCTGTATAGGAGTGGCTCTATATATACACGTAAAACACCAAGTTCATATATGTATGCCGTATTAATAATCATATCTGCATCCTTAGTAAATGGAAAGATATACTTTGTTTCCCCTGCTCTTACACTTTCCCAGGCTTCTAAAGTTTTGGTAATATCATAACCTCTTGTTCGGTTGTCTCTTACTATTCTTCTAATAAGTCTCATATCTACTGTTGACAAGTGATTATGTCTATCAATATTTAATGGTATAAAAGGACTTAAGTAGATTTTCATTTTTTCTTTACTATCAATATTACTAGTAAGGTTCTCATTTAAGCAGTGTAAGCCTTCAATAAGTAGGATGTCATTTTCTCTCATTGTTACTTCTTTACCTTTATATTCTTTAGTTCCAGTGATGAAGTTAAATGTTGGGATGCTTACAGTTTTACCTTCAAGTAGTTCATTTATTTGAGTGTTAAATAATTCTAAGTCGATTGCTTCTAAGCATTCAAAGTTGTATGTACCATCTGGGTTTTTAGGATTGTCTTTACGTTCTACAAAGTAATCATCTAAACTTAGGTATATTGGGTTAAGTCCTAGTGCTGATAAGTATAGTGATAATTTTCTAGTAGTAGTCGTTTTACCACTTGATGATGGACCACCTAGAAGGATAAGTTTTTTTCCTTCATGTTTGATTACGCTTGCTGCTTCACTTAAAGTACTATCCATTATAATATCATTCTTTTTAATAAATGATTTAATCTCACTTTTAGAGATTATGTTATTTAAATCTGCTACATATTTTATATTTTGTTTATTCATCCAAGAAGTATACTCGTCAAAACTTTTAATAATAAGATTTTGCGGTATGTATTCTGGGATGAAACCTGTGTCATCTACTGGTGTTGATAAGACAATCATGTTATTTCCAAGATATGTTATTCTATAATTTTTAAGTTCACCAGTAGTTTGAGGCATATCACTCATAAAGTAATTGTAGTACCCATTTAGTTCATATAAAGTTACAGTTTTCGTGTTCAAGTTTTGGATATTGCCAGCCTTTTCATATAAGCCTTTTTTTAGATAATATGTATAGGCATCGCTTTTAGTTACAACTTTTTTAGTTATCTTTAAGTCTTTATTTATAAGTTCGTTTATATATACTTTGATTTTTTCGATATCTTCATTGTTTAAAGTTCTTGGTGCGATTATTTTTGAGTACAGTCCTTTATCGATGCTATGAAGGTAGTTAATATCCTCATAACCTAAATGTCTTACCGCAACGTATAAAAGAAATTTCATACCAGATTGATATTTTTTTTGTAATGCTCTATCTAGTAACATTTAAATCACTCCTCGTTATTCTATAGTTAAGTATATCAAAATTTGTCTTAAAAAAAAACTATTTTTAATGTATATTTTGCTTTTATTTTATTTAAAATAGTATTAGGTGAAAAAATAATGGTCTTAATTCCAAATATTATTGAGAAAAGTATTAGTGGTGAGAAGATTTATGATATTTATACGAAGTTACTTAGTAGTCGTATTATTTTTTTAAATGGAGAAATTGATGATAATATGGCGGGTTTAATTATTTCAGAACTTCTTTATTTAGATTCACTTAATCATGAAGATATTTTTATTTATATTAGTAGTCCAGGAGGTTCTGTTACTAGTGGAATGAGTATTTTTGATACGATGAATTATGTTAAAAGTGATGTTTCAACAGTAGCTTGCGGAATGTGCGCGAGTATGGCGGCAATTATTCTTGCTAATGGTGCTAAGGGTAAAAGGCTAATCTTGCCTAATTCTGAGGTGATGATTCATCAAGTTTTAGGTGGAACTCAGGGACAGGCTACGGAGATTAAGATACAGGCTGAAAGAATTCTTAATTTAAAGAAAAAACTTAATGGTATTTTAGCTAATCTTACTGGTCAGAGTATAAAAAAAATAGATAATGATACAGAAAGAGATCATTATCTAAGTAGTTCTGAAGCACTCGAATACGGAATTGTAGATAAAGTGCTTAATTAACCCAGTTTAAGTCAATTGCTTTACTTCTTGACGTATTACCAGAAGCATCTTTAGACCAAATATAGTAAGTTCCTTTTTTAGTAATTTGATAATTTAGTTTATCAAATTTTTTTGTATTTTCAATTATTATCCAACTTGTTGGTTTAGATATGGTTTTGGTTACAGCATACGCTACTACACCCGATTCTTCATCGGTTATTTCACCTTTAATTATTTTGTTTTCTTCGTCAAATTCACCAATTTTTATTTCTGGGGCAGTGTTATCGACGTTTGTAATATTAATTTCTTTTTTAGTCATGTTACCAGATAGGTCCTTAACGCAAATATACCATTTACCGTTTTCGTTAATTTCACCCTCTATTTTGTTACTAGTAATGTTTTGATAGTTTTTGCAAGTTTTAGAGATACTATATGAAGCAAGGCCTGAGTCTTCATCAGAAACTGTGGCACTTATAGTTATACTGCTTTCATATTTTTCTTTATTATAAGTTATGTCAGTTATTAGTGGGGCTTTGTCATCTACGACAATTACATTTGTTTTATATTCTTTTTCTTTAAAGATGTAGGTTATTTCATAAAGACCAATTTCATTTAGATTATATTCTTCTTTTAACTTTATGTTTTCTGATGTTAGATAGTTATCTATTATTTTTCCATCATAGACAAAAGATAGTGATGTTGTGTTTAGAATGTCTTTTAAACTTAGTTCTTTGTTGCTTAGGTTTTTGATGATGTTTTTTGTGAAAAGACCACTATCGTATTTTGATGGGTATATTACAGAGATGTTTTCATATTCATCTAGGGTTATGCCAATTTTATCATTTAAAGCCGACTTTTTAGTTTTAGGATTTTTAATATCATTGTTTAGATATGAATCTTTTACTAAATCTTCCACTTTTAAATTGATATAGGCATAATCTTTTTTTAGTTTCTCTACAATATCTTTATGGTCATCTAAATATTTATATGTACTTTCTGTTATTAACATTTCATAGTCACTATATTTTCTAATTTTTTCTTTTTTAAAATAATTAAATATTATTAAGAATATACTTACAATTATTAATAAAGCAGTTATAATTACTGCAATATATTCGATGTATGAATGGTCTTTATTTTTCATTATTACTCTCCTTTTTCTTTACAAAACGTAATATTTTTTTCTTCTTTTGTTAGGCATAGCGATGAGTCAATTGGCTCTTTAGTTATAGGGTCAATTGCTTCATCTAGGTATCCTTTATCATATAAGTCTTTTAGGGTGATTTCACCTTCACATTCGGTTTTTTGATAGCATGCTTTGGCTGCTTCTTTTATTTTGTTATATACCACTGTATATTGTCTATCATGATGATCTTTAATTGTTTTATTGATGCCAAGCAGAAGGAAGATGCTTATAGTTATAAGAAAGATGCTTAGAATTAAGTTATTTCTTTTCGCCATAATAGTTCTTGATAAACTCCTCTCTATATTCTAAAAGAGTATCATTTTTGATGGCTTCTCTTAGTTCTTTAGTTAGGTTTATAAGATAGTTTATGTTATGGATTGAAAGAAGTCTTGCACCAAATGTTTCGTCACAGTTAATTAAATGTTTAATATAGGCTTTGGTATAATGCTTGCAAGCATAGCAATCACATTCATTGCTTATTGGGGTAAAGTCTTCTTTATATTTAGCGTTCTTTAAGTTTATCTTACCATATTTTGTTAAGGCATGACCATGACGCGCTAGTCTTGTTGGAGATACACAGTCGAAGATATCAATACCACGAATAACGTTTTCGATGATGTCAATCGGATCTCCTACTCCCATTAGGTATCTTACTTTGTTTTCTGGTAAGTACTTAGTAGCATAACTCACCATTTTATACATAGTAGGTTTATCTTCACCAACACTAGTACCACCTACTGAATACCCATCAAAATCCATATCAGCTAATTTAAGAGCACATTCTTTTCTTAAGTCTTCGTACTCTCCACCTTGAACAATACCAAATAAACTTTGTCTTGGATTATTAAAAACATCTTTGCCTCTTTTAGCCCATCTAAGAGTTCTTTCCATAGATTTTTTGCAGTATTCATAAGATGCTGGCCAGCCAATACATTCATCAAAACTCATAGCAATATCACTATCTAGTTTGTTTTGGATTTCAATACTTTTTTCAGGTGTTAAAAATAAAACGTCTCCATTATATTGATTTTTAAATTTTACGCCTTCTTCAGAAATGTCTTTTGGTTTTGCTAGACTGAACACTTGAAAGCCACCACTATCTGTTAAAATTGGTCCATCCCAGTTCATGAATTTGTGAAGACCGCCAGCCTTCGCTACTACATCTTCTCCAGGTCTAAGCCACAAGTGATAAGTGTTTGCTAGAATTATTCCAGCATCGCAGGCTTTAAGTTCTTCAGGTGATAAGGTTTTTACGGTTGCTTGGGTTCCTACTGGCATAAACATTGGTGTATCAAATGTTCCATAGTTGGTTTTGATTTTCCCAAGTCTTGCTCCGGTATTTTTTTCTTTTTTAATTAGTGTGTATTCTATTTTCATAAGTCACTTCCTTTATTTTATTAACATAGCATCGCCAAAACTAAAGAAACGATATTTCATTTTAACGGCCTCGTTATAAGCATTTAAGATATTTTCTTTACTTGAGAAGGCAGATACTAACATTACTAATGTACTTTTTGGTAAGTGAAAGTTAGTAATAAGCCCATCGATTCCTTTGAACTTAAATCCGGGATAGATAAAGATGCTTGTATCTCCACTTGCTGGAACAAACTTTTCATTAGTTTGCATGATTGTTTCTAGAGTTCTTACACTAGTAGTACCAACAGCATAAATCTTACCACCTTTTTCTCTAATTTCGTTAAGAGTGTCTGCTGCTTCTTTAGTCATTATGTAATGTTCTTTGTGCATAACATGTTTAGTTACATCTTCAACGTTTACTGGTCTAAATGTACCTAGACCAACGTGCAAAGTAATATGAACTATTTTGATGCCTTTTTCTTCTATTTTTTTAAGTAATTCAGGAGTAAAATGTAAACCAGCGGTTGGTGCTGCAGCAGAACCATATTCCCTCGCATATACAGTTTGATACATATCTTTATCTTCTAATTTTTCGTGAATATAAGGTGGTAGTGGCATTGTTCCTAATTTCTCTAAAATTTCCATTAAAATACCATCATAAATCAACTCTACTTCAGTTATACCTTCATCTTTAATCTTTATTACTTTAGCTTTTAAAGAACCATCACCAAAAGTTATAACAGTACCTTCTTTTAATCTTTTTTGAGGTTTTGCTAGGCACTTCCAAATATCTTTTTCTTCAGGATTTAAAAGCAATAACTCAATAACTGCACCAGTTTCCTCTTTAATACCAATGATTCTTGCTGGGATTACTTTAGTATCATTTATTACTAAAGCATCACCTTTATTAAGATAATCTATTACATCATAAAAGTGTTTATGAGTAAGATCTCCGGTTACCCTATCCATTACAAGAAGTCTGCTCTCATCCCTCTTTTCTAGTGGAGTTTGAGCAATAAGTTCTTTTGGTAAATAATAATCAAATTCTTCTGTTTTCATTTTTAACTACGCTTCTTTCTGTTAATAAATTTATGATTGTTTCATAATCTGGATATTCTTCTACATTTACTCCCATAAGAGTTTCAGTTAATCTTATTAATTTCTCTATAGGTGCCTTTAAAATACTTGCTCCATAATAATCACAAGCATAAATAATTGATAGGATTGCATCTTTTTGATCTTTCTTGCTTTTAACTATTTCAAGAATATAATCTATATGGTCACGAAGTCTATCTAACTGACGATAACTTAAACTAGATAAGCTTTCTATAGAAGCCATTTTTATTATATCTTCAGTATTATCTGGTACTATCCAACTGATTCTTCTTTTGATTGGTTTTATGCGATCTGCTTCTTTTGCCACAAAGATTCCTCCATAAGTTATTATAAAACAAAAAGACCTTGTTTTAAAGCCTTTTCGTGTATTTCATGAATATAAAATTTACTCCACCTTCAATGCATTTCTTGATTATTTCAGCATCATATAGAGTTTTATCAAACTCTGGAAAGAAAGTATCTGCTTCTTTTTCCAAATCAACTAGAGTTAAATAAAGATATTTACAATATGGTAGAAATTCTTTATATATTTTAGCACCACCAATAATAAAACATTCCTCATCTGTTTTTTTTATGTAATCTAAGATTTCCTCTTTAGTGTGCATTACAGTAGCACCATCTACTTTGTAAGATTCATTGGATGATAAGATAATATGCTTTCTTCCTTTTAAAAGTCCAGGAAGTGATTCAAAGGTTTTTCTTCCCATAATTATAGTTTTATTTGCTGTGGTCTCCCTAAAGAATTTCATATCTTCTTTTAAATGCCATAATAAATGATTATCAATTCCAAGTTCATTATTTTTGCCAATGGCTGCTATTAATGATAAATTATCCATAACACTACTGAGCTATTGGGAATTTAATAGGTCCCATATGTTCATATCCTACTACTTTAATATCTTTTAAATCTTTACTATTATCAAATTTAAAGAAATCATTTACCTCAGGATTAATCCATAATATTGGAGCTTTAATATCATCGTTAGTTTTTGATCTTTCAATCTGTTCTTTAATACCATCTATTTGATTTACATAAATGTGTGCATCTTTAATACTCCAATCAATTGTTCCTGGTTTTAATCCAGTTACATGAGCAATTAGTGATAGTAAAACGGCATACTGGGTTACGTTAAATGGTAGACCTAGTGGAACGTCACAACTTCTTTGGTGAACCCATAGATTTAATTTCCCATCTGTTACATCCCATTCACTAGACCATACGCATGATGGTAAAACTGCTGTTTCTAAATAATCATTTTGCCATAAACTCATTACCATACGGCGATCAGTAGGATTATTTTTAATTGTATCAATTAAATTTTGAGTTAGTTTAAACTTATTTGTAATATAACCATATGCTGTACCAATTGTATGAGCATATTCTTTAGGAAATTTTCTTACTACTTCTTTTTTAACGTACTTGCCATTTTCTACCACATTTTGAGTTGCTTTCCATAAACCGTCTTCATCAATCTCCCATTCATCCCAGATATGAACATTACGTTCTTGAAGCCATCTAACATCATTAGACTGTGCTTGGTAAATCCATAACATTTCAATTATTGCTTGTCTAAAGAAAAGCTGCTTAGTAGCAAGAACAGGAAATTCTTCACTTAAATCAAAATGCAAATGATATGACGGTATTTTAATCGTATCTATCCCCGTTCTATTTTGAACTCTTACTCCTTCATCCAATATTTTAGTACATAATTTAATATACTCTTTATCCCATTTAGTCATGTTATACTCCCTTTCTATATAGTGGATGACTACTTGTTAATCTTAATACTTGTTTTCTTAAATTATCTAAAACTTCTTCATTATCTTTATTTCTTAAAGCCTCAATTATTATGATACCTACTTCTTCAAAATCTTCAGTGGTAAATCCTCTCGTAGTCATTGCTGGAGTCCCAATTCTTAACCCTGATGTTTTAAATGGACTTTCAGTATCATTTGGTATGGTATTTTTATTAGTTGTAATATTAATCTTATCTAAAATAGTTTCAGCTTCCTTACCAGTTATTCCAAAAGAAGATTTCACATCAATAAGCATTAAGTGATTATCAGTACCACCAGAAATAACTTTAACCCCGTTATTAATAAATGTTTTACTTAATGCTTTAGCATTTTTAATTATATTTGTAGTATAGTCTTTAAAACTAGGTTCCATTGCTTCATAGAAACATTGTGCTTTAGCAGCAATAACATGCATAAGTGGTCCACCTTGTATTCCTGGAAAGATTGTTTTATTAATCTTAGTTATAATCTCCTCATCATTAGTTAAGATTAGTCCACCTCTAGGTCCTCTTAAAGTCTTATGAGTAGTAGTCGTTATAACATCAGCATATGGTACTGGTGATGGATGAAGACCAGTAGCTACTAGCCCAGCAATATGTGCCATATCTACCATTAAATAAGCCCCTACTTCATTAGCTATCTCTCTAAACTTAGCAAAATCAATCATTCTTGAGTAAGCACTAGCTCCAGCAATAATCATTTTTGGCTTAGTTTCTAAAGCGATATTTCTTAATTCATTATAATCAATAATACCACTTTCTTTATCAACTGTATAAGAAACAATATTATATTCCTTACCACTAAAATTCATCGGATGACCATGAGTTAAATGACCACCATTTGATAAATCCATCCCCAAAACAGTATCACCTATATTAAGCAAAGCCTTATATACAGCCATATTTGCTGATGATCCTGAGTGTGGTTGAACGTTAGCATATCTTACATGAAATAGCCTGCAAGCATAATCAATTGCTAAGTTCTCTATTTCATCAATATAAGTGCATCCTCCATAATATTTTTTACCAGGATATCCTTCAGCATACTTATTTGTTAAGATACTTCCTTGTAGTTTCAAGATATCTTTTGATACATAGTTTTCACTTGCAATAAGTTCAATATTTTCTTCTTGTCTTTGTGTTTCCTTTCTTAGTAAACTTGATATTTTTCGATCCATTATAATAATCCTCCTTTAATGTGATTGTAACTTTTATCAGTAGCCATCCTTCCCCTAGGCGTCCTTTTTAAGAATCCTTCTTGCATAAGATATGGCTCCACTACATCTTCCAATGTAGAAACCTCTTCACCAATTGATGAAGCAATAGTTTCAACACCAACTGGTCCCCCATTAAATTTATAAATTAAACTCTCTAAATACTCAATATCGATTTGATCTAAGCCATAGTTATCTACTTTTAGTCTGTCTAAAGCTTCCATAGTTGTTTCTAAATCAATTTCTTCTAATCCTTTTACCTGAGCAAAATCTCTAACCCTTTTAAATAATCTATTAGCAATTCTTGGAGTTTTACGACTCCTTTTAGAAAGTTCAACTGCTGCTTCTTTATTTATTTTCATGTTTAAAACGCGACTAGTTCTTTCAATAATTTTTTGAAGTTCTTCGTCTGTATAATAGTTTAGTTTTGAAACGATACCAAACCTATCTCTTAAAGGTGCAGATATATCTCCTGCTCTAGTCGTAGCTCCAACTAAGGTAAATGGTGGAAGATCTATTCGAATACTTCTACTGCTTCCTTCACTACCAACTACTATATCTAGTTCAAAATCTTCCATTGCAGGATATAAAATTTCCTCAATAAATTTAGGTATGCGGTGAATTTCATCTATAAATAAGACGTCACCTGGTTCTAGCGTACTTAAAACAGCTGCTAAGTCACCACTTTTTTCTAAAGAAGGCCCAGTGGTTGTTTTAATATTAGCACCAAGTTCATTTGCAATAATATGTGCCAAAGTTGTTTTACCAAGTCCTGGGGGGCCATAAAGTAAAACGTGATCTAAGGATTCACCTCTCATTTTAGCAGCCTCAACAAAGACACGAATATTTTCTTTTACTTCATTTTGACCAATATATTCATCTAACGCTTGGGGTCTTAATGTTTCTTCTAAATTATTATCACTAGGTAATTCTTCGTTTGTTATTACTCTTTCTTCCATTTAATTACTTCTTTCTATTATGTAGTTTGCTATATCTAGCCAGTTACTAAAAATTAAATGTTTACTTTCTTTCTTTTCGTTTGTATACCAAATAGTTTGAATGCCATATTCTTTTACTTCGTCCAAAACTTTTTCTTTATCGTCAATGAAGTATGATACATTTAATTCTTTAGCAATTTTCCCCTTTTTATTTTGTTTATAATAAATTTCATCGTACGGTAAATCATATTTTTTTAGCATATCTATACTAGCTCTTTCATAATCATAATTTAAATCATACCCACGCGCTGTTATAATAGCAATCTTAAACCCATGCTCCTTAAACATACTAAAAGCCTCTTTCACATAAGGTTTTAAAGTTAAATTACTTTGAATATTGTAAGCATGTTTTTCTAGAAATGCTTTAACATCTTTATTTTTAATATCATCACAATAGTCATTAAATTCCAAATTCGGTGCATATTTTTTTACATATTTATATGCCTCGTCATGCGTATTTGTTATTGTTTCGTCTATATCTATACCAATTACCATGAGCTACCTCAACATTAATTTTAATGCTTCCTTTATTTGATTTTCGATGCTTAATTCAGAATCTACTTTAGGTAAGACTTTCTTAATATCAGCACTTTTATATCCAAGGTTAAGTAAAACCTCAACAAGTTCTTCATTACTACTTGTACTTGTAACTTCAATATTAATTTTGCCTTTTAGATCTAAGATAATTTGTCTTGCTAGTTTATCACCAACTTTAGGAAATTTAGTTAAATAAAGGATATTTTCTCTATCTATGGCATCGATAATTCCACTTACTGAACCAGATGCAAACATTGGTAAGGCTGTTTTTGGGCCTAAACCTTTTACTGCAATTAGTCTTAAAAATAACTCTTTTTCGTCCATACTTTTAAACCCATATAATGAATTTTCGTTTTCCGTTATATTTTGATAAGTATATACAGTGTATTCTTTACCTATCTCGTATGAGTATGGGTTTGCTACAAAGATAATATAACCAATGCCATTATTTTCTAAAATTATATGATTACTTGTTAAATATTTTACGCTTCCTATTATGTATCCGAACATTGTTATCACCTTTCTAATTATAACATGATGATTATCTTTAACCAAGAATATTTGGAAAGTTTTAAAAATTTATTAACAACTTTGATTAGTTTTGAGTAAACTATAGTAGATACAAAGGAGGTATTAACATGTATTACTACGGATACAATGGTGGTTATAATGGAATGAATACTCCATATAACCCTTGTTACAATACTGGTTATGTTGGAAACACTAATGGTGGATACGGACTAGGTGCTGCTTTATGGATCGTATTATTTATTCTTTTAGTAATTATTATTGGTGCTGGATGGTCTTGGGGAAACAACAATAACGGAAACATCTAAAAAAGGAAGCCTTTGTGGTTTCCTTTTTATATTTTATCTGGAACATCTATTGCTAGGATGTCTAATAAGTATTTATTTGTTTCATAAACTAATTTTGTTAAAACTAGTAAGCTTTCCTTAGTTTCAGCATCTTTTTCAGTTAATACTTCACAATTAGAGTATAGAGCATTAAATGAACTTGTTAGCCTATATAAATACTCACAAATTTCATTTAATGAGCGTGATGCAAATGATTTTTCTAAAGTATTTCTTAAGTTTATAATATTCATAATAATATTTCTTTCATAAGTAGAAGATATCTTATGATATTTTTTATATTCTATCTCACATTTATTTAGTAGTGATTTCATTCTTACCGTACTATAAAGTAGATATGTACCTGTTTTACCATTAATATCACTAAACTTAACAGGATCAAAAACATAATCACTCGTTCTATTAGGAAGAAGATCTGCATATTTAATAGCAGCAATTGCTAATTTATAAGCAAGCTCATCTTTATCTTCTTCTTTAATATTATCTTTAATTACTTTTCTAGTTTCATCTTTAACTAAGTCAATTAGTTTTCTTAGGGGCATTACTCCACCATCTCTAGTTTTAAATGGCTTACCATCTGGCCCATTCATAGTTCCAAACCCAAACCATTCTAAACTTATATCTTTTGATACTAGATTAGTTTTATATGCTGCTCTAAACGCTTGAACAAAATGTAATTCTTGACGAATATCAGTTAAATAGAAATACTTTTGTGCATCAAATCTTTTAATCCTTGAGTAAAGAGTTGCTAATTCTGTAGTATCGTATAATACTCCACCATTACTTTTAATAAGAATAACTGGTGGCATTTCTTTTTTATCGGTTTCTTCCTTAACATCAATGATAGTAGCTCCATCACTAATTTGTGTATAATTTCCTTTTTTAAAGTAATCTAAAAGTTCTGGAATATACTCATCAGCATCCCTCTCACCTTCATATAAATCAAATGTAGCATTAAGCATATGATAGATATCCTTTATATCATCTATTGCAATACTCGTAAATGCTTCATATAATTCATAGATCCCTTTTTCTTTATTTTGTAATTTTCTAGTAAACTCACGAGCTTCTTCCATATAAGATTCATCTTCTTTAGCTTTAGTACTTGCTAATGGATAAATATCATATAAGTCTTCTAAACTTACTGGGCTTTCTTTTGGGTAACTATCTAAATTAGGATTAAAGAAATCTAATTCTGGATATCTATGCTTAATTTCACATATGATAAGTCCCATAGGTCTACCCCAGTCTCCAAAGTGAACATCACTAATAGTCTTATATCCTACTGCTTCACATAATCTTTTTAAAGCCTCACCAATATTTGGACTACGCAAGTGACCGGCATGAAGTGCTTTCGCAACATTTGCTCCACCATAATCCAAAAAGATAGTTTCATCAGTATCTATTTTATATGTATTTATATCAAAATTATTATTTACCTCGTTCATGTAATTAACAAGAAATTCATCACTTAAAGTTAAGTTTACAAAGCCATTTGCATTAGTTACATTCTTAAAATTTTTATTATTTTTTAATTTTTCAACTATTTCATCAGCAATCATTACTGGACTCTTATGATATACCCGTGCTAAATTGAAAGCTCCATTAAACTGATAATCACCCAAATCAGGTCTATTACTTACAGTTACCTTAGCATTTTCATATCCTAAATCACTAAGGATTTTTTCAATCTCTAAAATTATATTCATAAAAATCCCTTCCTTTAAGATATAATATCATACTTTTATTATAAATCAAACCAAAAGTGCACTTATTTATAGAAAAAAGCAGATTTTAAAAGTCTGCAAACCTGCATAAATAAAGGGCTTGCACTAGTTTAATGATTATGCTATTATACCTACTTGAAGAGTACTATGTTAGGCTTCTCCCTCTTAAAAAAGAAGGGAGTGATGTATATGAAACAGTTAAAATCTATTTTAGATAAACTTATTATCATATTAGTCCTTTTATTTATTTTAAAGATAGCATTCACTATATTTAGATAAAAAAAGAAGCTACTAACATTACCTGTTAAGTAGCTTCAAAAGTAACACTGGAGAAGCCTAACTTTCAGGGGTTAGTGCTCTTCCTTAAATTAATTATACTACAAAGTGCTTATATTATACAAGCACTTTTTTTCTTGAAAAAATGCAAATTTTAAAAGTCTGCAAACCTGTATAAATAAAGAGCTTGCACTAGTTTAATGATTATGCTATTATACCTTCTTGAAGAGTACTATGTTAGGCTTCTCCCTCTTAAAAAAGAAGGGAGTGATGTATATGAAACAGTTAAAATCTATTTTAGATAAACTTATTATCATATTAGTCCTTTTATTTATTTTAAAGATAGCATTTGTTATATTTAGATAAAAAAAAGAAACTACTAACATTACATGTTAAGTAGCTTCAAAAGAAAATATTTCCGGAGAAGTCTAACTTTCAGGGGTTAGTGCTCTTCCTCAAATTAATTATACTACAAAATGCTTTAACTATTCAAGTTCTTTTGTTTTCTTATCTTCATCCATGTCTTTCAAATAAGTCATAAGTTTATTAGTTACATCAGGTGGCAAAATTTTATTTAATTCCTCAGTGCTAGCTTCTTTTATTTTTTTAACACTACCAAAAGTTTTAATAAGTTCTTTTCTTCTCTTTTCCCCTATTCCAGGAATATTATCAAGTATGCTTTGAATCGAACCTTTTGATCTTATTTGTCTGTGATAATTAATCGTATATCTATGAACTTCATCTTGCATACGTGTTAGATAATGAAATAAATTACTAGTTCTATCAACATCATAAATCTCTAAAGTATCTCCATCTAACAAGTCATTAGTTCGATGCTTATCATTTTTTACTAGTCCACATACTTTGATATTTAAATTTAATTCTTCTAAGATTTCTTTAGCTGCTCTAATTTGAGTTATACCACCATCAACTAAGATAAGATCTGGTAAATCTTTTTCTAGAAGAGCCCTGTAATACCTACGATATATGACTTCTTTCATAGTATGATAATCGTCATTTTTATCTACCATTACTTTGTATTTACGATATTTATTTTTGTCTGGAGAGCCATCAACAAAGACAACCATTCCCGATACGGCAAATGAACCAAAAAGGTTTGAGTTATCAAAGATATCAATTCTTTTGATTTTCATTCCAAGTAAGTGTTCTAATTCTTCATTAGCTCCCTCAGTTTTACTTATTTGATTTTCAATTCTTTTAAAATTATTTTCTAAATTAATAGTAGCATTTTCTTTAGCCATCTTTAATAATTTGTATTTAGAACCTTTAGTTACCTTAATAAACTTTGTATCTATTATTTCTTTAAGAACTGTTTCATCTATCTCATCTGGGATAAGTATTTGTTTAGGTATTTCTCTTTTGTTATAGAATAAAGCAATAAGATACTCTATTTCATTTAGATAATCATCCGTTACCGGTTCAATTTCAGTATAATTACCAACTAATTTGCCAGCTCTTATATACAGAAATTCTAATGATATAAAACCATTTATAAAAGCATAATTAATAACATCTAAATCTTCTTTAGCAGTAAGCTCTACCTTTTGTTTCTCTAAAACAATATTCATATAATCTAGTTCTTTTTTTAGTTCTAAAGCCATCTCATAATTCATATTTTCTGAATAATAATTTATTTTTTCTTTTAGTTTATTTTTAATAATATCTTCATTACCTCTTAAAAATGAGATTATTTCATTTTCCATATTTATAATATCTTCTGAATTTACGTGTTTAGTGCAGTACCCTAAACATTCATGAATGTGATAATAAAGACAAACTTCTTTAGGCATACCTTCACATTTTTTAAGAGGATATAATCTATTAATAAGGTTTACTATTCTTCTTGCTGCATAAACATTTACATATGGACCAAATAAAATCTTATCTTTACTTTTCTTGACTTTAAGGTATCTTACTACTTTTAAAGATGGAAATGGTTTTCTAGTATACTCAATATAAGGATAACTTTTATCATCTTTAAGCAAAATATTATACTTAGGATTATATTTTTTAATAAGATTTATCTCTAAAATAAATGACTCTAGCTCAGTATTAGTAACAATATATTTAAAATATGCTATGTTACTAATCATTTTAGCTGTTTTGCCAGTATGAGTTCCACGAAAATAAGAACTTAAACGTTTCTTTAAGTTTTTAGCCTTACCTACATAGATGACCGTATCACTTTCATCATACATCTGATAAGATCCAGGTTTATTCGGTACTAATTTAAGTTCTTCTTTAAACATATTAATCACACTACTATTATTACACATTTTCGTTTTATTTAAAAGAAAAAAACTCATATAAATGAGTTAGCATTTAATACCAGCAAAACCTTTATAAGTTTTACCAGTACTTGTTATATTATACTTATTATCTTTTAACGTAACCTTTAATTCTCCACTACAGCTATAACCACTATCATAATCATTATTAATATAGTATAAAGCCCCATCTTCAATTTTATATCCATTATATGGAGCATCTTCATAACCAGTCATAAGACTCATCGATAAATCTAAAATATCCTGATAATTCTTTCTATCTTTTGTTGATACTATCTTTAATGTTTCGTATTCATCTTCTGGATCAATAAATACAGCATAATATTCATTGCCAGAGTCATCCACAGTTATTAGTTCTCTTTTTTCAATATACGCCGCCTTAACACTAGTAGTTAATGAAGTACTAGTAATTGAAGAAGTATTATTATTGTTTTGGGTGCTATTATCATCTTTATCAGTAACTATAATATATATTAATGAACTACTAAGAAGTACAATTATAACTATTAAAAAAAATATAAAAAGATTTGTTTTTTTATTATTATACATACGTATTTCCTTTCTATTTTGATTATAGCATATTTTGACAAATAAAATATCTTATAATATACTTTTAATGTGATATTTATGAAATTATTAAATGAATCTTTAATTATTGAAAAAAAATCTAAATTTATTGGAATGCTTTATGAAATAGATAATAAGGAAGAAGTTTTATCTATTTTAGATAGTGTTAAATCTAATAACAAAGGATACAGACATATTCCATATGCATATTATCTTAAGAATACCGCATCAAAAAGTGATGATAAAGAACCAGGTGGTATTGGAATGAGCTTTCTAAATATTCTAGAACGTAATAAACTAGATAATCATCTACTATTAGTAGTTAGGTATTATGGTGGTACAAAGTTAGGTGCTTCTAATTTACTTAGAACTTATAGCAGGGCTGCAAATAATTGCATTAATAAAGATTAGTAACATATACTTTACTAGGTGATTTATTTGACTATTTTAAAATATTTAAAGAGTATGATTGTTCCCTTTGGAATTGTATTAGTATTACCTCTTCTACTAGGAATAATAAACTTACTTGGAGTTCAAACTAATAAAGTAGTTATTCTAATTATTATGGCGATTGGTACATTTATTAGCGGCTTCTATTTAGGAAGAAACTCATTAAAGAAAGGATACTTACAAGGAGCATTACTTGGAATTATATTATCCTTAATATTATTCTTATTTAGTTTATTATTTAAAAACACATATACAGCATCTTCCTTAATATATTATATAATTATAGTTATATCTTCAATGATTGGAGCAAGCTTAGGTATACAGAAAAAACTGGATTAATTTCCAGTTTTTTTCAATTTACAACATAAGGGTCTTCTGATGTGCCAGATCCACCTAACGTTTTAGTTGTTGAAACAAGAACTATTGCTGGTCGTAATTCGTCATGATCAAGAACTAAACCAAGATCTAAAACACTTGAAGTAATTACCCAAATTGATGTTTCATATCGATAATAATAACGGGGTGATAAAGACCACCAATCACTATTGCCAGTGTTTTCCTGAAGATATGTAGCACTATTATGGGTTGTTACCTTATAACCAGCAAACATTAACTCATCCGCAGTTAACAAGCCTATCTTATAATCTAAATTCCCATTACCATTTGTCCTATCATTTACAGTAAATTTAGATAATTTTCCACCACTGTTATCATTAGGACATACTAAGGTTGGACTCGCATGTTTTCCAGAATCTCCACCATAAACTCTATCATATGCTCCATATCCGGTGTCATTTGTTCCATATCCCAATCCAGTACCAAACGTAGTTCCATTACTAAAATTAGTAAAAACACTTTTATCATTACACCATATTGTATCTGCAAGTTTATTTTCATATGAAGCTAAATTATTTTTATACCATGTTTCCAAATTAGTTAAAATTAAACTCTTATTTGTATTTGCATGTGCACTTGCATAATCATTTGCCCCCTTATTGCCATACATAAATCCTACATATGTATTATCATTAGTTTTTGAATTAAATCTTGTAGTATGATTTGTACCATCATAATTTGCAAATGCTGCACTAGCACTATTATTTACTGATGAGCAAGGATTAGCGACTTTTGAAGTATTATCATTATGAAGAACAAGTTTTACTGAACCATCCCCTACTATTCTTACTATTCTCCAGCATTTATTTGCAAACTGAACATAATTATTTTTGACATTTCCTCTAAAATAATAAGATGTGCCATAATCATCAGTTGTAGATGCTAAAAGTGCCTCAGTTGTATTTTTATTTGATGTAAGTTGCTTATATACAACACCATCTTTCGTAGCACTTACTATATAAAATAAAGCATCTAAATTAGTAGTAGCTTTCATTGTCCCAGCAGTGCTAGATGAAAAAGTATTGTAATTAAAATTAAATAAATTCCCTGGAAGATACTTTCCAACCAAATCGGCATATGAATTAGTAAATGTATCCGCTGTTACCGCTGCTCCGGTTAAATTAAACTTGTCACCATTAGCTTCCCACCCCGTTCCATAGGTTATATAATAAGATAAAAATGTGGTTGGAAATGATTTTGATAATTCTATCTCGTCATTTAATGTGTATGCACTAACCTCTTTTCCAGGGGTTGTAATTGGGTTTACTACTTTATTATTAGAAAGAATCATAGAACTAAAATACGGATTAAAAGTTATATTGCATTTTGTACTTCCTTTTGTAATAGAACTTGCTGAAAATATCCACTTAGTTCCGTTCCATTCCACTTTACCATTACCACTAGTACACTCTACAACAGCCTCATAACCGCCCGTAGTTGGAAATATTGTGCTTATTTCTCCATCAATTGTTATTGCAAGCAATGTATTTGAATTATCCCATTTAGCTTCAAATAATTTTTCATCGTGTTTTAGAACAAAATAAAATATACTGGTTATACATAAAATAAGAACAATTGGTAATTTTTTATTCATGATTTCCTACTTTCTTTCATAAGAATATAATAGCTTTTTTTATTTGTCAATAACTTTTTTTTACCGTATTTTAAATTTTTTGTCATAATTATAAGCTGATATCTTATCATATTATATATTGCAAAAAAAGTTTGATTTCTAGTTGACACTTCGATATGTATAGAGCACCAAATGTTCATATAACACAAAAAATCAATATTGACGACTTAATTTCATACTCAATGAATACATATATGCAAGCAATTACACCAATTTTTTTTAAAGCTTTACCTTGAACTATAAAATTATTCAGTAATATTAATAAAACTATCTTCTAAATGAACATTATTATTAGATTTTGATACTGATATATCCAGTAAATGCTCTTTCATCTACAAGACCTCCATCTATTGTATCATCTATAGTAAACTTAGATAATCTTCCACAATTATTATTAGTGAGACATTTTAATGTAAGTGTTTTCTTCCAATATATTATAGAACATAATCAATTTAATTTTTACATATCCTAGAGCAGAGCTTACTCTACTTTTGTCATTACACCATATTGCATCAGTTAATTCACCTTCATATGATGCTAGATTATTTTTTATATCAATTTTCTAAATTAATTATAATTGAACCTTTATTTGCTCTGGGATAAGTAACAGCCTATGCACTTGATCCAACACTTCCATACATAAAATCAAAGTATGCATTATTATTTTCTCCTGAATTATATTAGCTTAAATAAGTTAAACTATTATAGCAAACAAATACTCTTAAAGTACCATTAATTAGTGAAACATATTGATTTGATACGCAAGAGGTATTACCACCATATAAAACAAATTCTAAAAGTCATTGTCAAGTTTTCTTGCTATTTTCCGGCACTTACTAGCAAACTCTATATAATTATTTATAATGAATTGTCTAAAGTAACAGGATGTTCCATAATCATCTTCTATCGATGTTTCCTTACCTAAAGACATAAATGTTACATTCAACTGTTTATTACTTCATAATGCTTCGAGTAACGTGCCTTTTTTCGATTTTTTCCATCCACTTGATAATGAAGTTTTTGTAAATAATGCATTACATCCAATTTCAAGAAGTCCTTCTTTTAGTTTAAACATTCAATAATAAATACTGACTAACTTCAAAACAAAAAGAGAAATAAGCGGCAATACTTTGTTCATAATTACCTCTATCTTTCTCTTTTAATATAAAGAAAACTTAAGCTACATATCAAACATTTTCAATATATACAACTATCTGTTTTTACTATCAATAATGATTGTTATTGGGCCATCATTTGTAATGCTTACTTTCATTTCAGCACCAAATACCCCAGGGTATGTTTTAACTTTTTCATTTAATTTTTTATTATATTCTTCATATAGTTTTACAGCTTCTTCACCCTTCATCGCATTTATATAACTTGGCCTATTGCCGTCTTTAGTTGATGCTTGAAGAGTAAACTGACTTATTGATAAAATCTCTCCACCTACATCTAGGATGCTTTTATTCATTACTCCGTTTTCATCATCGAAAATACGTAGGTTTAAAGTCTTTCTTACTAGATAATCAACATCTTCAGATGTATCTTCTACGTTTACGCCAACTAAAATTACCATACCTTTTTCAATTTTATTTATTAATTTATTATCAACTTCAACGCTAGATGCAAGCGCCCTTTGAATTACTACTTTCATTTTGTTACCTCGATTACAAAGTTATTTTTTTCAATCTCTAGAATAAATAATTCTAATTGTTCTTTACCTTTAACCTTAATATTTATTTGATAATCTAACATAGACCCATTTTCGTATTCTTTAACACTATTTATTGATACACCTTTTAAAGAAGCTGCAGTTACTATTTCTAATAAGTGGTTTTGCATACTGTTTGTTTTTATAGTAAGCGAAGTATTAAACAGTCTATCTTCATCATTATTCCACTCTACTTCAATTAGTCTTTCAGTTCTATCGCCTATATTTGGGCACCCTTTTTTATGAACAGATACACCCTCACCTTTAGTGATAAAACCAATTATCTCATCTCCAGGAACTGGATTACAACAGTGAGCTATTGTTACTAAAATATTATCCGAACCAGCTACAGTAATATCATTTTTATGATTTCTTCTTTTATTAGATGGATTACGATTAACTCTTTCAAGCATAATATCTTCAATATTCTTCTTATCTCCATAAATTAAATTAATAATATACGCTGGCGTGTATCTTAAAGAGCCTACACTTAATAGAAGTTCATCATAATCTTTAAGATGAAGATCATTCAAAATCTTTTCAATATTATCATCTTTTAAAACTTCAGTAATTGACAATTTCTGTTTTCTAATTTCTTTTTCAAGTAAGTCCTTACCAATTTCAATATAGTTTTCACGATCCTTTTTAGAGAAGTATGCTTTTATTTTATTCTTAGCTTGAGTAGTTTTAACAAAGTTTAACCACTCTTTATTAGGTTTTGCAGAGTTTAATGTATTTATTTTAATAATATCCCCATCTTGTAGCTCATAGTCTAGTGGGACTATTTGATCATTTACGATAGCACCAACTGTTTTATCACCTACTCCTGAGTGAATACGATAAGCAAAATCAATTGGTGTTGCCCCTTGAGGAAGCTCCATAACATCACCTTTTGGGGTAAATACATATATAAGAGAATTTAATATTTCATCATAAGCATTTTTTTGGAAACTTTCGTCTGTATCATTACTAGCCATTTTGATGGTATTTCTGAAGATTTCTAGTTTTTGTTCCATAATATTTTGAACGTTTTTAGTATGCTCTTTGTATGACCAGTGACTTGCAATACCATGTTCTGCTAATTCATCCATTTCTGGAGTTCTAACCTGTACTTCATAAATGTTATCATCACTACCAAATACAGATGTATGAAGTGATTGATACATATTCTCTTTTGGCATAGCTATATAATCTTTAAATCTTTTTGGTACTGGTCTATACTTAGCATGAATTAAACCAATTGCTAGGTAACAGTCTTCTTCAGTAGGAACAATAAGTCTCATTGCTAGGATGTCATATATTTCATTCCATTTGTGTCCGGTTGTTAGTTTATGATAAATACTATAAATACTTTTTACTCTTGCTTTTATTTCAAATTTAATACCATGCTCAGTTAGAATATCACTGATGCTTTCCTTCATTTCATTTAGACTTTTTGCAAGTTCCTCCGTGCTGCCATTTAATTTATGTTCAATTTCTTCATACATATCTGGTTTAGTGTATTTTAAGCATAAATTTTCTAATTCACTTTTAATTGAGTTAATACCAAGTCTGTGAACTACTGGTACATACACTTCCATAGTGGCAGTTGCTTTTTGTTTTTGTTCTTCTGGTGATAAGATGTATGCATGCCTCATTACATCTAATCTGTCTGCTAGTTTAATAATTAAAACTCTTACATCTTCAGATAAACCTACAAGTAATTTTTTTAGATTGTTACTACCACTTACACTATAATCAGTTAATTTTAAGTGGCTTATTTTTTCTAAGTTATCAATAATATTTGCAATGTCATCCCCATATTTTTCACGTACTAGTTCAATATCTTCTTTACTAGTAAAACCATGAAGAAGTGCTGCTATTATGGAAGTTGAATCAGCATTTAAATCAGCAATGATACCAGCAACATTTAAATAATGCATACTTCCTTTAGCTTCATACTCTGTACTTTCACCAAATTTATCTATCATCAGATGATAGCTTTCCATTATTTGATCTAATTCTTCGGTTTTAAATTCATTTTCTCTGCATTTAGATATTATGTCATTTATTTTATACATTTAGTTTATTCTCCTTTATTTATATTATGATATTTTATTAATTCATCGTCTGGAGTACTTAGGATGTCATCCACCATTTCTCCTAGAGTGATTCTATTTTTATTACACCAATAGTTGTATCTTAGATAATCCCATATTTCTTTTTCGGTTAGTTTGATTTTGGAGTTTCTTTCTAAGTCATCACTTTTAGTTTTTAATGCCGGAAGTAATCTGTTATAAAGTTCTGTTATTGTATTAAATTTAATTTCGTCCATAAGTTCTCCTTATATTATTTAGGTTTCTTTCATATATTATTATATAACAATTTTGCTAGAAAGAAAACTGATGATTATGAGCAAGTTTATTAAAAGTACACTTATTTTAGTTATTGGTGGAATTATTACAAAGTTATTTAGTTTTGTTATTAGGATTTATTTTACAAGAGTAATTGGAACTGAGGGCATTGGAATATATTCTCTTGTTATGCCAACTTATAGTTTGCTTATTACGATTACTTCACTTGGATTTCCAATAGCAATATCGGCGTTAGTTTCGAGAGGCAATATTAGGGGTAAGAAAATTGTTTTTAGTACATTACCAGTATCTTTAATATTAAACTTTTTATTAGTTATTTTTGTTATTTTTGCAAGTAAATTTATAAGTATTAATTTGCTTCACAATGAGGATACTTATTATCCTTTAATGGCGTTATCATTAGTCTTACCTTTTATCTCAATTGGAAGTATACTTAGAGGTTATTTTTTTGGTAAGCAACAAATGTTACCCCACTCTTTATCTAATGTTATTGAGCAGATATTTAAATTGTTAATTGTGTTACTTGTACTTCCTCATTTATGTAAGTATGGTCTTATAGTTACAATTTGTGGTTATATTTTAATTAGTATATTATCTGAGACAATGAGTATTATTATCTTTCTTTTATTTTTACCTAAAAATTTTAAGATAGAAACTAAAGACTTAAAACCAGATCTCGGAACCATTAAAGATGTTATGAAAATTGGTATTCCTAGCGTAAGCTCACGAATTATTGGAAATATTGGTTATTTTTTTGAGCCAATTATTCTTAGTACAGTAATGCTTAATAAAGGTTTTAGTTCATTATTTATTACTAATATGTATGGTATTTATAATACTTATGTCCTAGGACTTTTACTAGTACCAACATATCTACAGATGGCAATAAGTACTTCCCTACTTCCAGAAATAAGTAAGAATTATCAAAATCTTAATAAGGTTAAAAGAATTTTTAATAAGACACTTATTTTCTCACTTATTCTAGGAATATGTGCTAACGCATTTTTATATTTATTTTGTGACGAAATCTTATGGATAGTTTTTAGAACACATGAGGGAGTTACTTATATTAGATTTATGGCTTTCTTCTTCAGCATATTTTATATGGAAGCTCCAATTAATAGTACACTTCAAGCACTTGGTAAGAATGCCTTTTTAATGAGAACAACTTTATATGGCACGATTATTAGGCTTTTATGTTTATTTGTATTTGCTTACTTAAGACTAGGAATGTTTGCCTTAATCTTAGCAGAAATTATAAATATGTTTACATGTGTACTCATTAATTATACTAAACTTATACATACCCTCAAAAAAAGACCTTGTTAGGTCTAGTTTTCTTTAATAATATCGATTGCTTTACGCATCTTTAGATCAGCTTTAATTACTTCTTCTCCACCAATCATGTTAATAACGTCATCTTCAGTTACGCCATACATTTCACTGATACGTTTAATTTCTGCTTTAATTTCTTCATCAGTTACTTCGATGTTTTCTTTCTTGCTGATTTCTTCTAGTAAATATCTTACTTTTATTCTGTATTCTGCTTCTGGAGTGATTTGTTTCTTTAGATCTTCAATATTAGATTTTGTATATGCTAGGTATTGTTCTAAAGATAAACCTTGCATTTGAAGACGATTTCTATATTCATCTACCATACGGTTAAGTTCTGATTCAGTTATTTCTGGATTGATTTCTACTTCTAAAGTTTCAACTGCTTTCTTAAGTAGTTCATCAATGTATTTGTTTTCAGCATCAGCTTTTTTATGTTCTAAAAGATGCTTCTTAATTTCTTCTTTTAGTTCTTCTTCTGTTTTAACATTTTCATAACCTAAGTCTTTATAGAATTCTTCATTCATTTCTGGTAATACACGTTTTTTTAGTCCAGTTACTTTAACAGTAAACTCAACATCTTTACCCTTTAAGTTTTCAACATAATCTTCTGGAAATTTTAATTTAAGTACTTTTTCTTCACCAATACTCATTCCAACTAAACCTTCTTCAAATCCTGGAATGAATGTGTGAGAACCGATTTCTAGCGGATAGTTTTCTCCACTTCCACCATCTAATTCTTTACCATCTACTACACCTTTAAAGTTAATTACAGCAGTAAAACCTTCTTCTACTTTTCCTTCAGTTAGTTCTACTACATCAGCGTATTCTTCTTTTAAGTGTCCAAGTTCATGATTAACTTCTTCATCACTTACTTCAACTTTTTCCTCTTTAACACCTAGTTTTTTATATTTTCCTAATTTTACTTCTGGGCGTTCAATAACAGTAAATGCAAACTCTACTTCATCCTTATTAATATTTTTAATATCAACTTTTGGTTCACATACTGGATTTAGTTTGTTATCATCAATAATCTTATGATATGCATCATTGATACACTCATCAACAGCATCCATGAATAATACTTCAATACCAAATTTCTTGATATAAACATCTTTTGGAACTGCTCCTTTTCTAAAGCCATCAACCTTAATATCTTTTTTCTTCTTGTTAAATGCTCTATCTAAAGCGTTAGACCAAGCTTCGCCTTCAATTTTAGTTGTGAATTCTTTTACGTTTTTCATTCTTCTTCTCTCCTTAATTTCTTAATTATTATACTTTACTCTTAGAATTTATGCAAGTGTAAGCGTCCTTTTATATGTAAAAAAGCTGGCTAAATTAGTCAACTTTTTCAATTTTAATCTTATAACTACCTGTAGGTGATGCTACTTCGATTTCTTCACCTTGTTTTTTACCAATAATAGCTTTTCCTAAAGGTGACTCATTTGAAATTTTGTTTTCAAATGGATCTGCTTCCATTGACCCAACAATACTATAAACTTCTGTATCATCGTCATCTACATATGAAATAGTTACTGTACTTCCTAAGCCAACTACATGTCCGCTTTCTTTTTGAATTATTTTGGCATTTTCTAACATATATTCTAGTTCTTTAATACGTCCTTCAACTTCGGCTTGTTCTGCTCTTGCTGCATCATAGTCGGCATTTTCAGATAAATCACCTTGGCTTCTAGCGTCTTTAATTGCTTCAATTACTTTTGGTCTTCTAACATTTTTTAATTCATTTAGTTCTGTTTCTAAATCTAAGAAACCTTCACTAGTTAATAAAAATTCTTTTTTTGCCATTTAAAATATCTCCTTTGCATAATTTAAACTTTTATAAGTCTACTACAAATCATCACAAATGTCAAATACTTTTAGACGAATCATGTCACCCTTATGTACAGGTAAATTGTCCTTAATTTTAACAATCATTTGAGCATGATTTGCTTCTTCTATTATATTCATATTCTCATCAAATATTTCATTAATTTGATAATCGAAAGTTTTATTATATGGACTAATTATTTGACACACAGTCCCTTTTTTAAAGTAATTGCGTTCTTCAATAGTAATTATACCATTTTGGTTATCTAGGACTAGTCCTAAGAAGTCTTGATTAGAGTATTCGTTTCTAATTCCTGGATAGTACTGCTCTTTTTCAGTTGGTAGTTCATTAAAAAACTGTGGCGTGCTTTCTCTATTAGCACATCTATTTAGAACGTTAAGATAGTAATTACTTATTTCTGGGGTTAATGTATTATTTAGAATATGCTCAATAATTCTTCTATATGATAGAATAACGGTTGCTAAGTAGTAAATTCCTCGCATTCTTCCCTCAATTTTAAAAGAATTAATACCAACATCAATCATTTCTTTAATATTGGGAATCATATTTAAATCTTTAGGGCATATTTGAATGTCACTTGCTTCACTATTTTGAAAGCACCATCTACATATTTGAGCACAGCCTCCCCTGTTAGCATCTCTATTAGTTACGTAGTTACTCATGATACATCTACCACTAATACTTGTACACATTGCTCCATGAATAAAGGCTTCTAATTCTAATCCAGTATATTCTTTTATTTCTTTAATATTATCTTTTAAAGCTTCCCTTGCTAAAACAACTCTGGTTGCTCCTAGATTTTTATAAAATAAGGCCGTCTCTTTATTAAGTGTACTTGCCTGCGTAGATACATGAAGTTCCATCTTAAGATTTAACCTTTTCCATAAATCCATCACCGAAATATCACTTACAATAATAGCATCTACTCCAGCACTATCTAAATATTTTAAATATTCTTCTAATCCTTCAAAATCTTCATCATGAAAAATAATATTAACAGTAACATATACTTTTTTATTAAGACCATGAGCTAGGATAACCGAGTTTTTAATCTCTTCCTTATTAAAATTTTTAGCATTTGCCCGTAAACTATAGTTTTGACCGCCAAAGTAGACTGCATCAGCACCATAGTTAAAGGCTACACGCATTTTTTCTTCGTCACCTGCAGGTGATAATAATTCAATCATTTTTTGGCCTCCAATTTATAAATTGTTTTATGTTCTAGAAAACGATTATCACATAGTGTTTCCTTGCCATTTAAAATTTCAAACATTTCTTCTGGAGTAACATCAGCTAAATCAAAATAATATAATTTTATCTTAGCATCATTTATATCTTTTAAAATATTTATATAGTTAAATGGTGTATCCGCAAAGAAAACTGTGCCATAATCATTTTCTACCTCTTTAAAAGTTATTTTATTATCTGGAGTTAAATAATGATTATTTAAAACAATACCCTTATGTTTTTCATAGTTAGAGATAAGACTTCTTCTAGAGTACATTGCCATATTCTTGCCATAGATAGGAAGCACTATTTCTTTATTTACATTATTTATGATGTTTATAATTTCTTCTTTTGTTAGTTCATTTGAAAGACAAGCACTATCTACTAGGCTAAGCCAGTAGTTAATACTATTTGTGCTTATTACAGCATGTGAAGTGTTCCATATAAGAGGGATATTTTTAGTAGTCATATAAACTGCAATATCTTCAAAGAAAATACCTTTAGCAAAAGTTAACTTTTCTTTAATATTATGCCAATTATTTAAAGTATCATTATCAAATACACGATTCACTAATAAATAGACATTAACATCTAAACCCTTTATTTCCTCTATTTTGAAAGTGTTATAACCAATACTAAACCCATCTAAAGGAAAAAGGAAATTGTTTATTCCCTTTTCTTTTAAATAGCTTAATTCATTAATATTATTTATTCTTACTAATAATTTATTTAACATTTGCTCTTCTAAAGCTTACTGATAAGCCGTCTCCTATATCATAATATTTTGTAATAAAGTCTTCATTTTGATTTAGAAACTCAACATATTTTTCAATTTTATCAACAATTCCTTTTAGGTTCTTACTTTTTACTAGATTCTTATTACTAACTAGGCCATGAAATTTTAAGTTATCCGTTATAATTACTCCACCTGGATTTAAATAGTTACAAAATTTTTCAAAGTATTTTATATAACCACCTTTAGCAGCATCTATAAAAATAAGATCATATGAGTGCCCAGCAAGGTTTACTTCTAGCGCATCATTATAAACACACTCGATTCTTCTATCTAAACCACACTTATTAACATTTTTAACTGCCTCACGATATCTTTTTTCGTCTTTTTCAATAGTTGTTATTTCAACAGTACTTGTAGCATTTGCCATAAGAATAGCTGAATACCCTATTGCCGTACCAAGTTCTAATACACTTTTTACATTATTTAGTTTAATGTATTTCATTATAAATTTAATACTATCTACTTCAATTATTGGTATATTGTTTTCTTCAGCATACCGTTCCATTTCTAGTATTGTTTCTTTCATTTTTTATCACTTCCTAATATTCGTACCAAAGTCCTTCTCTTTTTAATTTAGAAACAACTTCAGCGTGTTCCTTATATGTTTTCATAAAATATGTCTTTTTATTTTTATCAGCAACGAAATAATAGTAATCACTTTCAGTAGGTTCAAATACAGCAGCTAAACTTGCTAGTGACGGACTATCAATTGGCCCAACTGGTAAGCCAGTAAATGCACATTTACTTTCACTTCTAGTATTATAACCATTACAACTTTGTAAGTCTTTTAAAGATAAATCTCTTTCAAATCCTTTACCTACTGCATAGTATGTTGTAGCATCACTACCCAAAGTCCAGTTGTCTTTTAATCTATTATAGAAAACTCCAGCAACCCCTGCTCTATCTGAACTACTCGCTCCCTCTAATTCAATAATAGATGCAAGAGTAATAAGCTCATGAATGCTATATTTTGATAATTCAATATCCTTTTTATATACTTCTAATTTTGTTCCTAAAGTTTTAATCATCTTCTCTAATATTTCTTCTATACTTGCATTCTTTTTAAAGTTATATGTATCTGGGAATAGATAACCTTCTAATGGATAATATATTTTATCATTTAAAATATCCTCAGTTACAAACCAATAGTTTTTAATTAGTTTATTTAAAAACTCTTTATCTTTACTAACTTCAATAATTTCCTCCTCAGTATATGGAAAGTTTTCACTAATTTTTTTAGCATAATCAGTAAGGCGTTTACCTTCAATAAACTGAACAGTAATTGCTTCATTTTCTAAAGATTTACCTTTATTTAAAGTATCAATTATTTCATCAACACTCATACTCTTAGAAATATTATATGTTCCAGCATAAAGTTCTTTATTAGAATTAAATTTAACATAAAACTTAAAGAATAAAGAATTTTTAATTAAACCTGCCTTTTCTAGTTCATCGGCAATCTGATTCTTTCCCATCCCAGTAGGAACATTAAACTCAATAACTTCTTCACTTTTTTTATCTACAGGAGCTAAAAAATTTATTGACAGTACTACAAAAATTAAAAGAGTAAGCGCAACTAGTGAACTTATTATAATAAGAATTTTACTAATTGTCTTCTTCTTTGACTTCATTATTTGCTCCTAACTTTTCTTGTAAAGATGCTAATAAGTTTTCAATAACTTTCCACTCTTCATCCTTTTCAATTACCCCAAGATTAATATCTTCACCACTTGGATCATATGTATTAGCATATACTTTAATATTGCCATTATCATCTAACGTGCCATCCGTAAACACAATATAACTTTTCTTAAATTCATCAGAATCAAAAGTAAATAACACTTCACACTCTAATTCTTTTCCTTCTTCATTTGTAATTGTAAATTTTCCTTTATTATCCATATTCTAACCAACTTTCCTTAGATAAGTATCCAGTATTATACATGCTGATAACTCATCAATAACATTTTTTCTTTTCGCTCTAGAGTAATTGTTTTCAATAAGAATGCTTTCAGCTTCAACTGTGCTTAAGCGTTCATCAACCAAATTAACAGGAAGACTGCACTTTTCTTCTAATAGTTTTTTAAAATTTAAACTTCTTTGAGAGGCAAAGCCCATTGAATTATCCATATTCTTAGGTAAACCAAGAACTAAACAAGTAATCTTTTCTTTTTCAATTATTTTAATTACTTCATCTCTTGCTTCTTCATATGTCTTAAAACTAATTAATTTATATGGAGTTGTTAAAACCCCACTAGTACTTATTGCTAGGCCTAATCTTTTAGTTCCAAGGTCCATCCCTAAATATTTCATTTTTCTAAGTAGCCTTCTAAAACGCACATTAAAACCTTAGTACGATCAAATTTTGTTATTTTGTTCCTTGCTTCTTTATATGAAGATATATAACCAGGATCCCCACTTATAAGATATCCAAGTATTTGATTAATTGGATTATACCCTCTTTCTTTTAGGGCGTCATATACTTCGAAGAGCATATCACTTATTTTAGCATTTTCAATCATTTTTGTATTATAAGTAACAGTTTTATCTAACAATTTTACCACCTCTAGACGTAATCATTTTAACATATAAACGGTTACATAAGCAAGGCTAATAGATGTATTTTATCTTATCAAGGTATTCTTTTTTTAATGTAGGAATACGTTTATTTATTCCATATAAGACTACCTCAATATTTTGCTTTGTATAAAATTCGTATATTTTATCAGTTATAAGGTCAGATAAAATCATAATGAAATCCAAGTTTTTATAATCAATATTAGTGTTAAAAACATAATTTAAAACACCTCTTTTATAATTCCCTTTCGGTAAGTCTTTAATATAATTATAATTAAATGATGTTATATAGTAAGTATTCTTGTTATTTAAATATTTAGTTACATCTATTTTATCTTTTAGTTCTAAGAAAATTATTTGATTTTGGTATTTATTTATAATTTCTTCTAGTGTAGTTATATCTTTAAATTTTTTCTTTAGCTTACTATATTCCATATTTTTTACAAGCCCAAAAGAATCAGAGACTCTTGAAATAATCGGATCATGCATAAGAACAATTTTACCATCCTTAGTTTGCCTTAAATCTGTTTCAAAACCATCAAATCCATTTTGAAGTGCTTTATCAAATGCTTTAATAGTGTTTTCCTTTATTTTCTTATTATCATAAAGTCCGCGGTGTGCAATAAGCATAAAAAAATCACCTAATAAATTTTATTAAGTGATTTTGTTTATTATTCGTCTTTCATATCATCAGTTAACTCTAATCTTTTAGTTACCATTAAGTCTCTTAACGCATCATCTATTGATGGAGCATCGTCTACTTCCTCATTATTTTCAATAATATTTAATTCATCTTCTAATTCATTATCATTGATTTCCGAACCATCTAGTTTTTCATCAGTATCTTGTTTTAAGATTGGTAAATCATCAGCTAATTCTAAAGTTCCTCCATTATTATCATTTTTATTATTTTTATCTTTTGGTTTTCTAAAAATAAAGTATGCAGACGCCCCAATAATAGCAGCACCAATAACTGAAATAATTACAATAAGTAAAACGTTACTATTACTTTTTTTCTTAATATCAGGCGCTAAAATAGCTTTAGTTGTTGTTGAAGAAGATGCTTCAAAATCTTTTCTTGTAACAGTAATATTATAAATTTTAATTTCTTTAGTTTCACTTGATGTAACAGTAATAGTAATAACATTTTCTCCTATTTTTAGGTTATCATTACCCTTAATTTCAACTTTAGCATTTTCATCTTCTGGGGTTGCGATGATGTTTAATGTTTCGTGTTCATAATCAGTTGTTGCTGTATAGTCTAATGTATTTTTATTAAACTTTTCATTAATAGCAAAGCCTTCAATTGCTAGACTTTTTAAGTATGGTGAGCCATCTGTTGTAGGTCCTCTATAAACTAAGAACTTATATTCAGTATTATTTTTTCCATCTTCACTTGTATTTTTTACAACTACTTCATTTTTACCAACAACTAGATACACTGAATTACCATCTACTGTACAACCATTCGTCACACAAGTAACTTCTGTATTACAGCCTTCTTCTTCACAAGCAAATCTTTGAAATGTTAATTTACGAATTTTATCGTTTTCATTTTTAATCTTGTATTCAAACACATTACTTTTAAATGCTGGTGTCATATCAACTACATCACCATACTTAAAGGTTATTGCTGACAACTTACTACTAGTATTTTTTGCTCTTGTTGTAGTAGTTGTTGTATATTTTAAAACAAAGTCCCTTGTAACATCTGTTCCAGTTTTATCATCAAATTTAATTTCTTTGATTGATAAAGATGTGTTTGCTTGCTCAGGTCTTATATTCTTAACATTAATAGTTGATATAACTCCATCTTTAATTGCTGATAAGGAAGTTATCGTAATCTTCTTCCCCTCTGGCTTACGAACTAATCCATAAACATTATCAGTCAAAGATACATTTATAAAGTTAGTATCATAACTTAGAACAAACTCAATTTTCTTTACTTCTTCGCCCTCACTATTTAATTTAATATCAACTGTACCAGTCCCGTTATAACTGATACTACGATCACCATCGAATTCTAATTTTGCAGCATTAACATTTAGTATACCAAATGCCCCCACCAAGAACCCAATAATATATTTTTTTATTTTCATTATTTAACCTCTTTACTATTATATAATTTGATTTTATCACAATAAGCACTTGCAATGCAAGGCCTATTAAATTATATTCTAAACGAGTTTTAATAGAATTTCATTCATGACATAAATTTTATTTGGATTGATAAAGAGATAGCCATCTTTGTAGATTAGTTCCTTACTCTTAAGAAGTGGTTTTACTGGAAAAACATCTTGAATATTGACGCCATATTTATCAAAAAAATTTTGTAAATTGATTCCTTTAAGCATTCTAAGACCCAATATAACTTCATATTCCATAACTTCCTCATTAGATAATAAACTTTCTTCTTTATGATATTTTCCTTCTATATAATCATCTAGATTATGTGTATTTTCATATCTAAAACCATTAATATATCCTGATGCACCTAAACCAAAGCCATAATATTCTTCATTTAACCAGTATGCCATATTGTGTTTAGATTCAAAACCTTCTTTAGCAAAATTAGACACTTCATAATGCGTATAATTCTTCTTTAATTTACTACAAATATAATCATACATTTTAGCATCTAATTCTTCATCAATATAACTTGTATTATTTAGTTTTAATTTAGTATCTTCTTCAATAATAAGTGAGTACGTACTGATGTGTTCTGGATTTAATTTTAGAAGTTTTTTAACATCTTTCTTTAAAATATCTAGTGATTCATTTGGAAGTGCATAGATAAGATCTAGATTGATATTATTAATACCTTTTGCTCTTATCATGTTTAGTTTTTCTTCAAGATCTTTGTAGTCCATTTTTCTTTCCATAAATTCTAAGTTTTCCTTATTAAAAGATTCAACTCCAATGCTTAAGCGGTTTATACCATTTTTAATAAGATATGTTATAAGTTCTTCAGTAATATCTTCTGGATTACATTCAAAAGTAAATTCACAATCAGTACTTTTTTTAAAAATATTTACAATATTAAATAATTTATCTAATTCTTCATTTGTAAGGCATGATGGGGTTCCTCCACCAATATATATTGTATTTATTAACTCATCCATATAACTGTCTTCTACTTCTTTTCTTAATGCTTCAAAATAATTTTCAGTAAATTTTGGTAAGTGATACATTTTACAAAAGTCACAGTATGAGCAAATGTTCTTACAAAAAGGAATATGTATATATACGTGTTTCATTTTACCACCATAACAAGTATATCAGCGTTATCTTTCTTTGTAAACGAAAAAAAGCACCAAAAGGTACTTAAAGTTCTATGTGATCAATGTCATCAACTAAATCTAATTGATTTTCTAAAATAGTTTTTAATCTTCGTTTAAAGGTGATAATATTACGGCGAAGTTGCTCGGTTTCTCTTTGAGTCTTTTCTGCTTCTAGTAAAGCATTGTTGACAATTCTTGAAGCATTTTTCTTAGCATCATCAATTAATCTACTAGATTCATCTCTAGCCATTCTTTTAATTTGATTAGATGCGTCTTCAGCAACTAGGATTGCTTTATTAAAGGTTGCTTCCATATTTTTATATTGTACTAAATCATGTTTTAAAGTCTCAATCTCAAGATCTTTTTGTTTTAACTGATTAAGCATGTTATCAACTTTTACAATACAATCATCAACAAATTTATTAACTTCTTCTTTATTATAGCCACGCAAGGACGTGCTAAATTTTTCCATAATATCACCTTCTATGGTTTACTAAAACTCTATTTCATCCATTTTCTTTTCTGGCTTGTCTGTGCCCTCAGTCATTTTACCCTGAACTGTTACATTTTTAGGCGTACATAGATAAATACCATTACCAAGTTTTTGAAGATCACCACCAATAGCATAAATGCAACCTGTTAAAAAGTCAATGATACGCTTTGCTTGATCTGATGTTACTCTTTTTAAGTTTACGACTACACTATTACGTTTCTTTAGATGATCAGCAATTGTTTGACTTTCTGAGTAAGCACGTGGCTCAACTAAAATCATTTTATTACCGTTATCATCGTCATCTTTTATATCTTTACCACTAACCATATAAAATTCTTCTTCTACGTTAGATGATAAATTATCTTCTTCATCTCCAAATATTGCTTTTTTTAAATTAAATGCCATAAGCATTCCTCCTTATGTTATTCTAAATCTATTCTAACATATTTTTTTTATATTTTAAAGAAGAAAAAAGCACGAATTGTACTTATTTAGTTTTTTATTTGTTTAGATTCATCTGTATACTTATAATTTAAAGCATTTTGATTAGTTACAATAGGGGCACTTAATTTAGATTCTAAGTCTTTCCTAGTGTTATTAGCAACTTCACCACCATCTTTAGCAACTTTTCTATTTTGACTTAGTCCTTGTGGTTTATGTTTTTTAGCAAGTTCTCTAGTAGCAGTTTCACCAATATCTGCAAGTAAAATCTCTAAATCAGCATATTATCTCTTAGATTTTCTTTTCTAAGACCTTTGTATTTTTTATATTCACTAGCGGTTTTACCAGACCATGCTTTGTAGATATCATTTGTTAAAATTGCAAACTCCGTTTCTGTAGAAACTCCATTTTCTTTCCATACATCAGTAAGCTTCTTTCTGTCCTGTAAGGCTTTGATTCTTTTAATAATCCATTCTTCATCATATCCTTTAGCACGGTATAAATCTATTGAACGCTAAATTGCAATAGAAGGGTCAAATGTTTCATCAATTCTTTCAGTGCCTAAACGTGCTAACCACTGTTTTATTGGTTCTGCATTCTTGCTAGGTATTGATTCAATTATTCTAAACATGCCTTCAATATCAACAACATCAGTCAAACGATATTTGCCATCTTGAGCCTTCAATTTCAACTGGTGACAATTTGTCACCGTTTCATTTCCTTCTTCATTAAGTCTTTGCTTTAATTTATTCCAATATTTACGTCCATCACTACTTTCTGTAATAGCACTAACTATATCAACAACACTGATATAGTATTTTTCTTCTTCAGCATCCCATACTGTCCTTATTGTTTCATTATTAAATATCTTATTTATTAAATGCATTTTCTCTTGTTTCATATGCATCACTCCCTTCTTTTCAATTATTTTCATAACTTATTTATAAGTAATTTTATTATTAATATTCTTTTCTTTTTCTATTTCTTTTAACGATCTTTTTGGCGTTGGTAAATCTTCAGGCATCGTACCACCAAGATTTTTAATTGTATCTCTTACCGCTTTACCAACTTTATAATGAGTATTTGTAGCAACTTGTTCATTTGGTTCTTCTTGTTTTTCAAGTAGTGCTTCTGTTTGCGTTATTCTAAAAATATTTGCACCTAACTCAGCACTTCCCATATTATCAAGTATATCTTCTCTATATCTTAATCCTTTTCTTTTAGCAATATCATCGGCTGTTTCACCATTATATAATCCTTTATAACCAGCATTTGTAAATCTATCAAAGTTTTTTACGCCTTTTTTTCTTGCGATTTTATAAAGTATTTTATTTCCATCTTTTGTTTGTTTTCGCCTATATAATCTTTTTTCATCTTCAGTTAACATAGAATATTCTTTTTCAGTTAATTCTTGTTTTCTTGTTTGAATTGCAAAATAGGTTTGTCCTAATGCTACTGCTTCAAATTTTGGATTTGCATTTTGTACAATTAAATAACAAGCATATCTGCTTAGTTTATAATCGATTATATTCTTAGTAGAAACACCAGTTTTTACAATTTTGGGGTAAACTCCAAAATTGGAATTTATTTGGTTATTACTTTGTGAACAAGCAATCTGTGCTTTCTCAATTACTGCTGAAAATAATCTCCATTCTTTATAACCAAGCATTGTTTGCAATTCTCGTGCATGCCAATATTCATTGCCATATTCATCAATATGTTTTATGTTTTCAAAAACATTCTCATTATAATTACTTATCTCGTTCATTTTACCTCCCATTCATTTCTTCTTTTGTGTCTAAATAAATCTTTAGAATAGAGATGAATAAATCTTCTTTTTGCATATTTGTTAGTTCTTTGCTTTCAAATAATATTCTTGCTTTTTCGATTAAATCTAAACACTCGTCTGTATTTTCAGATAGCATAAAGTAAGTGATATCCACTTTAAAATACTCGCAAAGTTTTTCTAATTGCTTTAAAGTTACATTTCTTCTTCCTGCTTCTAAATTAGAAATTTGTGCTCTACTTAAATTTAGCACTGCTGCAATATCATCTTGTTTAAGCTTTTTTCTTGTTCTTAATATTTTTATTTTTTCACCAAAATTATTCATATTTCAACCCTCCAAGGTGATTATAACTTATGCATTTCATCTTGTAAACTAGGTAACCATAATGTTTCAAAAATGTTTCAAAAAAAAGCACATCTCAGTGTGCTTAGAATCTAATCTTATTATTAATATAATTTTTTACTTCATCAAGTTTTAGTGTAATTTGTTCCATTGTATCTCTATCTCTTAAAGTAACTGTACCATTATTAATTGTTTCGTCATCGATGGTTATGCAGTATGGAGTACCAATAGCATCACTTCTACGATATCTCTTACCGATAGAGCCAGCTTCATCTAATTGACAAGTAAATTCACTACTTAACTCTGCATAGATTTCTCTTGCTTTTTCACTATGTAATTTTTTAATTAGAGGTAAGATTGTTAATTTAACTGGAGCTAAATATGGATGGATTTTTAAGACTTCTCTTTCATCATCCCCAACTTTTTCTTTAGTATATGCATTACATAAAATTGCAAGTAGTAGTCTATCTAAACCAACACTAGGCTCAATTACATATGGTAAATATTTTTCATTTGTTTCTGGATCAACTGTTCTTAGGTCTTCTTTGCTATGTTCCATATGAACACTTAAATCATAATCTGTACGATCTGCTATTCCCCAAAGTTCTCCCCATCCAAATGGAAATAAGAACTCAATATCAGTTGTTGCTTTACTATAAAACGATAATTCTTCTTTAGCATGATCTCTATATCTTAAATTTTCTTCCTTAATTCCTAGATTTTCTAAGAACATTAAGCAGTAATCTTTCCAGTATTTAAACCATTCTAAATCTGTATTTGGCTTGCAGAAGAATTCAAGTTCCATCTGTTCAAATTCTCTAGTTCTAAAAATAAAGTTTCCTGGAGTAATTTCATTTCTAAATGCTTTACCAGTTTGAGCGATACCAAAAGGTACCTTTAATCTCATTGCTCTTTCAACATTTTTAAAATTAACAAAAATTCCTTGTGCTGTTTCTCCTCTTAAATACACAACGTTTTTAGTATCCTCTGTTACTCCCATAGATGTTTCAAATAAAAGATTAAACTTACGAATTGGCGTAAATTCAGTGCTTCCACATGTAGGACATTTAATACCATGTTCTTTAATGTAACCTTCTAACTTTTCATTAGCCCAACCATCACCAGTTTCTTCCCCTTTAGTAAAGTCTTCGATTAATTTATCTGCTCTATGACGTGCTTTACATCTCTTACAATCAATAAGTGGATCAGCAAATGAAGCAACGTGACCTGAAGCCACCCAAACATTAGGGTTCATTAAAATAGCAGCATCTAATCCATGATTATAAGGATTTTCTTGAATAAACTTCTTTTTCCAAGCACTTCTAATATTTTCTTTTAGTAATGTTCCTAAAGGACCATAATCCCAAGAGTTTGCTAAACCACCATATATTTCACTACCTTGAAATACAAATCCATAATTCTTAGCATAATTAACAATTTCATCCATATTATTTTTCATATCTTTTCCTCCTTAAATTAAAAAATGAGAACAAAGTCGTATGGGCGAAGGTACTCGCTGTTCCACCATACTTTGTTCTCATTAATGTTTATAGCTGATAGGATTCCATCCCCGTCTTCGCTTGATAAATGTATTATACAATTTAATTACCCATATTGCAAGTCATTTTACAACGTATGGTTCTTCTGAGGTGTTGTAATACAATAGATGTGAAACATTATTATACAAAAAATGACTTAAATCTTATATAATTGAGTTGAAACAAAATCAATAAATATAAGAAAGGACTTAAGTCATGACAAGTATAACACAAAATA
>ERZ857629.535-NODE-535-length-51050-cov-24.828258_pt1 | contig 51050 bp, 35 predicted proteins | sample MGYA00519700_ERZ857629 | MGnify/ENA primary metagenome ERZ857629 (study PRJEB31778, sample SAMEA3449351) | human gut metagenome | biome: human gut; feature: human-associated habitat; material: faeces | place: United Kingdom | collected 2010/2012 ... | reverse complement strand
AAGGCTGTTTTTTATGTTTTTTGTTTCGGTGCCCCCAGTATTTATCCACTGAACCTAACGTAGGGACATGCCTTCGGCATGTTTCAATGCCCACACCATAAAACAGGCATGTTTCAATGCCCCCACTCGCCATCAAGGCACTCACTTCATCTCCTCGATGCGGAGCTTCTTGGGGCCGTTCATTGCCACACGCACTTTGGCGGTGAATGATTTGTCGCCACGCTTCCAACTCACCTCAAACCAGTGGTCGGCACCTGCAGGCTTCACGCCCTTCACCTCGTAGCGAATACGGTTGCCGTCGGCATCGGTGGCTTCCGAGGGTCCGCCGTTCATGGCTGTGAGTTGGCTCAGCACCTTGTTGGTCACATCACCGCCAATTCGTCGGCTCACATTCGCGCCACGGTTGAGTGCGCGCACATATTCGTCCATCACACGCTGCACAAATGGCTCGGCATCTTTCTCGATATCCACTTCGGGAGCGAATTTGTGCGGATTTCTAATACTGTCGGCACGCTTGTCCATAAAGGTGTCGAGGTCGAGCATGTGCTGCGTTTGCGCCTCATACACCGAGTCGGCACGCTTCACCGAGTCGATAGAGTCTTGCTTCGCCTGAGCCGCCTTTTCCTCTGCGCTCTTGCCGCAGCCATTTCCACCGATGGTGAGTGCCGCCATAGCGGCTGCTATAAAATAAAAACTGCTTTTCATATTTAAAAAGGGGGACGCACAAATCAGCGCGTCCACCATTATAATTTCTAATTATTAAATGTCGTTATTACCAAACGATAGCACGCTCGGCAGGAGCAAGCCACATCTTGTCGCCTTCCTTCACACCGAATGCGTCGTACCAGGTGTCGATGTTGCGCAAAGTGGCGTTCACACGGTTGCGGCCGATTGAGTGTGGGTCGCTCTTGGTTTGCTGATAGATGGCTTCTTCGGTCATGTGTTCAGCCCAGATGCGGCCGTAGCTCAAATAGAAGCGTTGCACAGGGGCGAAACCGTCAATTTCCTTGCCCTCTTGGAATTGTTGAGTGGTCTTGAACGCATCGTAAGAGATACGCAAACCGCCTTGGTCGGCAATGTTCTCGCCAAGGGTGAGGTGACCGTTAGCCTTCAAGTCGCCCACCACGGTGATTTGGTCGAATTGAGCGGCGAGTTTTTCAGCGGCTGCGGTGAAGCGTTTGCTGTCGCCGGCTGTCCACCAGTCCACCATATTGCCATCGGCGTTGAAGTTACGGCCTTGGTCGTCGAATCCGTGAGTCATTTCGTGGCCAATCACCACACCGATAGCACCATAGTTGGTAGCGTCGTCGGCATTCACATCAAAGAAAGGTGCTTGCAGAATGGCTGCTGGGAAGCAGATTTCGTTGGTGGTTGGGTTGTAGTAAGCGTTCACGGTTTGTGGAGTCATGCCCCATTCGCTCTTATCCACTGGCTTGCCGAATTTCTCAAGATTGCGGAGAGTTTCCACATAGGTAGCGGCAGCCACGTTGTCGTAAAGCGACTTGGCTGGGTCGATAGTCAGTTTGCTGTAGTCGCGCCACTTGTCAGGATAGCCCACCTTCACGGTGAATGAGTTGAGTTTCACCAAAGCGTTGATTTTGGTGGTGTCGTTCATCCAAGTGAGGTTGGCGATACGGGTAGCGAGAGCCTTGCGCAAGTTGTCAATAAGCTTCAGCATCTTCGCCTTGCTTTCGCCGGCAAAGTATTTGCTCACATAGAGTTCACCCACTGCCTCACCGAGCAAACTGTTAGGGAAGCCGAGTGCGCGTTTCCAGCGAGCCTTCTGCTCCTTCTGACCGTTGAGCAAACGGCCGTAGAAGTCGAAGTTAGCGTTCACGAAGTCGTCGCTCAGCACGCTGGTGCTGCTCTTGATAATCAAGCCAGCCACATAATATTTAATGTCTTGTTCGGAGAGGGTGCTCATCAACTTCTGAGCCACAGCCATCACCTTAGGTTCGGTCAGAATCACTTGCTTCACATCCTTCACGCCCATCAGTTCAAAGTATTTAGCCCACTGAATAGCGGGATAGTTCTTTTGGAGCATATCGATGGTGTAGATGTTGTAGAGCTTATTGTAGTCGCGAGCTTCAGCGCGACTCATCTCAGCCTCAGCAAACTGATATTCAATATTGTAAATCACCTTAGCGGCCTTTTCAGCCTCTTTCTTCTTGTAGCCGCTCAGTTGGAAAATCTTAGAGAGATACGCACGGTAAGCCTCTTGCTTCTTCTTGCTGTCGGCGTCGGTGTTCAAATAGTAGTCGCGGTCGGGCAGACCAGATGTGCCGGCGCTCAGCCACATCACATTCAAATCGCTGTTCTTCAAGTCGGTGTCCACGCCGATGCCGAAGAACGGATTGCCCTTATACAAGTGCTGGTCAGCGATAAACGCAGTGAAATCAGCCTTCTTGCTGAAAGCCTTCACCTTGTCGAGGTCCTTTTGCAATGGAGCAGCACCCTCTTTGTTCAGGCGAACGCTATCCATAGCCATATTGTAGAGGTCAGCCACCTTCTGCCCAACAGAGCCGAAAGCGTGCTTTTCCTTCGAGAGATTCTCAAAAAGTTCACGGATTTGCTTACGGTTAGTTTCTGCCAAATCGTTAAACACACCATAACTTGAGTATTCAGGCTTCATAGGATTAGCCTTCAACCAGCCACCGCCGGCATACTGATAGAAGTCGTCGCCCGGACGCACACTCATATCCATGTCAGCCTTATTCACACCATGCACAGCACCCTGCGCAGCGGCAGGAGCCTGAGCGTCGGCAGCCAAAGCCGCAACAGCCAAAGCCGCCACCATAGTAATTTTCTTCATCATAATCATATAATTAAAAAAATCTCAAAAATTTCTTCTCAAAAAAAACCATACATTTCTGCAAATTTACAAAAAAAACCCAAACCACCAACAAAAAATCCCCACCCCCACCACATCCCCCACATCGGATAGGCTGGCAAAAGCCAGCCCCCACACCCAAATCCCAAAAGCTCTCACTTCTCCACGCTATAGCGTCTTTAGGGTGCCCTCCCCACTTCCCCTCATTTTCCCTAAATTCAAGCAGAGAGAATAGTGCGTCTCTTAATATTCGAGGGAAAAAATTTGGGGGGAGGGGTTTTATAATTGGGGGCAATGTGGTAACTTTGTGGTGAAATTTAATTATAACTCCAACAGTCAAAATTCATGCAGCAAAAAATTATCATCTTGGATTTCGGCTCGCAGACCACTCAGTTGATTGGTCGTCGCGTGCGCGAACTCGACACGTTTTGCGAAATTTTGCCCTACAACAAATTCCCTGTTGGCGATGAGTCGGTGATTGGCGTGATTCTTTCTGGTTCGCCCTATTCTGTTCACGACCCTGAAGCCTTTAAGGTGGATTTGAGCCAGTTCGTTGGCAAGGTGCCTGTGCTTGGCATCTGCTACGGGGCGCAGTACATATCCCACTGTGGCGGTGGCAAGGTGGAGAAAGCCGACTCTCGTGAGTACGGTCGTGCCCATCTTGAAGAATTTGATGCCTCAAATCCTCTGTTGAAGGGCTTTGAGCCAAATTCGCAGGTGTGGATGAGCCACGGCGACACCATCACGGCTATTCCTGCCGACTGCAAGGTGATTGCCTCGACCGCTAATGTGAAATATGCCGCCTACGCCAGCACCACCAACCCTGTGTGGGCTGTGCAGTTCCACCCCGAAGTGTTCCACAGTCTGCAAGGCACTCAGTTGCTCCGCAATTTCGTGGTTGACATTTGCGGCAGCCGCCAAGAGTGGAGCGCAGCGTCGTTTGTTGACACTACCATCGCTGAACTGAGAGCGCAACTGGGCAACGACCGTGTGATTCTCGGTCTGTCGGGCGGTGTGGATTCGAGCGTGCTGGGCGTATTGCTCAACAAGGCTATCGGCAAAAACCTGACCTGTATTTTCGTGGACCACGGTATGCTCCGCAAAAACGAGTTCCAACAGGTGCTCCGCGACTACGAGGGACTGGGACTGAATGTGATTGGCGTTGATGCCAGCGAGAAGTTCTTTGCCGACCTTGAGGGTGTGACCGATCCTGAACAGAAGCGTAAAATCATCGGCCGCGACTTTGTGGAGGTGTTCAACGCTGAAGCGAAGAAGATTACCGACGCTAAATGGCTGGCGCAAGGCACCATATATCCCGACCGCATCGAGAGCCTGAACATCACCGGCAAGGTGATCAAGAGCCACCACAATGTGGGCGGTCTGCCTGAGGAAATGCACTTGCAACTGTGCGAGCCGCTGAAGTGGCTCTTTAAGGACGAGGTGCGCCGTGTGGGCCGTCAGCTTGAAATGCCCGACCGCCTGATTAAGCGTCACCCATTCCCTGGACCAGGCTTGGCAGTGCGCATTTTGGGCGACATCACCCGTGAGAAGGTGCAAATTCTGCAAGATGCCGACGACATCTATATCCGCCACATGCAGGAATACATCTGCGAAGACGGCGAACGCCTCTACGATAAGATTTGGCAAGCCGGCACTGTGCTGCTGAGCACTGTGCGCTCGGTGGGCGTGATGGGCGACGAACGCACCTACGAACACCCTGTGGCACTGCGTGCGGTGACTTCAACCGACGCAATGACTGCCGACTGGGCACATCTTCCCTACGACTTTATGGCTAAGGTGAGCAACGAGATTATCAACAAGGTGAAAGGCGTGAACCGCGTTTGCTACGACATTTCCTCAAAGCCACCAGCAACCATCGAATGGGAATAATTCCCCCGCCCCACGCTAATCCCAATTCCTCACACAGATCACACAGAAGAAAGTGGACAATAGGGGCTTGAAATTTTGGAAGTTAAGAAGTTAAAGAAGTTAAGGAGTTAAGACGGCACTTTTGCCATTCCTTATCCTTAACCCCAAATCGGTCATTAGGACGTGAAAGGATTTTTTAGATCACTTCTTGCGGTCTTTCGGTTTTTATAAGATGCCTTTTGCTTGTTTTTAATTCGTAATAGCTCGCTATCACTCATTAAAAGACAAACAAAATTCATTCTTCTAAAAATCAGAAATACCACAAGCCCTAATGACCGATTTGGGGTTAACTTCTTTCTTTTGTCTATATCCATGTGCCCCCTTCGCCCACAAAAGCCGTAGAGCATCTGTGAGATTTTCCGCCCACTAAAGAAAACCCTGTGAGATCTGTGGGATCTGTGTGATGAAAGAAACTACACTTTCAGCTGGAGGTGGAAGCGGAGGAGCAAGCGTGTGATTTGGATGATGATGAGGGAGAAGATGAGGGAGGCGGCGATGCCGATGAGACCGCAATTCCACTCGGCTGGGAGCAACTGGAATTCCCACATCTGCTTGAAGGCATACCAAAAGAATGGCAGTGCGTAGCAAGTGAGGGTGGCGGTACCTGCTGGCGCTATCACATTGAACCACGCCGATTTGCCTTTCTCGTCCACAAGCCAATGCACACAAGGGGTGGCAATGAAAAGTATCACCAAGCAGATGAAAAGCCATGTTGGGGTGGCGAGGTTTTTGGAAATTATCCAAAAATGATGGCTAACGAGGGTGCACAGCCCTGCCACCATAGCCATAGCCACGAACACCGGGAAGATGCGGCGGTGCTGACCGCTGGTGACCATGCGGTGCAGCAGGAGCGATGTCACCATGCCCGACATCACCAGCGCAGGGTGAGTCCAGCCACCAGGCCAGAACGGCAAGAATATGTTGCGACTGAAATACTGCTCTGGAATGATGCCACCTTGGGCGTTGATGATGCAAAGCAGCACCACGGCACCCCATGCGCAGAGGGTGTAGCGCAGGCGTGAGCGTGTGAGCAGATAGAGCACTGCCGACACCATGTAAGCCCAGCCAATCAGTCCCAATATGCCCCACCAACCAGTGTGGAAGGGTTTGCCAATGGCATCGTAATGGAGCATAATGGCAAACAGCAGCACAATGCCCAAGCCCTTGAGCACCTTTTGCGGCACACCTTTGAGCATCGCGGGACCTTTATCGTAGTTGAGCCACACGAGGAAGAAGCCCACGGTCATCAAGAGCATGAACAGTCCTGTTTTGCAAGCGTTGAGGGTGAACAATCCCATCACCACCAGCGCCACGGTGCGGTCGAGCACATGACGTAGCACTCCGAGCACATTGCCGGCGGTTTTGCGCAGTCGGCTCTGCATGGCAAAGGGTATCGACATGCCCACGCAAAAGAGGAATCCGGGGAAAACGATGTCGGAAAAGCCGAGCATATCTTCTTCGGTTTCGGCATGTCCGAGCCAGTGCGGCAGTCCGTCCACACCGGGAATATCGTTGACGAAAAGCATGAGCAGCATGATGATGGCGCGCATCACATCAATGGTGGCGATGCGCTTTGAGGCGGTGGGAGTAGAGGGATGAGTAGTCATCATAATATCTGTGATATAGAAAGTGAATTAGCCTTTTAGTTCTTACAAATTTAAGGGATTTTTTCTATATTTGCACCATATATGGCCGACAGAATGACACCGGAGCAGCGCCGACGCTGTATGCAGCATGTGCACAGTAAAGATACTGCGCCCGAAATGATTGTGCGCCGTTGGCTGTGGAAGCACGGTTTCAGATACCGCCTGCATGTGCGCCGATTGCCTGGCACCCCCGACATTGTGCTACACCGCTATCACACGGTGATTAACGTGAATGGGTGTTTTTGGCACGGCCATGAGAATTGCCGCCTATATCGCTTGCCCAAGAGCAATTCCACATTTTGGCAAGCGAAAATCACGCGCAACCGTGAGCGCGACGCCGCTAACTGCGAGAAACTGAAGAAAATGGGGTGGTATTCAATCACGATTTGGGAGTGCGACTTGCAGGGCGAGCACCAGAAAAGCACGCTTCAGCACTTGGGTTTGGAACTGAGCAAAATCCTGCTGCGCCTCAACGCCCCTCAGCCCTACTCCGCCCCTGAATCCCAGCCCATGCCCATTGCCGCCGAGGAAGAAATCGCCTACGGAAAGAAAGTCAACGAGACTACGAGTCAACAGGTCAACGAGCCAACAAGTCGATGATTCGAAATCTCGAAATCTCGAAAATTCAAAGATTCGAAAACATAGAAATCAGGCGAAAGATCCACCCCAGTAAGTCCTCCCTTAGGGAGGGTTTGGGAGGGGCCTTGGTCCTTAGGAGATTATGGGGCGAGGCGGGTGGAGATTTCTGGGAGCGAGCGAGGGAGCACGGGGCGGATTGCCAAGCCATAGATGGGTGTCACTTCTCCAAATCGGTAATTGTCAACGGAAATGGAGAAATAGTATGCTCTGTCGTCGTTAGGGTTGGAACCATAGGTGGAGGTCCAATAATAGCCCACATACAGAGCCTCGTAGCGCTTACCCAAATAGCGATAGCCTGTGCAGTTGATCACTATGCTGTTGCCGTTCGGTCCGGTAACCACGAAGCAAGGGTTGTGACCAGGTTCGTCAACCACACGCCACTGGCATTTGTTCACCAGTTCACGAAATTCCTCGAAAGTGGGCATACGCCAATCGCCGCCCCAATGCTTGCGCACGATGTCGGACTTGGGCGTGACGGCTCCTTTCGGGTAGTCGTCAGGGTTGCCCGATGTGATATTACCAATGGAATCGCCATAGCCCACCAGCGAGCCTGTCATAATCAGGCTTTCGTGATCGCAACCAAGGTTGAACGGAGCCCACTTCACACTCAGCCCTAAATCCACAGCCTCGCGCTCGTCGATTGGACCGGGAATTTCCGCATCAGGGCGAAGGGTGTAAATTTTGCAACCGTACCGAGGCACAAGCTGGCTGGAATAACGCGAGGGGTCGCTGTAATCGGCGGTGTCGGCATAATACACGCTTGGCACACGGTCGTAGACCTGTTTTTCGCCCTTAAAACCGAATACCCAGCCGCCCAGCCTACCGAAGCCCAGCAAAAACGCCACCGCGCCAAACACCAGCACCAGCGATGTGGCAACGAGCGTGCGCACACGCACACGGTACAAATTCATTCGTTTTTTCAAATCATTCGTGAGTTCATCAAACGACTGATAGCGCATTTCGGGGTCGGGGTCGGTGCATCGCCTATATATAGGTTCAAACCGCTTCGGTGCCTTAAAATTTTCCATAATTTTCCCCAAAGCGTAGATGTCGGCACGAAAATCCACATTCGCCCCTTTCACGGCTTGCTCTGGCGCCATATAGCGGCGGCTGCCGGCAGGCATCTTCAAGATAGCGAAATCGGGGCGGTCGCTCAATCCAAAGTCTATGAGCTTGATGTTGGCACCATTGTTGGTGACCATCACATTGCTGGGCTTCAAATCGCGGTGCACCACTTGCTGCTGCGCACAATACTTGAGCCCAAACACGATTTCCATAAACACCTTATATTTCTCTTTCACGCCCACATTCGGAGCGGCGAAATACTGCTCCAACGTCACGCCTTGAATGTATTCCTCCACGATGCAATAGTCGCCCAGCTCTGGCACAAACTCCCACGCCATATAGCGCACAATGTATGGGCTGTCGAGGTTTCTGGCTATCTCGTATTCCTTATATAGTGCATTGCGAATCGACTGATTTTGGGCATATTCAGGCTTCAGCGTCTTCAGCACCCACCATTGATTGAAGCGCAAAGCCTTATAGAGCCTGCAATACATGCCGCTCTTGGGCATGGGCTCAATGTTGGCGAATTTGCGGTCAATACTATTCATTGTGGCAGGAATTATCGTTTACTTATCAAGCACTGGCCTTACACTATAACCTGTGGAAGCGAAATCGCCACGGCTCACCGACACCACATCGTCATCCATCTCAAGGAAATAGGCAGCCGACTGGCGGGCTTCAGTGTAGGGCGAAGCGCTCCAATAGCAGCCCACCACGCCCTGCTTGAAAAAGGCTGGACCACGGCGATAGCCGGCAAACGGCAGGAAGATGCTCTTGCCCGATGGACCTGTCACACGATAGCCTGGCACCTCGCCACGCTTGTTGACCATCTTCCATGTGCACTTGTCGATAAGCTCCTGAAATTCCTCGCTGGTGGGCATACGCCATCCGCGCCCCCAGTTCATTGCCGCGATGTCTAAAGAAGAGCCTGCGATTGATTTTATTTGAGTGGGGAGGTCGTAAGGATTCGCCTCTCCGTCGATATTCTTGCCCGAAGCGTCGCCCCAGTTGTAATAGCCACCCACGTTGTTGGGCAGCGCGCCTTTGCACCCCACATTAAACGGAGCCCATTTCACACTCAGACCCAAATCCACAGCCGAATCGGGATTGATGTCGGAAGGTATGGACTGAGAATTGGGAAGGAAACACAGTGTGGCTGCATTGTGAACCACATACACTTGGGCTGAACCCTTGATATCGGTCACACTGTCGGCAAAAAACATTACCGGCATTTTCCCACCTATAATCTTATCGCGCGATAAAGATTGCTCGTGATTCTGGGTGTTTTCTGAAATCCAGTTGCCCAACACAAATGCCCCAGCAACGATTAGCACACCCAGCACCAATGTGGTGGTTGCCCACTTCGACACTCGGAAAGCTTTCGCCTTCTCGAAATCGAGATACAAGTCAACAGGATTTTGGTAGCGGTCGGCTTGTTTTTCTTTCAGGCAGCGACGAATAACGTGGCGAAACATTACTGGCAGATGCAGCAACTTGAGCAGGTGGCCAAAAGCGTAGATGTCGCTTCGGCAATCCACCACGCCATCGGAGCGTTTCTGCTCAGGGGCAGCATAGCGGTCGGTACCGGCGTGGCCCTTGAATATGTTGGAATTATCCACGTCAGCCAAACCGAAGTCAATCAGCTTCACATTATGGCCATTGTGGGTGATGAGAATGTTGGCAGGCTTCAGGTCGCAGTGCACCACCTGCTTGCCCATATAGTAGCGCATTGCCGAAATCATTTGGTCGGCAATCTTGATGCGCTCTTCCAGCGAAGGGTTGGTGTCGAGAAACTCGCCTAAAGTCATGCCATCTACATATTCCATCACGATGCCCGGTTCTCCGTCCACCAAATCGTTCTGAAGCGAAATCATGCGCACGATATTGGGGTGCCATAGGCTGATGCCCACCACAAACTCTTTGCGCAAGTATTCATACACTCGCGATTTGTCAACCACTTTCTTCGAAACGCACTTGAGCGTCCACCACTGCCCATAGCGGCGGGCGCGGAAGCTCTCGCACTCGTTGCGCTCCTTGATAATCACCGTCTTTTTGATAGGGGTAATATCGGTGAAATCGGAGCTGATTTCCATCGAGTCTTCCGGCTCAAGAAATTCGCTGGTGTCGATATATTCGTTTTGGTTAATTTCTGCCATAGAAGTAAGGATTAAGACACAAATTTACATAATAAAATGCTATGACAAAGGATTTTCCAACAAAAAAATTGGACAAAGAATCAAAGTGTGCACAAAAATGGATAAAAATGGATTTGGTGAAGTGGAGAAAATGTGCCAATTTTGCAACAACAAAATTCAACATCATGAAAATCCATATCAGCATTTGGTATTTAGAGTAGTAGATGACCTTAATCTTAACATTACCACACTTTAGGAAAAATACGATTCTTTTAAAAAGATGCAAAAGGTTGTCAAGTTCCCTCCTGGCAACCTTTTTCATTTTTTATCCCAAATCGGAGAAAAAGTTGGGGCGAAAGTGAACAACTTGCGGAATTTTGCCGTATCTTTGCACCATAAATCAAATTTTTTAATTGTAAATGGACGACTCAGTACCGTTAAATAATCAATTTTTCAACAGAGCATTGCTGATGTAGAAGCGATACAGCCCCTATATTTAATACCAGGGACCTGCCTCGCCAAGCATTTTGGCAATCAATTATCAAGGAGGCAGTGTCAACGACATGAGAGAATTTTTACTATTTGGAAAAGGATTCACGAAGGTTGACCAGTGGCAAGAAGGCTGCTGGATAAATGTAAGCGACCCAAATCAAGACGATTTCACCTATTTGGAAGAAATGGGAGTGCCCGAATCGTTTATCTCCGATATTCGAGACCCCAACGAACGCCCTCGTGTGGAGAAGGACGACGACTGGATGCTCACCATTATGCGTATTCCAAGAGAGACTGGCGATGTGGACATACCATTCTCCACCGTGCCACTTGGTGTGATTACCAACGGCGACTTGGTGATTGTGCTATGCTATTTCAAAAACATCGTGATTCACGACTTCATACAATACAACACAGCGAAGGGCAACGCCATCAACAACAAGTTTGCGCTCATTCTGCGACTGATTATGTCGTCGGCTGTGTGGTTCCTGAAATTCTTGAAGCAAATCAATATCAGCATCAACAACACGGAAGACGGACTGGAGCGACGCTTGCGCAACGACGACCTTTTGAAGCTGCGTAACTTGCAAAAAAGTTTGGTGTATTTCAACACCGGCATTCGTGGCAACGAGGCATTGATTTCGCGCCTGCGCACCATCTACATGAACTCGGAGATGTTTGATATGGAAATGGTGGAAGACGTGCACATCGAGATGCAACAGGCGCTCAACATGGTGAGCATCTACAGCAACATTCTCACCGGCTCAATGGAAGCGTTTGGCTCCATCATATCCAACAACCTGAACTTGATAATGAAACGCATGACCAGCATCACCATCATTCTGCAAGTGCCCACGCTGATTGCGAGTTTGTATGGCATGAACGTGTCGCTGCCCATCGACGACAAAGCCTGGGCATTCGTAGCCATTCTGCTACTCTCGATAGCCCTATCATGCGCCGCCTTCTTCGTATTCAAAAAAATCAAATGGTTCTAATCCCCCCATTAAATCATAAAAAAGCTATAGCGTAATTGCTATAGCTTTTTTTATAGGAATTATATACGAGTTATCCCACAAATTACTTGACTTTATGAGTTTGCGAGTGGGTAGAGGTAATGGTTTGGAGGATATAGATGCTGGAGGTGGAACCTGGTAGGGTTAAAATGATCGCACCATCGGCTATTGAGGTTTGGAGCAGCCTGCCATCGAGGGAGTATAGCCTTACGGCTTTCAGGTTAGGGGCAGATACGGTGAGTTGGTTGCCCTCACGGATAATGCTGCATGATGTGGCAGTGGGGGCAGTTATTCCGGTGGTGATGTCGGGGTGGAAAAGGGTGAGAATGTCGGCCTCTCGCTTGAGATAGTAGATGGGGAGTTGTGGATTTTGCAAATCCACATCGTCGCCATCAATCTGCCCCATCACCTTCACTCGATAGGTATGTCCGTCGGCCCACGGCAAATTGCTCTTGCGCAGCCAATAGCTGTAAAGTGGCACTTCAAAAGTAGAATTGATGCTCACATAGTCGTCGATGCCTCGCACGGCTGTCGTTTCATTTGTTTGCACATCTTCGCAGAGCATCGACACTGTGCCCTCGTAGCTTTTTCCTTCCGATGCCAGCAGCGAAACTCCTATCTTGAAATTAGAAAATTTAGTGATGTCGATACTTTTTGCACTCACTTTCTCATTCGAATCATCAACCCAAAACACCTCAGTTTTTGCCATCAATGGCTTTTCTTGATTCTTTTCCACTTCAATGTAGGCGGCATCTTTATCGTGAATAGGGTTGATGGGATAAAGTTGTGTTTCGGCCTCGTCGGTAGAGAGTTGGAGTTTCACTTCATAACGAGCCGGATCGAGATTGGTAGGAATAGAGAGCACGATGGGGATTTCAGCCTCAGTAAAGCCCTCGATTTCCGTAGGCTTGTCGGTACGCACATTCAGCACCGTGGCATTGTTCGCGTCAAGCAGTTGCACCCTCATATAGCAATCGCGAGGCACGCCATTGAGGTTTTTCACTGTGAAAATGGCTTGCACTTTCTCACCTTGCTCAGCCACGCCCAAAAGTCGAGGCTGCGCCATCAGTTGAAAAATAACTTCTTCAGAGCATATTTCGGAGATGCGGCCAGTGCCGTCGGTGAGCTCCACCTCGATAACAGGAGCCTTTTTCATACGAAAGATTTCGCCCCAAGTGCCATCGGCAGCACTTGGCACACACACTGGCACAAGGCGGTAATAACCGTCTTCGAGGTCGGAAACACTTATCGTGATAGCCTGTGGTTGATTCATCAGATAGTCGGTGCCCATAAATCCTGCGTGGTCGGTGCCATAAACACGCTGCGTGAAACCGCCGCTCGCATGGTCGGGAGAGTAAGCCACTCGCTTGAGATTGCCCTCCTCGTCGTAAACAGCCACACCAATATCGCCTCTAAACGGCTTGCCTCTGTTCACGAAAGAGTTCATTTCCACGGTCAACGGTTGCAAGAGATTGAACGTCTTTCCCGATACGCCTTTCAGCAAAAGCGAACCGCCCTCGTTGAACATCTGTTGTGGAGACGACTCCAGCAGTCCACGGTCAATATCGGGATAGGCAGCATTATTGGGGTGCGCAAGAATGGCGGTAATGGCACGGTTGAATGCCAAAGGCTTACCGTCAAACTCATCGCCCGTCTGCGACAAACTGAGGTTGGTGAGCGAATAGTAGGCATCGCCTTGCCCCTCCCAACCAAAATTCATGTGAAAGAGTCCGTGCTCATCGAATCCGTCAGCCACCCAAGCGTGGCCAGAAGCATTGCCTTTAGGAAGTCCCTCCAGATATACGGGGCAACCATTGAGCAGTTCCTGCCGCAAAATCTCGGCAAAACGGCTCGGTCCCTCCGTGGCCTTAACCACATAGGCAGCCGTATAGTCGAAATGCTTTTGCAGAGCATGATACGCCATTATGCCTTGCGTGCCGCTCGCACTGGGAGTGTATTGCATAAACGACGCAATACCCACATCGCTCATCAACTGTGCCACCGCTGCTTCCTGTGCCTCGTTAGCACGCACAGGATAACGGTAATCAGGCAGCATGTTTGCCCAATCGTAGTGCGACTGGCTGAAATCGGCACTCAATTTCGTATTATCATAATTCACGATATACTCGTTTGCGCCACGCCCCTGCGCTGGCCATTGATAGTAATACATCATCTGCGCCACCGCCGTAGCCACACAGCCGCTATACGGATAGCCCGTTTTTGCGTTGAAAGGGTGCGACTGCCCCCATTTGCTTTTCAGCAACGGCGACACAGTGTTAGTGAACAGTCCGGCACGGCTATTTCCGCAAACGGTCACCCTGCCCTCTTTCAGCACCTCGAAAGTTTGACGATAACCTTCCAACAGCATTTTCACACAAGGGTTGGCGTTCAGCGTGTCGAGCACCCCTTCAGTGCCATAGGCGAGCACTTCGCCCATCGCATCATCGGCTGCCACAATTACGAAGCCACGCTCCTGTGCATCGTTAAAAATATAGTATGGAGCATCGGCCGTCTCGTGAACGCCCACCGAAGGAGCCTTAGCCTCACCTCCGCGTGGAAGCGCAACATATTTCGCAGCAATCCTCGCCGCTGTTTGAGGTGTAATCACCTTAGCTTGTGCCCAAGGCGCAACAAGCACACCCAAAGCGCTCAACACTAACACACTATAATAACAAAAACCTTTTTTTCTCATTTTCTCAAAATCACTTATCTAAATCAACAATTTCGGCATCTCGCTCCACAGCCATTCCTAAGCTATAGCGTATTTAGCATATTGCCAAAAGCAAAAAAAACCTGACTGATGTTTTAGACAGCCAGGATTATTATGTGTGGTGCGCCTGAAAGGCACATTTTAGTAATATCTATTGAAATTTTTAGAAATCATTAAACGGCTGATTGTCAAACAACTACGCAATAGTATTATTTCACTCAATAGCGAGTAATATCATTAAATTACAGAAAACTCGGCAAAAACTCGGCAAAAATATTGCAAGTAGAAAATATTACCATTACCTTTGCAAACAAATAAAAATAGAGGCATTATGGCGAATATTGATTTGAAATTATCCTCAAAAGAGGACAAAATAACTCATCGCAGTGAAATACTGATAAGGTTTTATCAAGGTCAGAAGATTGACTTTAGAGTCAAGACTGGATTATTCATACAGCCTCGTCATTTCAGATATTTTGTAAATAGGGCTGCAACCAAGAAGCAGAGAGTTGATATTCCAGACAAGATAACTTCTGTCTGCAAAGACGAAGCAAAGGCAAAAGGATATGTCGTTACAACAAGAGGTGAGGTTGTTATTACCGATAGGCTTATTACCCCAGATGTACTATATGACAAAGAACAAGCCCGATTGTTGGTGGATTTACAGACAATTATAATGGATGCCTTTGTCAAGGTAGATAAAGAAAATATTCCAGATGATTGGCTTGATAAAATCGTGCGCAAATTTCATCAACATGGTAATGTCGTTAATCCGAAGAAAAAGCGTGGAGTCAAGAGAATTTCCATATATGATTTGGCGGAAGAATACTTGGAGAAAAAGCGTTTCTCATACGACCATACAAAAGCCTTTCGAGTTCTTGTGCGTGATTTGGCTCGATATGAAGCGTTTAAGAACAAGGTTCTCAGAGAAAAGTTTGCATGGAACATCGACAAGATAACCCGAAAGGACATTGAGGACTTTGAGAATTATTTGCGTAACGAGAAAACATTGTCCGAGAAATACCCGAAACAGTTTGAATCAATATTGGAGCAATACCCTGTTGAAATCAATGTTGTACATACTTTCACCAAATTGCAGAACCGTGGAGAGAATACCATAGTGAAGCTAAAAAAGAAATTCAAGGCTTTTATGCAGTGGCTCTATGAAACGGAAAGAACTTCCAACCGACCTTTTGATGGCATAAAGATTGGTACGGAGAAGTATGGTGTTCCATTCTACTTGACAAAAGAGGAACGTAATCTTTTGGCTGACGCAGACATTCCTGCGTTATGGGAGGGACTGGAGGATGAGGACAAGAAACTCTGCTCAAAAATGCCATTGAAGACATTGGAGGTGCAGCGAGACATTTTTGTGTTTCAATGCCTGGTTGGTTGTCGTGTGGGAGATTTATGCACACTGACTGCAAAGAATATCACGGACGGCATATTGGAGTATGTGCCAAGCAAGACGTCGGATGAAGATGCACCAGTAAAGCCACGTATACCGCTAAACCCATGTGCGCTGAAGTTGGTGGCTAAATATAATGGAGTAGATAAAGACGGAAGATTGTTTCCTTTTATCAGTCCACAGAAATACAACGATGCGATAAAGGCTATACTCCTGATATGTGGCATAACAAGAATAGTTCCTGTACGCAATTCAACTACAGGCGAAACTGAAATGAAACGTATCTGTGATGTTGCCAGCTCGCATATGGCTCGCAGGACTTTTGTAGGAGCTGCCTACAAAGCCGTGCGTGACCCAAATATTGTTGGCAAGATGAGCGGTCACGTTGAAGGCAGCCGGGCATTTAACCGCTATCGCCAGATAGATGATGACATATTGAAGCAAACGATAAGCGAGATTTAATCTTGTAGAACATAAAATCCGACATAAGCCAAGGGCATACCAAGAGTCATGTTGACCAATGGTATGCCCTTATTCTTTGGTTCTATTTTGCCTTATCGTTAGAACCAATTCCACTATTTGCCCCTTAAATCAGTTGTTATTCATACGTTTTTTCTTCCTTTCGCTATTGTGCGTAATAATTTTGCTTGTGAATTCTCGAGAACACAAGTGAAATTTACAAGATGTATAACAATAAAAATTCAGAATACAATGGATATTAAAGAACTTTCAAACAACGCACAAATACAGGTTGTTTTGAACATAGCCGACCTGAAGGAACTTTTCCTTGAATGGAAGGAGGACAATAGCAGAAATGCCAATAGCGAAGATGAGTATATGACAGCCGATGAGGTTGCCATCAAATATCACGTCTCAAAAACGACACTCTGGCGTAACGTAAAGAATGGTGTGTGGCCTGCCCCGATAAAGGTCGGAAGAAAAGCCCTTTACCGTAAATCGGACATAGATGCTGTATTTAACCCTTCAAAGCAGCTGCCGTTATGATAAACATAACCTCATATTCCCTTGAAGCACCACCACACGAGATACCCATTTGGGAATTACGTTTGGAAGTGCAGGGGATTATCAATCATTATGCGGAGGTCTTCGAGTGCTCCCGTGATTTTATAACGGCAGCCGTGTATGCCATCGTAAGCACAATATGTGGCAAACATATAGAGCTTTTCGATGGCAAGTACAACAACAATCCCAACCATTGGATTTGCGTGGTTGCTCCAAGCGGTTCAAACAAGAGTGCTCCAATAAAAGCCTTGTTGGAGCCAATCTTCAAAGAAGAAGAGTTGCGCATCAAGAAATTCAAGGAAGAGTATCGTGAATACAAGAAGAATGGCGGTGAAGAACCAGCCAGAGACAGACTGATTGTTTCGGACGTTACACCAGAAGGATTGTATCAAGTTCTTGCCGATAAGAACAATACAAAAACAGGACTGTTGCTGTATCGCGATGAGATTAAAGGTTTTCTTGATGACATGAACCGCTATAATTCAAGTGGCGAAATCAGCAACTATCTTTCCATCTACGACGGAACGCCATTCCCGGTTGATCGAAAGACACAGGAGCCTCAATGGATTTCCAATCCTTTTCTTTGCATATTGGGGGGCATACAACCTCGTGCCATTGCCAATGCCTTCAAACCCTCATGGGCAGACGAAGGCTTTGTGCAGCGTTGGCTGTATGTTTATCCACAAGTTCTTCCAGAGAAGGAATATAAGGACAATGTGCTTGATGAAATGTACAAAACCGCATGGTATGAAATGACTGATAAATTAAGTGCTATTGGAGATATGAAACTATTGTTAAGTACCGAAGCAAAGGTTCTCCTCACAGAGTTCAATAAAGAGACTGCAAAAAAGGAAAGAGATGCCGATCCTTGGGTGGCATCCATCCTTTCCAAAATCAGAATACAGATAGAAAAATGGTGTGCCATTACCCACATTCTTTCTTGTGGAGAAAGTGCTGGCGCAGGACAATACTTTGCATTGCCAACATCAATGATAATTTCGGAAGAAGAAATGCGGTACAGCATAGAGTGCATGCGTTACTTTGAGTATTGTGGTTACAGGATGTTGAAACAGATGAAGGGCTACTCGTCAAACGAAATGACAAAAGCACAACTGATAGCGGAATTGGTCAAGCGCACGGAACGCCAGAAACTTAATATCCAGAAATTGGCTGATGCGATAGGGGTGTCACGACAATATATAAGCAAAATCGTAAATCAACCCTCCGAGTTGCGGGGTTGCACTTGCGATACGTCTCAACTAACTGATAATGAGAACGTAAACTCATAACGCAACCGCAACCTGTAAACCAAAGAAAGACTATGGACATTTTTCAAACTCATGTATCCGTTTATAACGGAGTGACTGACAATACAGGGACAATAATGCATTTAGGGACATTCCTTTTCTGTAAGGAATATAAGGATGATATACTAAGGTTGAGAGCTGTCTTTGACAAGGAGAAGCGTAATGCCTTAAAACGTAGTCTGCCACAGGCTACTATTAGTGGCGTATTCTCTCCAACAAGAGCAAAGAACAATCTTTCCCAACACTCAGGACTAATATGTGTGGATATTGACGCTAAGGACAATCCCGACATTTTGGATTGGGAAACATTGAAACAAGACTTGTCGGTACTTCCACAAATAGCATATTGTACATTAAGTGTAAGTGGCAAAGGATTGTTCCTGGTCATCCCATTACGCTATCCCGAAAAGCACTTGCAGCAATTCCGCCAACTTCAGATTGATTTCCAAAAGATGGGGATAATGATAGATTCGGCATGCAGCGACATCACCCGATTGCGTTGCTTGTCGTATGACGAGCATCCTATCATAAATGAAAACGCCACATTGTATGAAGGAGTTTATGTGGAAAAACCAAAGCATAAATCCTTTCCGACTTGCTTTATATATGAAGGTGAGAACACATCTGCAGAGGTGGCTGTTTGCTGTCGAAAAATACAACAATGCGGCATAGATATTACAGCCTCTTATGATGATTGGTTGAAGGTGGGGTGTGCCTTGGCAACCCTTGGCGAGAATGGCAGGTCACTCTTTCATATATGCAGTCAGCAAAATGCAAAATATAATGCTGCTAAGACGGACAAGATGTTTACCGACCTCCTTCGGAGGAACTATCAACAGGTTAATATCGGCACGTTCTTTTGGATGTGCAAACAATATGGCATAACAACAAAAGAATAAAGAAAAGAGCTTGCTCTTGCTGTAGAAAGAACACTTAGCAGACAAACGATTTATAAATCGCATAGCCTAATATGCGTTAACTTTCGTTTACGCTTTAGGCTAACCCCTCATAGAGGTTCCTTCGGGGAGCAAGCTCGGTTAGAATTTAATTGGAAATAGATATGGCAGAAAGGAAACAAGTGATGGATATACACGCCAATAGCAGTGGCATCACACAAGCAGAAAGCAACGAGCAACAGCGTAACTGGAATGACAAAGTGTGGGACTTGAAGGCTTCCGACAGTCTTTCAAATTATGATCCGACAAGAAAGCATCTTAATTTTGAAGTGGTAAAAGGTGGAACTATACAACAAATAGATACGTCAAAATCAATAGCGCAGAAGATGGCTGAGAGTCTTGCATCAAGAGGTATCAAAGACCCGAACGACCGTCCGAATGTCAGACGTAGGCAAAACACTCTCGCCCAGTTTGTCTTTGGTGGCAGTCGTGAGCGGATGCTCAATTTGGCTTTCGGCAGTCAGGAGGTAAGTCTTGAAAAAGGAGCGAACAACTCTCATCTGTGCAGGACTAAGGACATTGAAAGTTGGGCAAAGGACGTTTATGATTTTGTGGCAAAGCGTTTTGGCGAAGACAATATAGTAGGCTTCTACGTTCACCTTGACGAGACAAATCCACATATCCATTGCTCTGTGATTCCGATGGACAATGAGCGTGGCAGAATATCGTGGCGTGCGGTATTCGGAAAAGACAAATACCAAATGGCAGCCATTTTCCGCAAGCTTCATGATGATCTGGAAAAGGAGGTAGGTCAGAAGTGGGGATTGGAGCGTGGCAACGACATTGCCACCACAAAAGCCCGGCATCGTTCTATTTCAGAATACAGGCATGACTTAATATCTGAGGTTGCACGTTTGCAAACAATCAAAGAAGATTTGCTGAAGCAGATACATCGTGCCGAGATAAAACTGAAAGGCATCTCAACCATGATTGCAAACTTGCATACTCGCAAGGATGAGGTGCAAGAGCAGATAGATCTCATAGCCCGACAATTTGGGCAAAGTGGTGTTGATAATGCTGACTTGGCAGCACAGATGTCCAAACTACGCAAGGAGTTGGAAAGTATAGACGCAAAACTTGTCCTCCGACAAAAGATGCTCGACGATGCCAACGCTACTATTACGGAAGCCAAACATAGGCTTGCAGAAATGAAATACGAGCACAGCAGAATGCAAGAAGTTCTTGGTGAAGACAGGGACCTGCACTCAATTCAACTTCAAAGAAATATGCTTGCCACTTTCAACAGTATGCTTGTTTCTTCCTTAGAGCCTCTTACCTCTACGTTCACCGACCGTCAGCAGGAAATTCTAAACGAGTCAGGCTATTCCGACTTGATGCGAAACAGTAGCCAAATCATCAACTGCGCCATGCTTCTTTCGCTTGGCTATATCCGTGAAGCTACAACCTATGCAGAATCATGTGGCGGTGGCAGTTCGCCAGACTCTGGTTGGGGACGAGACAAGGATGAAGATGATGATCATTGGTGGCGCAGGTGCATTGCAGTATCGGCTGCGATGATGCGACCTGCGAAGTATCGGCTGCGACGTGGCAGATAGTATGAAACAACCATAATGACAGATAAGTGTGAGAAATTATGTTATTTCACACTTATCTGCTTGGCTATATTAAAACATAAAAAATGAATTACGTATATCCTAAAATGGAACTGTCAGTGAAACAGATCTATTATTTTGATACTCATCATTCCATGTTATTTTCAGGCGAATAGTGTCATTGTGACCTTCACAAAGAGACATTATTTCCTCTCTATATGATTGAGGATTGATGACATCATAAGGGCCAAAAGAACCATGAAGGTAGATGCCGGACATTTCTTCTTCGGATGAAAGTATATCGATTCTTACGTGTTTAGCATCATTCTTCCCTGCATTGACAAATCTAATTTTTGCGATTCCTCCATGAGAGTGGATAATATTGGCTTTCATTTCGGCCATTTTCTCCTTAGCTTCTTCTTTCTCGAACTGCTTAATTTGCAACTCATTTAGTCTTAGTTCTTGTTCTTTGATTTTTCTATCATGTCGCAAGTAAGCAAAAAATCCCCCACAGATTCCTAACGAAGACAGAAGTAGGGCGCCCCATTCTTTGATAAAAGACAAAAGACATTCCATTTTATTTGAACTTTATAAATTTATTCCCTTTAAAACTTTTTCTTAATACATCTTGGAGATGTTTAGTTACATCATTTTGAATCTCCTTTTTTGTATCATCAAAGGCATCGCGATTAAGCTCTTTTAATTCTTCAATGCCACCTATGTACTCTCTATTACAGAAAGTGCATTTCACGTATGATTTATCTTTATTATACTCAAAGTGGTCTTCACAACCACATGTAGCACAACGTAGTTTTATTGTGTATTCTTTGTTTATACCCATATCCTTAATTTATTATATTTTTCTCTCTTGCTACATAGTTTGACATTGTTCCTTATTTACGACCCTATCTCTGAACAGCTTCATGTTAGTAAAGTTTCGAGATATGTTTTGGACCAGTTCAAGATAATTGTCTGTTCCATCTTGACATTTATGATAGTATGGCTTGATTGAAATACAATTTTCATGTTCAAAGATGGTGTTGAGCAATGTCCTGTCAGAATTGCCACAAGAATGTCCCATTATCAAGACTTGAAATGGCGCAGAAATAAGAAACTCTAACAAGTCGTGATAATGCCTTGTCTCCAAATATTTTACCGATTTTACATTTCTGAGCAACTCATTATCATTCTTGTCCAGAATCTCTTGATAACCTTTATCCAGTTCATCACCATAGCCAAAGATGATATTTTCGGGGTGATCCAATCTACCATGAATATAATTGTAGATTGTGTTATCCTCTTTGTACTTCTCGGCAGTGGCTGTATAGTTGAAACTCAATAGCATTGTGCGTTCGGGAAAAAGTTTGTTAAACTTCCTTGGATTACGCCTAATAGTCGCAAGGTCTGCAATGTTAATCCCTATATTGTCTAAGGCCTTGCTCTTACCTTCTGTAGAGAAATCATCAGGATTCAGCCTGTCTTTAATTGCACCTTGGAGGTCGTTTCTGAATACATCTGTTTCTATGGTTTGTAGATATTCAACAAGTTTTGTCTGAAGAAATGCCAATTGCATGTTCAATTCAGAGACTGTTTCATTGCTGTCTACATTAGTTGCGCAGTCTTTAAGAAGCTGATAATAGTCATTCTCAATATCTACCCATCCCTTGGTTTCTATTGATTGCAGAATATTTTCAAATAATGGGCAGTACTTAATAGAAAACACTTCTGGATGTTTCAGTATCTCTTGAATAATTTCAAATCCAGAGTATCTTTCTTTATGGTATATGTCCTTATAGAAAAATGAGTTTTGAAATGAAAAGAGATGCCAACTGCTAAGTCCTTCCTTGTTCTTTATAACTAAACTGCAAAGACAATCTTCTGACGTGTCTGTGTTGTTGGTTAAAAGAGAATTGACACGTTGATCCCAATACCAGTTGATGAAATCCATATAACTGGTTTTAAGACCATGTGCCATGTCAAAGCCATTTCCTATGATAACAAGTCTGTTCATCTGCTATTTTTTTTATTCTTTGGTGTTTCTTAAATAAACCGACAAGTCATAATCTGTTTCTTGTAACTTTACGGCACTTTCTATAACAAAGTTTATACAAATATTACACAAGTCTTCTGAAATATTTACTCTTTTGGATAGAGACTCTTCACTTTCTATGCTATCTCCTTCTCCTATGAATCTGATGATATGAGGAGTGACGGCTTTGAATAAAGCATACTTTTTGAAATCAATGCCCAATGCTGTGATTTTTGCCACATCCCTCAATTCATTCGTGGTTTCGGAAATTTCCTTGAACCATGCCATATTGTTATTGGCATTTTTCAAAGAGGCATTCTTAACAAAGTTTTTGTATTTATCACCTTGTTTCTTGCCGATTTCCAAAATGCTGTGATACCAATGCATTTTAGTTCCTTCATAATCTTCCAATAAATTACTAAAAGCAATACGTGATTGTACCAATGAATCATACAATTTGCCATCGGCCATATTCTGAACTGCAATTGATAGAGGACTTCTTGCTGATTCATATGAAACCAAGTCAACTAATGAGATGGTGTCGAAATCTATGCCAAATTGATTTTGGACATTTTCATGTAAGAATGTTCCTACGTTGATACTACATTCCACAACATCATCATGCGAAGGGAATGAACCATGATGCTTCAAGCTGACCCTTCTTTGCTTCATGGTGTTCATTGCGTCACGCATTGTCAAAGTGCCAATCTCTGTCCAATATTGCATAAAAGACCATTTGGCGTAATCTTTCTTACCCAAATTCTCTGCAACAAGGAGAAGAAACATTTCTATGCAGTCATGGAACTGCATAAGAGCAAAGCCTGCAATGACTTCTGGCAACTTTGATTGCTCAACCCCTTGTTGATAGAGATACTTTATGTAAGTGAGCCTCTTGGTTATGATAGTCTTATCTAATGCCATATATCCTACTTCTATGAGATTAAGCGTATCTTACCAGTAAGTAACTGTTGCATCATGCCTTGTTTAATTGCCTCGTATTTAGCTTTCTTTGTTTCGAGAGCGGTGATTTCGTTATCCATCTTGTTGAGGATGGTAGCAATGGCGCGTTGTTCAGCCAAAGATTGTGGGGCAAAAAGCATAACATTCGCTACTTTCTCTTTATTCAAGTTCTTAACACTACTTCCTGCAGCCATAGCTATATATTGTTCAAATACGGTATCTGAACTTAAAATGTAATATAGAAAGTCCATGTCATAAGTGTTGGAATAATCCTTTATGACCAGCCATCCATCATGTATGCATCCATCTATGTCAAGAATATATGGTCGGCCAAAACTCATAGAGTTTGAAAGGATGAAATCTCCTTTATATACTTGTCGTGAGTGAGATATACCTTCTGGGATTATTTTCTCCACTGTATGTCTTATAAACTTGTCATTTGGACGAACATCGCCAATTTTTATCCAGTTAATACCATCCCGATTTGTCGTAAGGTATGCTTCTATAGGTCTTGGTGAACCTCCACGTTGAATGGTAGCGTTATCTCCCAACTTTCTTTTTACCCACGGCTCACTAAACCCTTTGAGACGAGTTCTGCCAGTTAGAAGTTGTTGCATAGCTCCTTGCTTGATATTCTTCTTTTTCTCAATCAATTTGCCGAGAGAAGAAATCAAGTTGTCAATGCTTGTGAGGGCAGAGGCGATGCGATGCTGCTCATTAAGAGGAGGTAACGATAATTCTGTTTCGCCCAATATTTTAGTATTGATAGATGCCATGGTTAGACCTACGGCTCGACTAACAATATCACTTCTGACACTATGTTTTAACAGACCATAATGCAAATATAATGAATCAGTTTGCTTAAATGGACGTACTCTAAGAACACGTCCAGAGAACAACCACCCTTTTTGACGAACTGTTACTAACGCATTTATATCAACAGAACCTACACGGGAGAATACAATATCGTCTTTTGTTAGGGTATATGATGACATTCTTTTTAAATCCTCTATTCCTACTTGTGGTATATCCTTGCCAACTAATGGTAAAATCCCATTCTTAAAGTGCTCTGTCGTGACAATAGGCGTACCTTTAGCCACATAATCTTCTGCATGTAGCATACTTCCAAAAGGACCAGTTTTAACAGAACAAAAAGAGTTTATTGTCCTAACTTCCCAATCATCAGGAATCCTACCTATTTCCGTATTTTTGAATTTCGTTTCTTTCATACCTTTTAATCTTTATTTTGGGTATTTTCAAGCACCACCCACACACCTGCATTAACCTTGCCTTCATGCCGAATGATGCCAGCTTTCTGCATTGCCGCCAAATCGCGTTCTACTGTACGCTGTGTCACCGACAATGTTTCCGACATTTCTTTTCCTGTGATTAACGGATTTTTCTTGATAGAAGACAAGATAAACCGTTGACGTTCAGTAAGGTTCGTTTCCGACATGTTTCCGACATTTGTTTCCGACATGTTTCCGACATTGTTAGTGTCATTAGTGCCATTTACACCGACATTACGGTAAATGGTAATCAGCGTTCCGCTGACATGATTCTCGATTTTAGGCTCAGGAAGTCCAATCTTTTTCAAGCCTTGACGTATCTTGTTAATGCCACGCCCCCATGTCTCGATAAAGCCAGCCTTGTAGAAGGCATTGGCTATGTTGCGGTTGCGAGGTTGTGAAGCATGTTCGGCAAACAACTTCTCTTGATTGATACCTTCGGGCAGTTTGCCATCGTTCCAGAGCATTATACAGTCATCGTACACTTTCATTTGTGTATGTACTCCCATATAGTCACGGTGTACGATGGCATTGCAAATAGCCTCACGCAACACATCCTCAGGTATTTCCAATTGCTCTATACGTGTTATCCCTTCGTAGTGAATAGGGGACAAAAGGTACTTGGAACGCAACAATTCAATGATACGGTTTACCATTTGCAGGATATTACCTTCTACAACATCCTGTGTGATCAAGTCGCTCTCGTCATTGCGGAAACGGCCGATACGGAAATCGCAAGACACAAAGAATATCTTCGGGTTCTTGCCAAAGAGCAACAAGGCGGCTTGCTTGAGCTGTCCTTCCTCAGTTATCAAGTTCAGGCTTCGCAGCACAGCTTCAGTAGATGAAGTATATGCATCACCCGAAATTCGTCCTACTTCAATGCCTTTACGCAAGAAGTAGTCGATAGCCTGACGATCTATGTCGTTTAGCGTGGCTCCGGCGACTGGCATATCATCCCACGACCACCCCATCTTTTTCAAGATAAAGTTCTGCAATGCCAGTCCCTTTAGTTCTTGCTTGGTAGAACCACTACGATAGTGGTAAATACCACGGTAAGCCACAGGCATACTGCTTGGCGTCACCACAATCTCTATGTATTCCTTTTCGTCCTCTGTAAGCAAGTTTACATCTTCCACGATGCCAAGGTAGTTGACAATCTTGTTAGGAATGTCTTCCATCAGTTTCTTGGCATCTGGCAGACCTATCACTTGCTTCTCATCATTCACTCCGATAAAAATGCGACCGCCCTGTGCGTTGGCGAAACCGCATATCCATTTCAGATATTCGTCTCGCCAAGATTCCTTGTATTCTATATTTTGACTTTCACTAAGCATGTTGTTTCTTCGTTAAAGTGTAAAACCCATTTCGGCAAGGTAGCCGTTTACCTCACTCTCATATTCACTCACCTCTTTTGTCAACTCAGGTAGGGTGTTTTCGTACCGTTCCACAAGTGAAGCAACTTCTGTACCAATACGATGAGTGACTGATTGCATCAATGCCATGCAACCGCCAATGACAGTGGCGAGCCACTTGCGTTCAACAACAAGTGTTCTAATTTCATCCTCAGTGAGAGAGGCATATTTCTCTACCACCTTATTCGTCAGTGTTGTCGTCAGCTCCTTGATTTGGGCTTTCAGATAAGTCAATTCGTCATATTTGTCAAGATACTCCTTAAACACGGCAAGCGTGTCAGGAAGAAGAGGATGGTAGTTCTCAATTTCACCAATTCTTCTCTTGATGTCCGCTTTGTTGAATTTATCCCAGCCTTCAAAAATGTCTTGGTGCTCCGTAATGAAAGCGTTTCTTGCAAATTTTGCATTTTTGTTGTTGCTTGGCATTTCTGCTAAAGTCAACAAGATTTCCTTTTCCCCTTTTATCGGTTTCTTGCAAGTTGCAGATTTGTATGCTGCTCTTATTTCATTAACTTTGTCATAGCCATTGAAATCATCCTCATGCTCCTCTGTTATTTCTTGCATCAAAGACTCGATTTCTTCTTGTTTTGCCTTTAGGGTATCAATATGATGCTTCTCGTCTGAAAAATATTCATCAAGTACGATGTTTACTGGAAGAAGGTCGCATACTATCTCATCATACATGCAAGGTATCTCTTTTGTCTTAGACTTATCGCTTTCAGTATCGCTGCCATTATCCTTCTTGTTCTTCTTTTCCTTGACTTCCTTAATTTTGATGGCTTTTACTTCAGGGTAAGTCCAACCATCATTAGAAATCATATAACAGTCATCCTGCATAGTATCTGCCCAGTAGTTTAGCAGGACATCATAGGTATCATAAGCATCTACGAGTCCACTATGCTCCATAGTTTTTGCTAATAGACTTTCAGACCAGTCGGCAATCAATTCTTTTGGATGGACACCTTGATTGATAGCCATCATCTTTGGTTCGACATCTTCTTTCCATCCATTTAATACTTTGGCAAAAGCTTCTCCTTGTGCCTTATAGGAAGAATCGCTGTCTATTACATCATTGATGTCTTCTTTTTTAGGCATTAAAGAATAGTACCCATTGTTGGCACCACTGAAAAGTTTGTCCTTCAATGTTGGGCAAGCCTTCCAAAAGATTTCCATGTTTTCAACATCGGTAGCTGGAAGCCCACCATGCAGATGAGCTTCTATGTCGTGCTGAATCTCGGAGTCTATAGGTTGGATGTAACGAGAAATATTCAAATTGTAGTCATTCTTCTCAATCTCACTCCACTCTACCAATCGGCAATAATGTGGTATGGTTTGCTGAGCATCCCAAGCATCTACGATGTGTTTGATGTCCTGTTCACGAAGGCGGTTCTTCGCACCATCTTTCGTAAAGCCGTCTTTGGCATCAATGACAAAGATGCCCTTACGGCAATCCTTGTTTTTCTTGTCGATGATGATGATGGAAGCAGGAATACCTGTACCAAAGAAAATATTTGGAGGTAAACCTATTATACCCTTGATGTAATGTTTTTCGATAATCTCCTTGCGGATGTCATATTCTGCATTTCCACGAAACAGTACACCATGAGGCAAGATGCAAGCACCACGTCCAACATCAGCTTTCATGGAACTGATGAGGTGCAGTAAAAAGGCATAGTCTCCACATTTTTCCGGTGGTAACAGGCTGGCTGTCCAGCGATTATATTGGTCAGGAAGCATGTCTGAGGCAAGCCAGTTCTTCTGTGAAAAAGGAGGGTTTGCCACACAAACATCAAAGGTGCTCAACATACCATATTGAGTGAACTGAGGATTGCCCAAAGTATCTCCCACCTTTATCTCTGCATTGCTGACTCCATGGAGAAGCATATTGAGTTTTGCCAATGCAGCCGTGCTACTATCCTTTTCCTGTCCACAGATAGACACACGAGGGTTGCTTGCTTCTGCCAAAGCACGAAGCAAGAGAGAGCCAGAACCGCATGTAGGGTCGTAAATGGTTTGCTCGGCACGGTCAAGTTCGTTGATGCGTAGCACCTTCGCCATGACACGACTTACCTCAGCAGGAGTATAGAACTGTCCCTTACTCTTACCACTTTCAGCAGCAAAGTTCTTCATTAAGTACTCGTAAGCATCGCCCAACAAATCATCGTCAGCTGCACGGTTACGTGAGAAATCAAGTGCGTCGTTCTCAAAAACAGCAATCAATCGAGATAGGGTATCCACCATAGTCTTGCCACTCCCCAACTTGTTTGGATCATTGAAGTCTGGAAGGGCAAGGTCGCCTATCTGTCTGGCGTTCAGCTCCTTGATGGCCTCCAACTTTTGGTTGATAAACTCTCCAATTTTATCATTCCGTTTGAGTGCGATAAAATCTTTGAAGTAGCACCCTTCTGGAACTTTCAGGCGAAAGCCTGGTTGTCCTGCTTTGTCTGATAGATATTTGATGAAGAGAACGATGAGAACGTAGTCTTTATATTGACTGGCATCCATAGAGCCACGCAAAGCATTGCATGACTCCCAAAGTGCACTGTATAATTGTGATTTTTTTATAGCCATATTATTTGTATATTAATTATGAGTTCTGTGAAGCAAGGCGGTATATTTCATAAATGTCTTGCTCTGTCATTGCTGGGAATAAAGCCTGTAAGTCATCACGCAAGTCCCAACTTGCGTTGCTGTCAGGGTCTTGCCAATTACGCCCAGCATTCTTGTATATGAATTCATCTATTGTCTTGATGATGCGGATAGTCTCATCCTTGTCTTCTGGAGCATGCCATGTGGCACGATTGTTCCATAGAGCTTTACTACGCCTATTTGCCAAGTCTGATGGTGCATCGTTGCCATGTTTGATGGCTTTTATATGTTCTATTAGAGCTTCTATCTTTTCTTTTGCCGTGGCATTGCGAGCCTTTAGCTCTTCAAGGAGTGCCTGCAATTTGTCACTGAAAAGTTTATATTCCTCCGCATCACCGCTATTCCAGTCAGTGTTTACTCGGCGAGCCTTACCTTCGATAGCCTCTGCTGCTCCATTTGCATTACCTCCTGCTTCGTGGATGGCTTTTTCGGTTGCTTCTTCGGTGTCTGTAGAGTCATTGATGAGATCAAGAAATGAGAAATCTGCTGATGATGGAATGAATGTTTCTGCATCCTCCGCCCTAATGTGTTGGTCAAGAAGTTGACGCATATCGGGGTCAAGCGTCTTTGGGTCAAAGTCATCACCTGATTTTTGCTTGACTTTTCGTAGAACCGTTCCCGCTTCTCGTGAAAGTGAGGCGAAATGATTTATTTGTTCTGCCGTGAAATCTGTTTTTGAGAAATAGTCCGACATGTTGTTATATGCCGTGACCATACTTCCTGTAATACTATACATGATGTTACGGCGAGCTTGCGCAGGTTCTTCGCCATCATATTCCTTGATATAATATTCAGACAAAGCCTCCAAGTCGTTCAAACTTTTACTCTCCCAAATAGTTTTTAATCCCTCGTATGCTTCTGTGACAGCAAGAAGTTTTTCCTTGCATTTATTCACTGCACTATCCAGAAGTCCATCTATGTCCACATCATCGAGTCCTTCAAAGCCTAAACCATCATTGAACTTGGTGACAACATTTTCTATGCTGTTGAAAAGATTCTTGAAATCAACAATGCGTCCAAATTCTTTGTGAGTCTTGACTATAATGTCGCCCTTGTCATCTTTGATGTCCTCGCCAAGTCGGTTGACACGACACACTGCTTGGAACAGCGTATGGTCTTTTATCTCATTATCTATATAGAGAATAGTGGCGCAAGGGGCATCAAAGCCTGTAAGCAACTTGTTGACTACAATTAAAAGTTTCATCTGGGCAGGACGCTTCACGAAAAGCTCTTTTGCCCACTTTTCATACTCATCAGCATTCTTTACTCCAGCTTCTTCAAACGATTTCTTCGCCCAGTCGTACTTGAATTTTGCTTCTGTAGTCTTGTTATTATCGGCAGAGTTGTTGGCTATATCACTGTCCGTAGGGTCGTAACTTGTTACAACTGCACATCTACCTTTCAAATCGCTACTTGAGAAAAACTTATAATAACGATAGGCTTGGAAAATAGAGCCAGCTATGAGCATGGCGTTACACCAATCGTGTTTCAGTAATCCATAATTCAAGTCATCAAGAATGCTGTAACCAATACGTTCTATGCGTTCTTTTGTGGAATAGATACGCTCCATTGTTGCCCAACGTTCTTCCACCATTTGCTTTTGCTCTGGGGTAAGTTCACGCCCTGCTGTAAGTGCAGCAAGCTTTTGGTCAATCTTCTCTTTGCTCGTAAGTTGCTGTTCCACATTGCGGTATTCATATTGTAGGTCAAGGATAACCTTGTCCTCAACTGCTTGTTTGTGAAGATATTTGTGAATATATGGTCCGAATGTGCGTTCTGACATGCTCTTAATGGCATTGTATGGGTCTCCTTTGTCTTTCTTCAGTAAAGGTGTGCCGGTAAAACCTATAAGCATGACTTCCTTTCCCATGATAGCACGCATTGCTTCATGGAGGCGACCGCTCTGGGTTCGATGACATTCATCAACAAATACGAAGATGTTGTCACCTTTTACACTGAAATGATTACCATATTTTTTTGCAATGATAGTTTGCAGTTCATTCAGATATTCATCAAGGCTGACTTTTGTTCCAGACTCATCCTTTTCAGCTTCATCATTATGATTGTGTGCGCCAAACTTGTGAATTAACGAACAGATTAGCCATTCGTCTCCCTTGTTTAATGTATCAAGAAGGTCGCTGCACGATTCTGCATGATGAAGTTTGTTGCCTCCCTTTACAAAAGTACCAGCAAGCTGTAAGTCAAGTTCCTTTCGGTCGGTGATTACAACGACACGAGGATTGGAGAAGTTCTTCTGGATATAGGAAGCCAAAGCTACCATCGTAAGACTCTTTCCTGAGCCTTGCGAGTGCCAAATGACTCCACTTTCTTTTTGAGGCATTCTTTTAGCAGCTGCTTTAATGGCATATATCTGATGAGGGCGTAATACCTTCTTAATACCACCGTCATTCAGCACACCATAATGAAAGAAGAACATAAAGTTCTCCTTGTCGAAAAACAGACGGTATGCTTCTTTCTCTGTAATAGTGTCACCAACTTTATTTGTATTTCTTTTCCATTTACACCAAAAGGGAAGAGGAGTACCTATTGTTCCATAACGAAACTCCACATCATCATTTGAGGCAATGGTGAACTGTGTTGTGGTAAAAAATGATGGTATAAAATCACGTTCGTTGCTAAGATGTTGTTTAATGCCTTCCTCGTAGTTGACCAAACTTCGTTTCAGTTCAATGACTGCAAGTGCTATTCCGTTCACATAAACCACAATGTCGGGACGCTTGTTTTTGCCAAGGAGAGGGTCTATATAACTAACCTCTTCTGCAATCGCAAAATGATTGTTTTGTGGATGGTCGAAATCGAAAAACATTACATCTTCATGATTCTCTTCTGGTGATGGTTGTGACTTAATACCCATTATCAGTGTATCGTACAAATCTGTATTGCACTGTATGAGACTACTCATCTTGGAATCACCAAGGCGAGCCTTATCCTTCAATTTTACCAAAACATCCTCTATTTGCATTTCTGTACGACCTTGTTCTTTCAGGAAAGAGCGTACTTCGTCATCCAATATCGGTGAGTTGGCTACACCCATATTGTTTACATTAGCACCTTTAGCATACTGCCAGTTGCCAAGATAAGTATATCCAAGTTCTTCTTGGAAACGCTTTACGAGAGCATTTTGATACTCTCGTTCTTTCTGTTCTTGATAGTTTGCCATATCTCTTATAGAGGAAATTCGTTTAATTGTTCTTTTATTTTTTGCCATCCTGGAAGGTAAGTTCCGAGAATGTGTCGAAACCTGTCTGTATGGTTTTGCTCAATGAGGTGAGTGAGTTCATGAGCTATCACATATTCAATACAGTTTAATGGTTTTTTTGCCAACTGGAGGTTGAACATGATTTTGCCACTTTCTTTGTGACACTTGCCCCAACTGGATTGCATTTGTTGAATAGTCCAAGTTGTTGCTTTCACCCCAAGAATTTGCTCCCATTTTGCAACAAGCCGTTCTGTTATTGGTATTAATTGTTCTTTGTACCAAGTCCATAAAACATTGGCTATATTTTCTTTGGAAGTGTGTTCTGACACATATATAATAATGTAGTTTCCTCGTATCTCTACATGATGAGTACAAGTTTTGTCCCTAATAACTTTCAGTCGATAAAGTTCACCTTTGAAGAAATGTGCTTCTCCTGAAATATATTCTCTTTCGTCTTGTATGGTATAGGACATCGTTTCCTTTCGTTTTAAGGTTATCCATACCCATTTTTTGAGGATGAACAGCTTTATTTGTTCATCAGTATATTCGTTAGGGGCAGATACATGAACCCTCCCATTTGGCGGATAAACTGCCAAATGTAAGTTTTTGATGGGCTTGTGCTCAATTTCTATTTCGATACCATTGACTAACATTACTTATTTGTTGTTCTCTTGCGATAATAGATAAGATTTATATTCACGTACTATTAACTCTCTCAAATCCACTTCAAGCAAATCTGCTATTTTTAATAGACTGCTCAAATCTGGTTGTGATGAGTTTGTACACCACTTTGAAACGGTGGAAGGTGTTACTCCCATCTTTTCAGAAAGCCATTTGTTTGTACGTTTCTTTTCTACCAATACAAGTTTTATTCTATTTATATCTTCCATATTGCCCAAAAAATATAGTGCAAAGATAGTGAATTAAATTCAATTTTTCAAACTATAACGTATTTTGTATGCGTAAATAAGGAGTATATTCAATAAAATCATATTAATCAACCATAGATTTTAAAGGCTGGATTTTGAATATAAAAAATGAATTTGCCGAGAATATAACAGATACAAGTAAATTAACTCGGCAAAAACTCGGCAAAAACATAAAAGCAAAAATCCTAACTGCTCAATATCAAGCAGTTAGGATTCTGTATGGTGCGCCTGAAAGGACTCGAACCTTCACGCCTTGCGACACTAGATCCTAAGTCTAGCGCGTCTACCAATTCCGCCACAAGCGCATGTGATGTGGGTGCAAAGGTACAACATTTTTTGGGGTTTACGGCAAGAATACTATAATTTTTTCCCTTGATTGTGTAATTTTAGTTTGCCTTTTTGTTATAACTTTGCATTGGTAAAAGAACTAAACTATCTCTATTCTATATGTCAATAGTGAAATGTAATGTGCCTGTGGTGGGAATGGCGTGCGCAGCCTGTGCGGCGAATATCGAGCGGCGCTTGCGACAGCTTGACGGCGTGCGCGATGCGTCGGTATCGCTCCCACTGAGAATGGCGCAAATAGAATACGACGACGATGCGATTTCGCTTGCAGAAATCAATCGGGAAATCAACGAAATTGGGTTCAATCTGCTGATTGAGCCTCATACCGACGTTGAACAAGTGGAAAAGAAGCACTACGGTGCACTGGCAAGGCGTGTGGCTTTGGCTTGGGCAATAGCGGTGTTCACAATGGCTGTGTCGATGAATTGGATTCCCCTCCCCCAGCCCCTCAATGGATATGTGGCGATGGCTCTTGCGGCTATCGGCATGGTGACGTGTGGTACGAAGTTCTATAAAAATGCCTTTGGTCAACTCCACCATGGCGGTGCTGGCATGGACACTTTGGTGGCACTCAGCACAGGCATCACTTTTGCGTTCAGCGCATTTAATGTGGTGGCTGGCGATGCCGTGTGGAGCACACGAGGCATTGCGTGGCACACCTATTTCGACTCAGCGACGATGATTATCGCCTTCGTGCTCACAGGCCGATTGCTTGAAGAAAAGGCAAGACGAGGAACAGCAAGCAGCATTCGCAAACTGATGGGACTTGCGCCAATGACGGCAAGAATTGTAAGCAAAGACGACGACAGCGTGGAGCAACTGACCGACGTGCCCATCGCCACAATTAAAATCGGCGACTTGATAGAAGTGCGCGCAGGCGAGAAAATGCCTGTTGACGGCAAGGTGACATTCGCCACCAGTTTCATGAAAGAAGATGGCGCATACGTTGACGAGTCGATGATTACTGGCGAACCTCTGCCAAGCGAGAAGCAAAAAGGTGCAATGGTGATGGCAGGCACCATGCTCAGCCAAGGACGATTGCGATTCCGCGCGCGACAGGTGGGCGAAGACACAGCCCTTGCGCAAATCGTGAAGATGGTGCGTGAGGCGCAAGGCTCAAAAGCACCGGTGCAGCGCACTGTGGACCGTGCAGCACTGATATTTGTGCCAGTGGTGGCGTGCGTGGCTGTGCTCACATTTGTGGCGTGGGTGACTTTTGGCGGATTTGACTGTGTGCCACAAGGTATTATCAGCGCTGTGGCGGTGCTCGTGGTGGCTTGTCCTTGCGCCATGGGATTGGCAACTCCCACGGCTCTGATGGTGGGCATCGGAAAAGCCGCAGAGAAAGGCATTCTCATCAAAGACGCTACGGCACTGGAGCAACTGCGCCGAATCGACACGATGGTGGTGGATAAAACCGGCACCATCACCATTCCCAACCCGAATGTGGATTTCACTAAAACGAGCAGTATGCCCCTCGAAGAAAGGGAAACAATAAAACCCAACGCCGCCGAGGCTATGACAATGCTGACAGACGAAGGCATTGAGGTGCACATGATGAGTGGCGACACGCCTGAGGCAGCCGCCTATTGGGCGAAAAAGGCTGGCATCAAGCACTATATGAGCAAGGCTTTGCCACAAGACAAAGAAAATTTGGTGCGCAATTTGCAAGAACAAGGGCACAAGGTGGCAATGGTGGGCGACGGCATCAACGACACACAGGCGCTGGCTTTGGCAGATGTGAGCATAGCCATGGGCAAAGGCACCGATGTGGCAATGGATGTGGCGCAAATCACACTCATGACCGACGATTTGAAAGCGCTACCAGAAGCCGTGGCAATGAGCCGACGCACGGTGAAGATGATTTACCAAAATCTGTTTTGGGCATTTATCTACAACATTGTGTGCATTCCGCTGGCGGGTGGCGTGCTAAACTTGTTTGGTTCAGACTTCCAAATCACGCCCATGTGGGCAAGTGCGCTGATGGCATTTTCAAGCATCAGTGTGGTATTAAACAGTTTACGATTAAAATATGCAATATGAAAAAGGAATTTAAAATTACAGGTATGCGGTGCAACAACTGCCGCACAAATGTGGAACGCGCCATTAAGGCGGTGGAAGGCGTGGAAAGCGCCAAAGTGACCCTCGAACCAGGCAAAGCCGAAGTGGAGGGAAATTTCAATGAAGAGGCTGTGGTCGATGCCATAGAAAACCTCGGATTTGTGGTAGAATAGGCATATTTCGGCAGAAAATGAGTGATATGTGTTAAATTGTGTTAATTTCGCAAATTTTCTGCCGAAAAAGTATGTTATATAACATAAAAGTTATACCTTTGCATCGGTTTTTCATGGTATTAGTTTTTAAGGTTATGAAATTCTTAGCGTCGCGATGACGGTTTTTATTTCATTTTGTTTAAGGTTTATGTTAATGGTATTAGAAGGTTAATTAGTTAAGCAATCCCCGATAGTGATATCGAGGATTATTTTTTTGTACCCCAATAGCCCAAGGCACCAGCCCATCCCCATCCCTGTGTTGCGAACTAACGTTCACAACACAGGGATGAAGAGCAATGGTTCAAGAGTCCTTGAAACTGACAACTATTAACGAAGGATTGTTATATTTTCTGGTTTCAGATATTCTATCTGAATATTTATCAATTGGTTTGGCGATGAAATTTTCCCAAAATTAGGTGCACCTTGACAGCAAGGGGCGCATCGTTGTTTCCACACATTCATAGTTGTGTCATCACACTTGACAAATATGTTTGTTATCGTCGATGTCGAGTTTTCTGGAGTAAGGAAAACACGTGAAAAAGGTGTCATACTGCGTGACATCAATGTCTGTAGCACTGTATAATCAGCTTTTAAGAAAGGATAATTGACAATTCCATTAATATGGTTATAAATGCTAAAGCCATCCAAAACCTTACCAAGATGTTGCAGTAGTTGCTGTTTGAGTTTTTCCTTAAAATCAGCAATTTGCTGGTCGCCGACACGGTATTGGCCATCGTTAAAGTAATGATATAGACGGAAGTCTCCACGTAGGTTTTGAGCATTTCCCTTAAAGTATTTATCGAGTACAGCATTGTCAATCAAAGCAATAATTGGCCGACGCTCGGCTGGGGTCATACACTGAATATTTTTCTCTTCTTCATCTTGCCATACAGCTAAATTATTGACCAATGATACCAAAGCGATGTAGTGCCCTTGAAGTTTGCAATGTAACTTGCTGACCGCATTCACTACTGCACCTGCCACAAAGAATCGCAAATTCATCTCTGAGCGTGTTTTCTGCAAGGTGTGAAGCTGTCGTTGAATTCCTTGAATATTATCATCCAACTCTTGCTTCAACTGAATGCGTCGTCGCTTTCGTCCAGCTAAATACATTTTCAATAATACCCCAACAACAAGTGCAGCTGTAACACCTCTCCCAATCCACCATTGGTCAAAATCACTCAGATAAGCTGCTATTATTGTAGCCACAAAGAGCAACACGAAGATAATACCAAAAAGATTCCGAGTACGAATGGTCTCGTTGTCAAATTCTGTGAGCTGAGTACTCAACTCATCAATCGCCATTTGTGCTTGTTGCTGAGTATCTGAAATACTAGCATCAAGACCTTCCATCGTTTCATTGAGTATTCTGTTTCGCACATTACCATCTTGCAACTGCAGTTCGAGGTCGCAAAATTCCCTAAACAAATTCTCATACTGCTTCTGAAGCCATTTTTGTTCACGTCTTTTGCGACGTAAGCGGTTATCAATAATAGCGAGTTGAATGCGCAAATCACTTTGTGCAAATTCCACATGGTGATTACCCACGAGCCCCTTCACATTAATCCCCAAACTGATTTCAGTAATGATATAAGCATTATTGAGTTGGCTATGGTCACCGATATAATCGTAAGGTATATAACAATAGCCTTGCTCTCCAAAAGAAGCACCCCAAGAATTGCGAACTTTAAACATTTGCGCGTCATCGTCATAACCCACAATCACCATAGCGTGCGAACCCTCATCGGTTTCGCCAGCTTGTGGCATTTCTACAGGTCCGCGACATCTGTGCAATGAAGGATACACCCTCAAAGAAATTATCACTGGATAACCTTCCGCAATTGACGAGCGAATGTTCGATACGCAAACATCCAAATCATTGGTCAGCGGTATGTTCAAAGCTTTCTTCACTGTGCGTTTAACAGCATCGCTCACAGCCTCTTCCGAGGGATCATCATTATAGTGTTCGACACTGTAAGGACATAGGGTCTCAGTACAAACACCGTGCTTCGTCATTGTGCCAATCACATGACTGATAGCGGAGCCTTCGCTATTTAAACCACCATGTTCTTTACGCACATTGTAGTAAACAAAGCGCTCACTCAAGTCGGATTCAATTTCCTTATTCTTTTTAAGAATGTACTCATACACTGACGTTACAGCAAATGCCGAACACGACCCTATTGGACCTTGATCCTTTATCGGAGTGAAATTAGGGCTAAGATCGATGCTCTTTACTGTGGTTGGTACTGGCACATAATCATCTTGCAGAGGTTCCTCAGATTCAGCATTATAGAATTGGTATTTTTCAGAATTATCATCAACGATTACGTTGCTTATTTGCCCTTGATCGCTCAATCGCTTTTTCATATCAGTTGCCTCATCCGTCTTTTGACGAATAAAATCGCTGGCTCCACGAATTTGTAAACGATAACTTTTCAGCAATTTGATTTGTGTTGAGATTTTTCCGTCATCGCCTCGTGGTGCTGACAACACGCTATGCAGAATCACAGGCTTGCCGTCTTCACCAATGATAACATGACCATCTTCATCGGTTTCGAAGGTGATATGTGCATTATTGTGCTGCACAAACACATTGAAAGGTTCGCGTAGACAATCGAAAAAACTGCACTGCTCAGTTCCAAGAAGCTGCCCTGATATAAGTTCATCATCTTCGAGCAGCATATACGCCAACACCGCACGCTTTTCGGGAAGACTCAACTGTTCGTCGCAAATGAAAGAAAGGACTTGCTTTTCGTAGACTTCCATGTAGCCATTGAGCCGTTCTTGAATCCCTGCCGAAATTTGTTCGGGTGTTTTCCCGTTGCTTAGTTCTTTCTCTACGTTTTCGCGGTAAAAGTCGCTAAAAGTGTTCATACGATTACCCAAAAGCCTTTGAGCCACAGCTGCCACTTTGTTGATATCGACATCCCGCTGTTGAACCTTTTCGCTACCAAGGATGTACAGATAGGAATGGTGCAGTAAATACTGCATGAAGTAATACTTGTCCATAGTAAGTGCAGAAAGTCCAATTGCCGTAATGGTGTCGGGGTTAGCACTTTCGGTAGTAGTATTGAATAGCAAATCGTAGTTTTCAATTGATGCCATATTGTAGAGTGCTAACACGCGTGCCAATGTGTGCGTATCCATGTTTAAAGGATTTCTCGCTTCGTTCACATTTGAGAGGAGTATCACATGGCGTAAAGTTTCGTGCTTCGACTTTGTGTCAAGCAAATGGGCAACCGATTGTTGGGTTGTCTTATTCAACTGCAAATAATTGGGAGTTTCTGTATCGCTTACCGACACAGTGTGGAACAAATCGGGAGCTAATAATACCACATCCACATCGTAGGCCAACGACGGAGCCGACAAGATGCGCACCAACCTTTCTGCGAAATTCACACCAATAGTATCTTCGCCAGCGACTACCACTTGCAGCAACATCTGATTTCCGTTTCCATTCGAGAGCATGTTACCCTTCTCTAAAAACACCTTCTGAAAAAAGTTGGCTAAGTGATTGTCTTGTTGAGATTCAGAAAAAGTTTGTAAGCCTGTCTTTACAGAAGTATATTGGTCGTCGAGGTTGGCGTTGAACCCTTGACTTTTACTCAACCGAAACTCTGAAAACACAATTTCATCGGCTTCGGTATTAGGACACCAAATGCTATCGAATTTATCGCGAGTATCCGCATCTGCAGATTGGCGCAAAAACTCCTGCTTACAACTTTGGGCCAAACTTTCGAGATTGCTGCCCAAAAATAGGGCGAAAATATGCTTCATAATGGGGAAGAAAAGTTTAAAGGGCTGCGCGCATTTTTTGCGCAGCCCAATTTAGTTTTTGAATTTTACAATTGCTTATTCACGAACCCTAGTTCTTCTCTAATCTGCTGACCAATGTCATTGAATCGAGGTTCTTTCACTGTTTCAACGGACATATTAAGCTGGGAGATTTTATGAAGATACGTTTCTTTGACTACTTTCTTCTTTTCTTGCCATGCAAGATCTCCCATTTTTTGTATCAACGAATCGATAGCAGCCGTCATTTGGTCGTGGAACTCTGGATTTTGCACACGCTGTTTGAAAGTCGCAAAAGCTTTAGCGCGATTGTTTGGTTCTGCATTTTCGAGGGAAACCCAATAAGCATTAAGTGCATCGCCATTTTCCTCGTCTATATATTCAAATTTCCCAGCATTATTTCGGATTAAATTGAATATCAGACCGTACACCCATATCTTGAGTGCATCGTCGCTTGCTTCAGCTGGGAACAAGCTGTGGCTTTCAGCTTTCATTCTATCCTCAATCATCGCATCGAAGTGCACATCCCAATTGCAACGAGTCGCCGCGTCTTTATAGTCTTGGATAGCAGTGAGCGTGCAAGGAGGAGTCACACCCACTTGACGATAGAAAATAACTGAATCTGTAGAACCAATATCGCATAGTTGTGGATTATTCGGCAGCTTACTCACCGCTTCGTTCAGCTTGGCGCAATCTTCCCCGTTCACACCCACAAAGAAGTAGTTCTGAGGTTTCACCTGTGGGGCATGCCCCGTCTGCGTGTCATCAAAGTTAAGCAATGGAGAGGATTTCTTACAAGCCTTATCAAAGACTTTGTCAAATTGACTTTGCGGCATCTCATCAAGCACTTGCGACACCGTCATATTGAGCCATTTTTTTGCACCAGGCTGTTGGATAGAATAATCAACGAAAATGCGGAAAAGTTTTTCGGAAGTAATTGTAGCAAAATTCTCAACAGGGGTTGAAGATTGATTCAAGAAATCGTTGAGCGACACATCTTTCACCCCAACTTGGTCGAGAAACTTCTGGGTGAGATCGATTTGGAAAATTTGTATATTCTTGCCAACACCGTTTTGCAACTCGGCAATTTGGTCGTCAAGCTTGTTGCTCAGATTCATAAGTACTCCCTTGATTTTAGAGACCAACGACAATTCTTTTTCGATTTCGGAAATAAGCAAATTATAGTAACTGATGGCTCCTTCATGGCGTCGTATTTCACGTTGCACTTTGGCAAAATACTGCGCGGCCATACCTACATCTGCTTTTTTCTCATCAGTAAGATTCTTCCTAAAAATTGAAGTCTTATAGTTAGCTAAGTCGTGGACCACTGCTTTCAGTGAGCCTTCCGCAGGCATCTGTTTCGCTTCCCACTCACCAAGTTCGGTTTGCATTTCATTCAAGCAAGCTTTCACTTGCGCTCTAATTTGACGCAAAATTTTCTCGGCATCAGCTACACCTCCTTGTTCATTAAGATGCTCGGTCACAAGTTGATGAAGCGATGGCTGTACCTCTTCATCCTTCTGTTTTACATTTTTATCGCAATCGCGATATTTTTCTTCGTTTTGAGTTGCCGATGCCATCCAGGACTGCACTTCCGGCATTGGATTGCTAGGGTATTCTATTGTCGACAGCATAGAACCGGGGCTAGCTGGCATGAGATAATCCGTGACATCATCACGCCCGTTATTCTCGCGAACTTTTACACTATCTATCCATGCGTTTGCTGTTTCATTTGTAGCTTCGCTATGGGGAATTGTAAGTTTGTTAATGAGGTTCTTAGCATATTGATAAGTATATAGATTACATAGATCTACACTTCTAAGCATAATTTGACTCACGCCCATTCCCGATATCCAAGCTTTTTTGTCAGCAATGTCCATTTCTCCAGAATTGATCTGCTGGGCAATATTGTCAATCACACTGGCGGTTTTTCCAGCGATTTCTCCAGCAGCAGTAACAAGCGACATGCTTATCATTTGCGCTAAATTATCCACATCGTCGTAAGTATCGCCTTCTTTGTTTTTATTATCAATCAGCATGATAGCGTCGAATGGCTGTGCATTGGTCTTGTAGGGCGCATTCATATTGTCAACATGGAAGTATGGGCGGTTGAAGTTGGAGTCCATCAGCCAGTCTAAATCTTGCAATGCTCCATAAGCATTAGGCTTCACATAAGGCATCTGCAAGGGATTCATAGCCCAAAACACTCCAGGAAGCACACCATATCCCACTAAACGGAAATTATTGGGAAGAATGCGCTGTCGGATGAGGTAAGCCATATTGATGAATGTGCCACAACCAGTACCGCCACAAAGCGAAAACACCATATGAATTTCAGGGTTAGCATCACCCAGAACCGACCACTTCTCATTGCCGATAATGCTTGCAGAAGTAACACGGTTGAGCGCATTTGCTATTTGTGTAGCAACCGACTGATGATTGTACCACAATGCAAAGCGTCCATTCGAACGCACTTGCCCCGCACCATTCTTCAAGTTCTGAAGAGCTCCGCTATTTTTTTGTGGAAACCAAGAGAGGGTAGCCCGGTTAGTTTCGTATAATGGCCGAGGATTAGTCACTTGAATTTTTACTTGTTCGTTAGCATCAAGGCTAATGCGTTTTCCGTTACGCAAAGTGAGTTCTTTGGTGTAAGCATTACCATCGGTGTCAATCCCGAGGAATGACACCATTGGGGGAACTTCACCATAAGTGTCGATAAACATCTTTTTGGTATGCAAGATTGAGTTCATACCAGTGCCTCCAAGTCCGATATAGAGGCAACGACGAATTTTTTTTGGCATAGTTGAATAAAGATTATATTATTGTACGTTTACTTTAAATTTACTATTTGTATTCAGGTTTTCAAGCTCATGTTCCTGATATTTGGCGATTTTCGCGCTCGGTGTAAGCATCCATGCCATGTGATTGAAGCGTGCATGAATAGCATTTTTAGCAGGTTCAATCTCTATGGGTGATGTGAATTCTTCATTCACAAAGTAGTTGATTCTGCCTGTAAAGATACGACTGAAAGCACTCTGTTTTTGTTGCTGATTAGTCAGTACCACTTTGCGATAGCCTTTAAGAGGCACATTGAGATAAATGCTGACACCGTTCACACCCTGAAGCACTGCAAAAGACACTCCCTTGAATTTGGGAAAATTAAGAGGCTTAAGCATACAGAACCAGACGATAAGCAACGTCAGAAAAGCCACACCAGTCCAAAAGAGAATTACCGCAAGAGGATTATAATCTATGGAATATTTGGTTGAAAGCGTGAATTCAACATCTCTGGGTGCAACTTCATTCACACGGTCAAGATTGGAAGCTCCCGCACTTGAAAGTTTAAAATAACGTTTACCAGTGGCAGCATCGCGATTGAACACAATTTGCAACAATCCGCTCTTTGAATCTTCGGCAGATATGGTGAACTCGTTGCCTTGCAATGGACTTCCGTTAAATAAAAGCTGGTAGTCGTCTGGCATGGCTTCGCCATGTTCATTGAAACTGGCAACCTTAATTCGCATAGCGGATTTGTAAGTCTTTGCTTCTTTGTTGAAAGTCGCTTCCAAATCCACATTGAGGGTGTCAAGCACCTTTTCGTCCCAAAACAGGAAAGAAGGGTAATAACTGGCATTATTCAATTTAGTGCCTTTTTCGATTTTTGTGGTCAATATGCGTTCCGGTTTATTGATTACTTCTATACTGAAATCAGGATTCTCGCATCTAACTTTTGCTGTTGTAGGAATCAGTTGGGCTTGAATAGTATAATGCTCGTTTCCTCCAATTGCTTGGTTGAATTGCTGATATGACACCTTAAGCGACACTTTCACGCGCCCTTGTCCACCCTTGAACGCGTCATTTTCAAGTTGCACACTGAAATAAGGATCCGCACACTCCACTCTCGCATTGATAGGCCGCACGCTGTTGATGCTCAGCATACGTAGAGCTGGCAATTGGTGTGAGTTAATGTTAAGTGTTTTATTGTCGAGACCAACAAATACAGTTCCAGCCTCTTTCACAAGGTCGATTTGTTCACATCCCGAAACCGCTTGTACAATATTTTCATCAATCGCATTTTTAGTGAGCATTACATAGAACGCATGGGTGTCGCGATATTTGCCACACCAACTGCTGAGTAAGTTGCACAAAGCCGTCACGCCTTTCACATTGTCGCGTCCATCTGTGAGTAAATACACATAGTTGTATTTGTTGGTGTTGACATGACTCATTGCAGCTGTCCATGCATCACAAATATTCGTATTTGCAGCCTGCTTAACTAGGGAGTCCAATTTTGGTCTAATATCATTAGTCCACATTTTCGGAGTGAAACTCGACCTATCAAAAGTAATCTGATGATATGGCTTGTTCTGGAATGGAACAATCACAATGTGTGCATCGCTGTCCTGACTATCAATATCTTCTTGAAGAAACTGGAGTGTTTGATTCCAAATGTTCGGATTACCTCCAAATCCAGTCATTGATCTAGTACAGTCTAATACATAGATATAATTCCGCTCTTTTTGAGCAGTTGCGAAAAATGTCAGTCCAAAAAGAAGGAAAACAAACGTGGCAATTATTTTCTTCATTTAATAATTCGAGCAGCTCCCCAGTTCCTGGAAGCTGGCTATTTTACACAGAGAAGCGTGGAACTGTATGCCACACATCACTATGTACAGGTGCTAGGAAAACCTTTATCGACAGATGTGGAGATAACAGCCCCACGCTATAAGCGCGGAGACCATTACACCTTACCCCTTGTCGATATGTATGAAAGTTTCCTAGGCTTTGTACATACAAGAAGAAAGCATAACGCCTCTATATTTTACCTACGATGTCTGGAATATGGATTGCTCTAATTCCGCTTCAAATATAGCAAAAAAAAATGTGATAATTTCGTGTTATGAAAAGAAAATGCGTGAAAGAATGAAAATTTTCGATTTTTCGAGGTTTTAGAAATTTGGTTGTCGAGATTTCTGGGATAATTGTGATTCGTTCAATCCCTATTTTAAAGAAATTAGAAATTAGATGAAGAATACAACTCAGGAGTTAAGACGATAGCTCTGCTCTTGAAATCTCGTCGTACTTATCAGACTTATCGGACTTGTTGACCTGTTGACTCGTAGACATCCAAAAAAATGCCGTTTTTTTGGGGTCTTTGGTTAATTTGTGTTAATTTCGTGATTTTTTTTGGTGAATGTTATGCTATATAACATAAATGTCATATCTTTGCATCGGTTTTTCATGGTATTAGTTTTTAAGGTTATGAAATTCTTGGCGTCGTGATGACGGTTTTTATTTCATTTTGTTTAAGGTTTATGTTAATGGTATTAGAAGGTTAATTAGTTAAGCAATCCCCGATAGTGATATCTGGGATTTTTTTGTACCCTTACGAACAGGTAAGCGTACAAAACTGGGGGCATAAGCATCACCTATTTGCTTATGCCCCCAGTAATATTTTGTGCTGCAGTTAGCGGATATTGAGGATTCGGTGGGTTTGGAGTGAGAGTCGCCACTCGGGGTGGGCAAGCACCGCCTCTACACACGCCTTGATATTGGCGTCGCACATTTCCTTGTCTTCCACAAAACATGGCTGGAGAAAACGGTGTTCGGCTTTGATGTGGCTATACATATCCAAATCCTGATTCAGATACACCACTTTCAACTCATGGCACTCAGTGAGTATGCAGGGGTGCGCATCGGCTCCTTGAAAGCCCGTTTTTGGCGAAAGCGTCACCCAATCAATGTTTGATGGCACGGCATGAGTGCCGTTGGTCTCCATCGCTATTCGCTTGCCTGTGGCGGTTTTCAGATAACTGATAAACTCGTCGGTGACGAACAACGAGGGCTCGCCGCCCGTAAGCACTATCAGCGGCGCCTGCGGATAGGCATTGATGGCATCGGCAATCTCTTGCGCCGTCATCATCGTGCCAGAGGCGTGAGCCGTGTCGCAAAACGAGCAGGCAAGGTTGCAGCCACTGAAGCGCACAAACACGCTTGGCACCCCTGTGTGGAAGCCCTCGCCCTGAAGCGAATAGAATATTTCGTTGATTTTATACTGCTGCATGATTAGATAGCCACGATTGGAGCCAATGAATCGTCAACGTAGGAAGCCACATTGTTGTTCGATTCTTGCACATCGGCACGATAACATTCGGGAATGCTGTCAACAATCCAGCGCGCCATATTCTCGGCGGTGGGATTGAAAGGAAGCACCTCGTTGATGTTTTTGTGGTCGAGTTTGTCGGAAATCAACGCTTTGAGTTTTGAGAAGTCGTAAACCATGCCATTGTTGTCGAGTTTGTCGGCCTTGCAGTAAATCACGATATTCCAGTTGTGGCCGTGCAAATTCTCGCACTTGCTCTCATAGTCGAGGTGCAACTGATGACATGCTGATATTTCAATAGTTTTCTTAACGTAGTACATTTTTACTTTTTTAAATCTGATTCATAAATAGTTTTGTCGTCGACACCTGCCAAGCGCAGCGCTTCGCGACGCTCGGTGCAAGTGCCGCAAGTGCCGCAGTGCGTTTCACGGCCCTTGTAGCAGGAGTAGGTTTCGCGATAGTCGATACCCAGTGCCTTGCCGTGGCGCGCAATCTCGGTCTTGTCGATATTGCAGTATGGTGAATACACCTCAATGCCCTCGTAGGTGCCAGCCTTCATCGCCGCCGACATGGCATCGACAAACGCAGGACGGCAGTCGGGATAGATGGAGTGGTCGCCAGAGTGGTTGGCAATCATCACACGCTTCAGTCCATTGCTCTCGGCAATACCGCAAGCGATGGCAAGCATAATGCCATTGCGAAAAGGCACCACGGTAGATTTCATATTCTCGTCGTTGTAGTTGCCATCGGGAATATCCTCTGGCGAACCCAGCAATGCGCTCTTGAAGTAGCGGTGCATAAACTCCAGCGGAATAATCAGGTGCTTGATGCCCAGGCGCTGGCAGTGGGTGACAGCGCACACGCGTTCACGGCCGTTTTGAGTGGAGCCGTAGTCGAATGTAATAGCCAAGGCTATCTCGTCTTTAAATTCATAGAGCATGGTGCACGAGTCCATGCCTCCTGATATGATAATTACAGCGTCTTTTTTCATTTCAGTCTTTCATTAAAAGTGGCAAGCATACGAGCACGCACCAAATCTTGATGCTCAGCATCGCCATGGTTAGCAAACGGAATGATTGAGATACCACCACGAGGACGGAAATAACCCTTCACCTCAATGTATTTTGGATCCATGAGGCGAATCAAATCCTTCATGATGATGTTCACGCAGTCTTCGTGGAAGTCGCCACGGTTGCGGAAACTGAACAGATAGAGTTTGAGGCTCTTGCTCTCCACCATCTGAACACGTGGAATATAGTTGATAACGATATGACCGAAGTCGGGTTGCCCGGTTTTTGGACACAGCGAGGTGAACTCTGGGCAGTCCAGGGTCACGAGATATTCATTTTCAGGGTGCTTGTTCACAAACGATTCGAGCACATTTGGGGTGTAGTCGAATTCGTAAGTGGTGCCTTGATTTCCAAGGAGCGTTACACCTTCTAATTCTTTTTCGTTTCTTGCCATATAATAAAATAGATTTTCAGTGCAAAATTACTACAAAATCACGAAACCATGAAATGCGAGGACTATTCGTGCAGTGGTTTCAGGCGTGCAGGGTCGCCCACAATCCACAGAATGTCGGATGCCTCAAACACCAAATCGATGTCGGGCGAGAGATATTCTCCGCCACGCTCCACGCTCACGAGCAATGCGCTGTAGTCTTCGCGCAAACGTGCATCTTTAAGCGATTTGCCGACAATGCCAGCATCGGCACGGAGGGTGAAGTGAGTGAACTTCACGTTTGATTCAGAATTGTTGGCTTGCAGAGGCTCGCCAGAGGCTTCCACCACGGGCAATATTTCGAGAATTTGCTCATCGCTGCCAATCACGCCGAGGGTGTCGCCAGGGAAGATACGCATTTCACCGTCTGGCACCATGTGCTCAACGGAATTGCGTTGAATGCTCACAAGGTTGATGCCGTATTTCTGACGGAGTTTGGCGTTTTTCAGTTTCTCGCCCACAAACGGACAGCCATACCCTACCCTGATGCTCGCCAAGTGCAAATCGCTCACCAATCCTCGCTCTTTTCCAGTTCGGGTGTTCTCGCGCACGTTCACATTGTCGATAAAGTGCTTCTCCACACGCGCCACCTGCTTGTGCAGGAGTTGCGAGAGGATGAGCGAGAGCACGAGAGTAATGCCACCTGCAATCAAAATAGAGGTGTGGCTGGGGAACAGGCCGTAAATTGCCACCATGAAAAACACGGTGCTGAGCACCAAATTGATGACCGACATCACCACCATTGGCACATAACTGATTTTGCCCGACTGCTCCACAATTTGTTGCTTTTCGTCGTGGCGGATATTCGGACGAGAAAGGCCGTAAATCAATGGTAAAATCAGGAAAATCACCACTGCAGCCGCTGCAATATTGTTGAATTCCGTGCCTGGCACAAGGTCGAAGATATAGTGCTGGAGATATTTCTTGAAAATGAAGATTACCATGATGATGATGGCTGAATACACAATGGTGCGCACAAAGTAGCGCTTTGCCACCTTCACCCACAGTTTGCGGCTTTCGCTATATTCACTGGTAGCCTGGTTGGCAGAGTAGCCTTCGAGCAGAATGTTCCAACTCTTAGGCAGGTGTTTCGCCACCCAGTTGAAGCAAGGAATGGAACCTTTGATAAAAAATGGCGTGAAGAATGTGGTAATTACCGACACCGTTACGATGATTGGATAAAGTTTTGGTTCAAGCACATCCAAACTCATACCAGAGGTGGCGATGATGAACGAGAATTCACCGATTTGGGTGAGGCAGAAGCCCGACTGCATGGCGATGCGGAGCGGTTGGCCCATCACCAGCATACCGGTGGTGCCAAACAAAATCATGCCCACAATCACCACAATCGAGAGAATGGTGATGGTGCCAGCGTTTTGCGTCATCACGGTAGGGTCAACAAGCATACCTACGGAGATGAAGAACACTGCGCCGAAAAGATTCTTTACAGGGGTGATGATATGCTCAATGCGTTCAGCCTCTGTGGTGCCAGCAAGGATTGATCCCATGATAAAGGCGCCGAGTGCCAACGAATAGCCAGCCTTGAGCGCAAGCACAGCCATCAGGAAGCAGAGCCCCATGGCGATAATCAGCATCAATTCGTCGGTGATATAGCGGTGCAGACGCTTGAAGATGGTAGGAATGAGGAAAACGCCCACTGTGAACCACATTACAAGGAAGAGCACGAGCAAAAGCACCGTTTGCGCCATTTCCTCGCCCGACACACTTTTGTGGACGGCTATCGACGACAGCATCACCATCAGCACCACGGCAAAGAGGTCTTCCACCACAAGCACGGCGAAAACCCCTGGCACAAACTTATGCTGACGCAAGTTCAGGTCGTCGAGTGCCTTGATAATAATGGTGGTTGATGACATGGAAATCATACCGCCGAGGAAAATACTGTTGATGGCATCTAAGCCCAGTAGTTTGCCCACAAGGTAGCCAGAGCCCATCATACCCACCACTATAATAAGGGCGGTAAGTACGGCGGTACCACCCACCTTCAGCAGTTTTTTGAAACTGAACTCCAAACCGAGGGAGAAAAGCAGTACGATAATACCAATCTGTGCCCAAAATTCGATATTCTCATGCGACGATACTGTGGGAAGGAAGGCAAAGTGAGGACTTGTCAAGAAACCTGCCACGATATAGCCTAACACGGCAGGTTGCTTCAAAAGTTTAAACACCAATGAGGCAATAGCGGCCAGCACAAGAATGAGAGCAAGGTCGTTGATCAGCAAATTAATATTTAAATGTTCCATAAGTAGTTATATCAAATTAAGCAATGAGAATTAGTGATAGTTTGTTGTGTGTGTATGTTTTATTGTTTGTGTGAGAGCATCCATTTCCAACCTTGGTCCCACACATCAAGTTTGCGCCAGTGGCCCACTTGTGGGGTGATGACGAGTTTTTTGTCGGGTGAAGGAATCGCATTCCAAGTGGAATAGGTGCAAGTGGGAGCGCATGTGAGGTCGGCAAGCCCGAACGACATGAATACGGGCCTACGGAGCAGGCGGGCGAAGTTGGCTGTGTCGTAATAGCGCACCACTTTGGCGATGTCGTGGATATCTTCATCATCTTTATGGAAATAGAAATAGTGGGGCCAACCGCCGGCACGACCGTGAAGATATGCCTCCTGGTCAGCCAACGCCGGGAAGAATGCTTCGATAGCGGTGACCTTGGGGCTAAGCACAGCCATAGCGATGCTGAGCGCACCACCTTGGCTGCCACCACACACATAAAGGTTTTTGCCGTCAAACTGTGGAAGCGTGCTTAAATAGTCAATGAAGCGAACGGCACTCAAATACACACGGCGATAATAGTAATGCTCGCGTGAATCGATGTTCATGGTGGGATAATCCTTTAGGCTGCCATTGCTTTTCGAGGAATAGAATTTCGATGGTTTGGTCAATGGAAAACCATGAATCGCCATATCGAGCGTGATGATGCCCTGCTCTGCTTCATCTATCATGCCGCCAACCTTATGAACGCCAGCGCCAGGGCAACGCATCACCACTGGGTATTTACCAACCGCCTTAGGGATGGAGAGAATGCCGTAAACACGGAATCCCGGTTCCACAGCCTGAACCGACACTTGGTAAACATTCACTAAGTCGGTGCAGCGTCGGGGAAGCAACTCCATTTTTGGCCCCATGGGGATAGTGGAGGCTGAATCGATTTGAGCGTTCCACCATTGGAGGAAATCGTCGGGCATGGCCACGGTAGGCTGCAAATCCTGAACATCAAAGCCCACCATCGAGTGCCCCTTATAAGTTTTACCATTATACTGCACTTCGGCATTGCAACGCAGGAAACCGCTCTTATTCATCGTGGCAGAGGGCGTAACAGCAATCATATCAGCCACCTCCAACTCCTGCGGCTCGGTAGGAGTCATTTTATCCTCATTGAATGTGAAAGAAACCGAAGAGGGGGCGACTTGCTTACCTGATTCCTCCACCGATATTTCAAAATGCACTTGCTCACCCTTCTTGAAATGCAAAGAGTCGGGAATGGCTAAATGAAAAGGGTTGTGGGAATGTGCTTTAGGAGTAACAATTACCTTTACAGATTGATTGCGTGTAAGTGCAAAAGTGATGGTGCAAAAAGAAATTAAAAACGTGCAGAATAAGGTAATAAATCGTTTCATCGTGTAAAAATTGCGTTGTTTACAAAGATAATAAAATGACGTGAAATTGCGAGATTTTTTAAAGAAATTAGAAAGAATTTAAGGGATATATACAAAAAAAGAGAGCGGCAGATTGCTCTGTCGCTCTCCGTAGGGGGGCGGTTACCTACTCTCCCACTTTCGCAGTACCATCGGCGTGGTGAGGCTTA
>ERZ857629.534-NODE-534-length-51090-cov-8.669599_pt1 | contig 51090 bp, 46 predicted proteins | sample MGYA00519700_ERZ857629 | MGnify/ENA primary metagenome ERZ857629 (study PRJEB31778, sample SAMEA3449351) | human gut metagenome | biome: human gut; feature: human-associated habitat; material: faeces | place: United Kingdom | collected 2010/2012 ... | reverse complement strand
GGGCGCTCTCGGCGCTGCCGAGTATGCCCGCCAGAAGGGTCTTGCTAAAAAGTAAGTTCATTTAAATTCATAAAATAAGCGGATTTACGTTTTTGGTAATTTCCGCTTCTTTTTTCACTGCGATATAGAAGCAGGCTGTCGGCTGTGCTATAATATAGTATATAGAGAGAAAATAACAGGTGTTTTTACATGAAAAGTGTTCGTGATGAGCGTTTGATCTATGAGATACTTTCCGTTGTTGAGGAGATCCCGCCGGGCAAGGTCGCGTCCTACGGGCAGATCGCCGCGCTGATCGGCAGAGAAAAGAATGCCCGTCTGGTCGGCAAGGTACTCAGTCAGGCGCAGCTTTACGGCAGCTACCCGTGCCACAGAGTGGTCAACCATGCCGGTCGGACTGCCCCCGGCTGGTATGAGCAGCGTTTTTTGCTGGAAGCGGAGGGTATATGTTTCAGGCAGAACGGCTGTGTTGATATGACGCGCTTCCGTTGGGAGGAGGAATCTGTATGAAAAAGATTATACGGCTTATTCTGTGTACCGCAGCAGCGCTTTTCCTCTGCGCCTGCGGCGGCAGAGTTGACACGGTGAAGACGCACGAAGTAAGCTCGGAAATTTATTTGCAGGAGGAAATTGCGGCTGCCGTTGACGTGATAAAAAAGGAATTCGCACGGCGCTGGAATGGCTGCACACTCACCGAAATATATTACGCGGGCGACGAAAAAACAGCGGATCATCAGGAATGGGCCGACAGAAACGGCGCAGATGAGGTTATTGTGCTGATATCGTCATTTGACGTAGACTCTACCGGCGGTGACGGCTCTCTCAATCCGAACAGCACATACAAGAATTGGATGTGGATACTGGTAAGAACAGACGGCGGAGAGTGGATACACGTTGACCATGGGTATTGAAAGTGAAAACATTTTTCGTTTTTAGTAGGCAAAGCAGGTTGTGAGGAGAGAACACTATGCGGAGAAAAGACAGAGAGATAACTGATATTAAGAAGATCGAAGCGGTCATTTCGGGTGCAAGGTATATGCATCTGGGGATGTTTGACGGGGAGTTTCCCTATGTTGTGCCGATGCACTACGGATTTTTAATGGAAAACGGACGGTTCACGTTTTATATGCACTGTGCAAAGGACGGGCACAAAATTGACTGTCTGAAGAAAAACAACAATGTTTTTGCGGAAATCGACAGAGGTGAAGCGCTTATTACGGCAGATGCGCCGTGCAAGTACGGCGCGGAATATGAATGTGTCATGTGCCGCGGCAAGGCGTCGATCGTTGAGGATATATCCGAAAAGCGCAGAGCGCTTAAAGCGCTTATGAAAACGCAGACGGGCAGGAAGCACGAGTTTGATGAAAGAATGGTTGCTGCGGTCAGTGTGATCAGGCTCGACGTCATCTCATACAGCGCAAAAGCCTGCATCAGATAAACGCAAAGCGCACTTCTTATTGTCGCGCTGAATATACAAAAAACCGCAGGTAAAAAAACCTGCGGTAAAGCTTAAGTCGGAGTGGGGAGACTTGAACTCCCGGCCTCTTGGTCCCGAACCAAGCGCGCTACCAGCTGCGCTACACCCCGTTGAAAACCAGCTTATTTATTATAGTTAGCTTTATCCAAAAAGTCAAGCAAAAAGTGCTCCGCGAAAAAATTTTGTTGCCATGGCATTTCGGCAGCTTTGATCTTGGAATCCAAAACTTGACATTTTCGTAAGCCGCTGCTGTTATCGGCAATATCTGATGCCTATCCCTTATTCATTCAAAGCCTCCGCTCAGGTCGCTGTACGGACAGACGCGGCAAGCCGCCCGCGCTGCCTCGATGTCGTCTATTTCCGCTAATTCCTTTGTTGCAGCCCGCAGCTTTCCGTGCGGTTCTGAAAATTCAATCCTCTCAGCAGCGCACGCAGTATCCCCTCCCGGCAGGCGTTTTTTACAAGTTCGCGGTTGTCGTTGATGCGAAATTCAAAGCCTTTGCTCATTCCCCAACTCCCATACTCTTCAAATATTCCTCATAGTCGTAAGGGATGCCTATATCGTAGTTCTTGTAATAATGCAGGAAATCAAGTGGGAACACAAATTCTCCGTCAACGCACTTGCCCGCGGTCAATTCCTCGCCGGTAAATATGTCGTGCGTCTCTACCGCGGCTCTCCATTGGTGACGCGCCTTATCCGGGCTTACAAGGACGAGAAAGGCGCTCCGCTTGCACTAATGATGCAGCTCTACGAGAGGGAACACGCAAGGATAATTGACCGCACAGCCGAGGTCAAGCGCCTGTAAGAGCTGTACCGTTCGTAAATCCGTTCGTAAATCCGTTCGTAAAAATGGCGCTTAATTGCGTTCAACAGCGCCATTAACAGTTTTGTGTTTTGAGCAAAAGCAAAGGAACATGAAGCCTGAAAAACGTGATAAACAAGCGAAAAAACAAGAAAAATCCCGCAATCTCAAGGACTGCGGGATTTACAATATTTGGTGCGCGAGGCGGGACTTGAACCCGCACGCCCGGAGTGAGCACTAGAACCTGAATCTAGCGAGTCTGCCAATTCCACCACTCGCGCATTTTCAGCAGCTCAATTATAATAGCATTGCCGATGCGGAATGTCAAGAATAATTTACACAAATTTTTCTTTACTTATCCCGTCTCCGATGATAGTATTATTTTCAGGTTTATGAAAAGAGGCTTTGTAATGGAAATAAACAGACAGGCTCTGAAAAAATGCGCCAAACAAACCATTCGCATTTCTGAGCCGAAGGTAATAAATATCGGGATGATCTATGTCGTGCTGGCTTCGTTCATGAGCGTTCTATCGGCAAGGCTCATGGGTGCAAACCTGACAGAAAGCGACATTGCGCAGATATACTCGCATATGCTGGACGGGAATTATGACTTTGCTTTCGCATATGTGCAGCAGTATATGCCGCCGTTTTCATCCTATCTCATCAACGCCGCGATAGAATTGGTGATGTCCATAGTGGCGGTCGGGTTTACAATTTTTCTGCTGAATACGATCAGGTCTGCATCGCCGTGCGTCGGCAATCTCCTTGACGGTTTCGGGATCGCAGGCAGGGTTCTCTTGCTGTATTTGCTGGAGGGTATTTTCATCTTTCTGTGGAGTCTTCTGCTTGTTGTACCTGGAATCGTCGCGTCATACAGCTACCGTCAGGCTATCTACATTCTTATAGACCACCCTGAAATGTCCGTTATGGAGTGTATCATGGAGAGCAAACGCATGATGAACGGCAGAAAAGCAGAGCTTTTTGTGCTTGATCTGAGTTTTATCGGCTGGCAGCTGCTTACCATGCTGACGATAATCGGCTGGGCTGTGCAGATATGGACAGTTCCGTACTTCGGCATGACATACGCGCTGTATTACGAGCGCCTTTGCGGAAGAGTCTACCCTGACGTCATGCCACCCGAAAAAACCGCTGATTTATGATACTACTCCATACCGCTCAATACCTCTGACCATAATTTGAAAACGGACATTTCCGGTATACCGGAAATGTCCGTTTTCAGCTTGTCAAAAAGTCCTGCAAGGATGACAAGCTTTCCGCCGAGCATTTTGAATGCGTTCAAAATGCTGTTGCCGAGAGCCTTGATATCTCAAGGCTCTCGACGGCGGTTTATCCAATTTGAGGCGGGTCTTGCCCCCTCAAGCTCCCCTGCTGCTCTGTTGTCCGGCTTCCATGCATAATTCTTTGATACTCTCGAAATTATGCCATTTATACTATCGATTCCGGCTATTTAAAAACTCTTCAAAAGCCTCCAGCCCCAGCTCAACAGTTTTAAGGCATCCGCTCCAGTCGTTTTTGTGGAGCATCCTGATCTCCGCGCACTGCGTACTGCCCAGCTTGTCTGCGAAGCCGTCGCACAATGCCTTGCACCTGCTTCCAAAGCGCTTATCCTCATGCGCCCGCTCATGCACGGTCATTTTTCCGTATGCCGCAAGACAGCCGCAAAGTGCGCCGCAGGTTTTTCCGCAGCCCATCCCTCCGCCGAATGCGCTGACAAGCTTGAGATCATCGTCGGAAATGTCGAGAGAGTATTCGTCTCTTATCGCCCGCAATGCCGTCTCAGCGCAGTTGAAGTCCTGCTGTTCAAAATAATCCTTCGCCCGATCCTTTAACATAAGTCTGCACCGCCTTATAAATTTTCAGTTTGTCAAAAAAGTCCTTTCAGAACTTTTTTGACCGCGCTTTCCGCCGAGCATTTTGGATGCGTTCAAAATGCTGTTGCCGAGAGCCTTGATATCTCAAGGCTTTCGACGGCGGTTTATCCAATTTGAGGCGGCCTTGCCCCCTCAAGCTCCCCCGCTGCTCTGTTATCTGACTTTAAAACATAGTTTTTTGACAGTCTGAAATTTTATATTATTATTCTTACGCTTTTACGGCAGTTTGTCAAGATTTTTTTATATAGCTCAACCGTTGCAAAAAACGCCGGTTTATTTTATAATTATATAAAAAATTTACGGAGATCTGAGATGCTTTTTTCCAGCTTAGAATTTCTGCTGCTTTTTCTTCCGATAACGGCGGTTATATATTTCATAATCCCAAAGTGCACAAAAAACTATTGGCTGCTGGTCGTAAGCCTCATTTTCTATGCATGGGGCGAGCCGAAGTTTGTCTTCATAATGTCCGGCTCGATCGCTTTCAATTACGGCGCAGCTATACTTGTCGAAAAATACAGGAGCGAAAGCCGCAGAAAGAAAGCCGTGCTGATCATATCAGTCGTATTCAATCTTGGGCTGCTTTTTATTTTCAAATATCTCAACTTTACCACCGAAATATTTCACGGCCTCTTTTCAAAAATTCCCGTGACCAAGATAGTTTTGCCGATCGGTATTTCATTTTTCACTTTTCAGGCAATGAGCTACGTGATAGACGTGTACAGGGGCATCCCGGCACAGCATAACATCTGCTTTCTCGGACTGTATATTTCCTTCTTCCCCCAGCTTATCGCGGGACCGATAGTGCGCTATACGACCGTGATGGACGAGATCAACAACCGCACAGTAACAACGGATGATTTTTCGTATGGTATAAAGAGATTCATAATAGGCTTCAACAAAAAAATCCTGCTTGCGAATATAACGGCTGAGGTGGCTGACGCGGCGTTTGCCTCCGGTCAGCTATCCGTATGCATGGCTTGGCTAGGACTTATCGCCTATACATTGCAGATATACTTTGATTTCAGCGCATATTCGGATATGGCGATCGGACTTGGCAGAATGTTCGGGTTCAGATTCCTTGAAAACTTCAATTATCCACTTATATCGAAAAGCATTACGGAATTCTGGCGCAGATGGCACATCTCCCTCGGAACGTGGTTCAGGGACTACGTATACATACCCCTTGGCGGCTCGCGTGTAAAATCGGCCGCTCGCAGATACTTCAACCTTGCCGTTGTCTGGATGCTTACCGGGATATGGCACGGGGCTAATTTCACGTTTATTTTTTGGGGTATGCTCCATGGGGCAGTGATCATTATCGAGAAACTGACAGGAGCGCCTGAGCGCAGTGAAAAATCCGAAGCCGCCGCGGTACTTGGACACATATATACTTTATTTGTGGTCATGCTTGGTTGGATGATGTTCAGATCGGATAACTTCCATGTGTTGTGGGGATACATGAAAGCTTTCTTCGGTATTGGTGCATCCGCGTTTTCCGACTCGCAGTTTGCGTTTTATGTCAGGGAATACGCCGTAGTGCTGATCGCTGCCGCGCTCTGTGCCACGCCAATATTCAAAAATCTCGGGGAAAAAATTTCGGCGTCCGGAGAGCGGCAGGCCGCGATCCGGGATTGCGCAGGCTGGTTTGTCAATATCGCGCTGTTTGCCGACAGCGTATCGTTCCTTATTATGAACTCGTACAATCCGTTTATCTATTTTAATTTTTGAGGTGAGTATATTGCAGAAGGGAAAGAAAATATCTGCCGTGTTTTCGTTTGCATTTGCGGGCGTGATATTGATTTTTGCCGCGCTCAATATGCCGCATCTCAAAACCGCCGCTTACCAGCTCATGACCGGGCAGACTGAGTTTTCCGGATTCACCCAGCTTGTACACGAAAGCTACGTAAACGACACTCTCGGAAAATACGCCTTTATAGATCTGAACGGGCTTTATATGAGGGTGACAGGCAGAAGAACCGACAACGGCGTTATGAAGCTGAAAAACGGCATGCTCACGGAGGAAAATACGCCGGAATGTGACGTCAGAGGTATTTCCGAGGGAATAAACGCGCTGGCAGAATATACGCAGAACAGCGGCGCGAACTTTATTTATATCCAGCTTCCGTACAAGCTTGACCCCGACTCGGCGTTAGTTATCGAAGGGAAGACCGACCACAGCAACGAAAATGCCGACAGTCTCATTGCCGCGCTTGACGACGATATAGACGTCTTAGATCTGAGGCCGCTTTTGAGCGGCAGCGCGAAAAGCGTTGAACAAAACTTTTTCCGCACGGATCATCATTGGAACTATTACGGCGCTTTCAAGGGCTTTTCCGAAATTCTACGTCAGCTTGATGAGCGCTTTCCGGAGTGCGGTATTGACCTTTCGTGCGGCGATATTGAAAACTGGGAAAGCCACACGGTCAAAAATTGGCTTTTGGGCAGCCGCGGGAGAAGAACCGGCAGGTTTTTTGCCGGTCTTGACGATATGACATACTATACGCCAAAATTTAAGACTTGGATATCGTGTGAGATCTTTGATGCCGGAGAATATTACGAGGGCGATTTTTCACGAGCCAACATCAGAATGGCTCGAATTACCGGAGATAAGGATCCCTATGAAAAAAACGCCTACTGTATGTATATGGGCGAGGATTACGGCTATGTCATGCAAAGGAATCCCAATGCGGCCGGAAAGCTGAAAATTCTGCTCATAAAAGAGTCGTTCTCATTGCCTTTGCAGGCGTATCTGTCAACAGCATTCGGGTATGTCGATTCGGTTGATCCGCGCTATCTTGAAAACATCACGGTGAAGGACTATATCGACAGCGTAAAGCCTGACGTTGTGCTCCTTGCGCTCAACCCAAACGTCATTCACCTTTGCCCTGACGATTTTTCGGATTACGGAATAAACTGAGCGAAAAACCAAATCGAAGCCCAGCGCAGCGGGTTTGATTCGGAAAAGGAAAAACAACACCATCGGTCGATCTGACGCCGCCTGCGGCGGCTGATGACCTTATGGTGTATGTCTCTTATGCAATCCCCGAATTGAAGCCCAGCGCAGCGGGTTCAATTCGGAAAAGGAAGAAAGAGTAAGTATAGTGCAGTTTTCGTCGAACAGACGGAAACGGAACGGTACTTACTCTTTCTGACGCCATGCGGGTAACAGGGGTCGAACCTGCATGCCTTCCGGCACGAGAACCTAAATCTCGCATGTCTGCCAATTCCATCATACCCGCAGATTAAAATACTGCATAATGCAAAAGCACAATGCAGTAAATAATTCCTTGATTTTTACACGGAGAGTACTCCGCGGCGGAGCTTAGCGCTTAATCCGCTTACTTAAAAACCTATTGCCGGAAGCAATAGGTTTTATGGAGCGGCTTACGAGGCTCGAACTCGCTACCTCCACCTTGGCAAGGTGGCGCTCTACCGGATGAGCTAAAGCCGCATCAACAACGCTATTTATTATAGCATCAATTACGATTTTGTCAAGGATTATTTTTACGCATTTATCATTTTACGGCGGTTGCACCCGATACTGCCTGCACACAATTTTTCTGATATTATGTTAACCATGCAAGTGCAATTTACTATTGAATTTCCGAAAGCGATATGTTATAATTGATTTATTCGCAGGGTTGGTATATCGGTATTACTCTAGCTTCCCAAGCTAGCTAGGCGGGTTCGACTCCCGTACCCTGCTCTTCTTATATCCAACTCCCGCTGTCTCAAGGGCCGCGGGAGTTTTCTTGTTTTTTGGCTTATTTATCAGCTTTTTACGCTCTGCAGATCTTCGTCTCCGCCTGTGCTGCAAGCCTGCCGTCAGCACTGTTGAAAGCATATAAATGTCATTTTTACGTTCAGATTATGCTGTTCAGAGAAAGGTACTTCTTGCTCTGTGCTCTTTTTCTAAGCTCTTTCAGTGCTGCGCCCCCGCTAAGGTTCGCGCAGCTTTCAAGGATAAGCTTTGCAAGCTCACCGTCCGTCTCAACGCCCGAAACGGTTTTCAGAACGGTTTTCACTTCTTCCGGCGTATTTTCTTTGCCCGTCTCTTTAAGATAGGCATACACCGCTCCTGCGGCGCCTATGGCGATATATGCCGGCAATATCCCATGCTTTAAACACAGCTCTCCCGCCCCGATAAGCCTGTCCGCTTTCCCCAGCTTTCTTGATGGGTCTGCCCCCACACGTGCGCAGGTATCCCTCAGCAGCTCGCTGCCGAACCTTTCTATAAGATCCTGTATATGCATTATAAGAGCGTCAAGCGGCATATCGTATTCTTTTGAGAGAGCCATAGCACTCTCTATCATAGCGTTTTCCGTTATCTGCAATATTTCCGGATCGTCAATGCTCCGGCAAATGTACTCGCTGCCGCTCAGCATACCGAGATACGCGCATACCGCATGTCCCATATTGTGAATATACAGCTTACGTTTTACATAAAAATCGAACGGCTCAAACGGGATCATATCCGCTATTTCGGGAATTTCGCCTTTAAACGCCGCCTTGTCCACGGGCAGAAAAGAATAACGCTCGGTGCATATACGCAATGGATCGCCCTGCTTCATATCCTCCGTCTGAATGGGAACCATTCTCCCGACAGACGCTTCTACAAGCCCTACACGCTCGGCAAGCAGCTTTTTCTCCGGTCCGGTAAGCTGTTCAAGAAGCAATTCTTCAAGGATCTTATTTGCCTCGTTCAGATTCTCGCAAATCAAAATATTCAGAGGTCTGTCCGTCTTTTTCCAGCGCCGGCGAAGTCCTTCCGCAATATTCGGCACTATGAATTTCAGTATCCTTGCTCCGACAGCAGTCGCCATTATGTCGCAATCCGCTATTTCATCCGCCGCTTTCCCGGTATCGTTTCCGTTTACCGCACGGACATTTTTTACTATCTCCTCGGAAAAGCCGCTATTATCCGAAAGCCGCACGGGGTACTCCCCTCTTGCGTTGATCTCCGAAATGACCGGTTCCGCCACATCAATAAACGTCACCTCGTATCCGGCCTTGCTGAATATCGCTCCGACAAAACCGCGGCCTATATTCCCGCCTCCGTACATCACCGCTTTTTTCATCGTTTCCCCTCCGTATATTTTTTCGCCGTCTCCTCTGGTCATTTTTTACAGCCCCCTCAGAAGCTGAGGGGGCTGTATTTTTCTGCGTTTTACTGCAAAACTTTATTATTTGAACGGGTTTTCGCCGGGATATGGTACGGATTTCGGCTGATTGTATGCGACGTCCCCGATGCCGAGGTATCTGAACACCTCAAAGAGTGCCTTGCCGCAGTGACCGAACGCAACCGCGCCGTGATGCGGATAGCCCTTCTCTATAAGCACGTAGCGGTAGAAGCGCTCCATTTCGGGTATTGCGAATATGCCGATGGAGCCAAAGCTTTCGCAGTCAACATCAAGCACGCTGCCCTCGGCAACATATGCCTTAAGCTCCGTTCCGGCTGTGGATTGGAGGCGGAAGAAAGTGATCTCCCCCGCCTTTATGTTGCCTTCAAGCGTACCGCGTGTTATATCAGGCTCGGAATCAGGCTCAAGAGAGCGCTTCATAATGAGCTGATATCCCATGTGCGGGTTCCTGAGCAGGCAGGAGCTTGTATTGCCGCAGTGGAAGCCCATAAACGTCTCGCCCTGACGGCAGTCATATTTGCCGGCAATACCCTTGTCATAGATGGTCTTGGGAACCGTATTGTTTATATCAAGCAGCGTGGTGACGCCGCCGGATACGCACATACCGATATACTCGCTCAGTGCGCCGTAAATATCGACCTCGCAGCTCACCGGGATGCCCATTGCGGCAAGGCGGCTGTTTACATAGCAGGGAACAAACTTGAATTCGGTCTGGAAAGCAGGCCAGCATTTATTTGCAAAAGCGACATATTTTCTTGCGCCCTTATGCTCCTCCGCCCAGTCAAGAAGCGTCAGCTCATACTGCGCCAGGCGCGGCAGAACACCGGCATACGGGTTGTTTGCACCAAGCTCCTTTGACATCTCCTCAATCTTTGCAGGAATACGTGCATCGTCCTTATGGGCGTTGTACGCCACAAGCAGATCAAGCTCGCTGTTCTCCTCTACCGCAACGCCAAGGTCATAGAGTGCCTTTATGGGGGCGTTGCAGGCAAGGAAATCGTCCGGTCTGGGACCGAAGGCAATTATTTTAAGCCCCTTAAGACCAAGAATCGCTCTTGCGATGGGTATAAACTCCTTTATCTTGTGCGCAACCTCCTCCGCAGTGCCTACGGGATACTCGGGGATATACGCTTTCTTGCCGCGAAGGCCGAGATTGTAGGAGCAGTTGAGCATACCGCAGAAGGCGTCGCCCCTGCCGTTATGAAGGTCGCCGTCGCCCTCGGCCGCGGCAACATACATGATAGGACCGTCAAACCATTCGGCTATGAGAGTTTCCGGCGTTTCGGGACCGAAATTTCCAAGATACACGCACAGTGCGTTGACTCCGTTTGCAGTCACATCGTCAACCGCCCTGCGGGCGTCCGTTTCGGACTCAACCACGATCGGGCACTGGTAAAGGCCGTCGCCGCAGACCGCTTTTATAGCGTCGCAGCGGCGTTTTGACAGGGACATTGGAAAGCAGTTTCTCGACACTGCAATTATGCCAAGCTTCACCTGCGGGATATTTTCAAACATGTTTTTACCTCCTAAACATTAATCACTCAGAATATCTATATTTTTACCCTCAAGTCCGATGTATGCGCCGTTTTTCGCCTCATCGGAATCCTTATGGGCAAGCAGCCATTTGTTCCTTGCAGTCATGCGTTTGTCCTCATCGCCGACGGCGGCAAAAACGGGCTTTTCCGTATTTGTGCCTCTTGGCAGGACTACTGCGACACGGAAGCCATCAGTACCCGCACAGCACGGCGCATAGTGCAGCGTCGTTGCATATACCTCCACCGGTACCCCGGCCGGAACCGCAAAAGCCTTCACCTTTGAAGTATCAAGAATACCGTCCCTGATTTCTCCCTGCTTTGCAAGAAGCAGGACAAAATCGGCCGCGCCGATGTTTATTTCACTGTCCCTGTGATACTCAAGACAATTTAGCTTCGTGTTATAGCCCCAGCACATGCCTATCTGCACGGGCATACCGCCATAGCCGCGATCACGGAAAGCGTCAAACACTTTGCACGCCTCAAGGCTTTCGATCATCGGAAGATAGCTGACTCCGCCGTCAGGCATCGGCACTGCTTTCATGGCCGCGATCAGCTCCTCGGGATCGTATCCTTCGAGAACCTGTCCGTATTCACGGAAGCTCTCGTCATAAACAGACAAAATTTTCATAATTTCTCCTTTATTCACATGAGCTTTGGGAAAACATCTTTCAGCGCCGGGTAGATAAGTCTGAATTTATTATACTGCTCGTCATACTTCTTTGCAAGCTCAGGTTCGGGATATGTTGTAGAGGCGACCTCAACGAGTGCGTCGGAAGCTTCACGAACGCTTGAGAATCTTCCCTCACCTACCATTGCAAGCATTGCCGCGCCGTATCCCGGTCCCTGCTCGGTTTTTACCATCTGAAGCGGTATGTTGAGTACATTTGCAAATATCTTCCTCCAAAGCGGCGATTTGCTTCCGCCGCCGCAGAGCTTGCTCACGGGTATGTCTATACCGAGAGCCTTCGCCACTTCAAACGAATCCCTGATAGCAAACGCGACGCCCTCAAGCACAGCCTGTACCAGCTCGCAGCGCTGCGTATCCATGCTCATGCCGATAAAGGCGGCTCTTGCATCGGTATCGTTTATCGGGCTTCTCTCACCCATAAGATACGGAAGAAAGAACACTCTGTTCCCTCCAAGCTTATCGTCGGTGATCTCCGCCTGCTCCTGTGCATAATCGTCGTTTTTCAGGATATCGCCGCAGAACCACTTGTTGCAGCTTGCCGCAGAGAGCATACAACCCATGAGATGGTAACCCCCGTCCGCATGGGCAAAGGCATGAAGCGCATTATTGGGGTCAACCCCGAACTTTTCGCTTGAAATGAATATAGTGCCTGACGTGCCGAGGGAAATGTTGCAGCCTCCTTCGCCCACCGTTCCAGTCCCGACTGCGGCGGCGGCATTGTCGCCGGCTCCGGCGACAACCACGACGCTTTCACTCAGTCCCAGCGCCGCAGCGGCTTGCGCAGTGAGATGTCCGACGACCTCATAGCTCTCATAAAGCTCCGGCATCTGCGATTCTCTCACGCCGCAGATATCAAGCATTTCCTTCGACCAGCATTTATGCTCCACATCCAGAAGCAGCATTCCGCTCGCGTCGGAATAGTCGCAGCAATGAACACCCGTCAGCTTATAGTTGATATAGTCCTTGGGGAGCATTATTTTTTCGATCCTTGCAAAATTTTCCGGCTCATTCTTTTTCATCCAAAGGATCTTGGGCGCGGTAAATCCGGCAAAAGCGATGTTCGCTGTGTACTCCGACAGCTTTTTCTTTCCGATAACGCCGTTCAGGTACTCCACCTCCTCAAAGGTGCGGCCGTCGTTCCACAAAATTGCGGGGCGAATGACGTTATCGTCCTTATCAAGCGCTACAAGCCCGTGCATCTGCCCGCCCGCGCCTATTCCCGCGACCTTTGAGGCGTCAAAGCCATTCAAAAGCTCGGGTATTCCGACGAGACAGGCGTTCCACCAGTCCTCACACCTCTGCTCCGACCATCCGGGACGGGGGAAGCAGAGCGGATACTCCTTTGTGACGGTATTGAGTATTGCCCCCTTATCGTCCACGAGCAGCAGCTTTACGGCCGACGTACCTAAATCAACGCCAATAAACAGCATAGTTCTCTCCTTTGCTAAAAACTGTATTACTTATTCTCTTTCTTTGTGACTACATCAAATATAACGGCGGCAAGAAGCACAAGACCCTTGACGACCTTCTGATAGTTCTGGTCAACACCGATGATTGACATACCGATATTGATAACGCCCATCAGAAGTGCACCGATAATGACGCCTGGTACCGTACCGACGCCGCCGTAAGCGGATGCGCCGCCGATAAAGCAGGAGCCGATAGCGTCCATCTCATAGTTCTGACCGTAGGTTGGCTGTGCGGAGGTCAGGCGTGCGATTGTAAGAAGTCCCGCGACAGCCGCCAGAAAGCCCATATTGGTATACGCAAAGAAATATACAAATTTCGTGTTGATGCCGGAAAGCTTTGTTGCGGTCTCATTTCCGCCGACTGCATACAAGTGGCGGCCGATAGTGGTTTTGGAGGTTATGTACGAATACACAAGGACAACGAGCGCGACCCAGATAAGCGCGGTGGGGATACCCTTATGCTGAGCGAATTTAAAAGTAAAGAACAGGATGACCGCAGTGATCGCAAGCGTCTTTACAAGGGTCAGCGCAAGAGGATCGACCTCATATCCCTTTTTCTTTCTGGAAATTCTGCCGCTGTATGTTACGGCAAGATAAATAAGCGCTGCGGCAACGCCCACGACCACACAGAGAATATTAATATTCTCGCCGTGAAAAATATCAGGAACATAGCACTTTGCACCGCCGCCGAAGATTTTGACAAACAGCTCATTTTTGACGGATACAGTTTTGCCGCCGAGAACGACGTTTGAAAGACCGCGGAACACAAGCATTCCGGAAAGTGTCGTGATAAACGGCGGGACACGGACATATGCGATCCAGAACGCCTGCCACGCGCCTACCGCAATGCCGATAAGGAGCATGAGCAGCACGACGACCCACATATTCATATCGTTGCGCATCCATATTGCGCCGACCGCGCCGGTAAAGCAAACGACGGAGCCGACTGAAAGGTCGATATTGCCGCCCGTAAGTATGCACAGGAGCATACCTGTCGCCAGAACGAACACATAGGCATTCTGGGCAATGATATTTGTAATATTCTGCGGCAGAAGAATTTTACCGCCCGATTTCCACGTAAAAAATGCAACTACCAGAACGAGGATGATCACCATTGTATATTTCTGGAGGATAGACATAGCTTTTGACTTATTCATCTTTCTCAAACTCCTTAATCAGCATTATCGGATTTCAGGATAGCGCTCATTATCTTTTCCTGAGTTGCATCCGCGGCGTCAAATTCACCCACAAGTCTGCCTTCGTTCATAACGTATATCCTATCGCTCATACCGAGGATTTCAGGAAGCTCGGAGGATATCATTATGACGGATTTTCCCTCGGCGACAAGCCGGTTGATAATGCAGTAGATTTCATACTTTGCACCCACGTCTATTCCGCGGGTGGGTTCGTCAAGAATAAGGATATCGGGCTCGGCGTACATCCACTTTGCAAGCAGCACCTTCTGCTGGTTGCCGCCGGAGAGGTTTCCCACCTTCTGTTCGACCGTGACGCATTTTGTGGTCAGTTTCTCTTTATAGTCTACCGCAACCCTGTACTCCTCGTCAACATCTATAACACCGTGTCTTGAAACGCCGTCAAGGTTGGCAAGGGTCGTGTTTATCCTTATCGGATTGGACAGCAGCAGCCCGTTGCCCTTTCTGTCCTCGGTAACATAGGCAAGGCCGTTGTCAATAGCCTCCTTGCAGGAAGACATTCTGACCTCCCTGCCGTTTATTTTCACCGTCCCGGAAATACCTGAGCCGTAGCTGTGACCGAATATCGACATTGCAAGCTCGGTGCGTCCCGCGCCCTGCAAGCCCGAGAAACCGACTACTTCGCCCTTTTTCAGATAAAAGGACACATTGTCCACTACTTTCTTCTCGGTATATGTAGGATGGTAAACATTCCAATTTTCAACCTCAAGAGCTATCTCGTCGGACACCGCCGAGCTGCGTTTGGGGAAACGGTCGCTCAGGTCGCGCCCGACCATACCCTTGATTATACGGTCTTCGCTTATATCATCGACGCCTTTTTTCAGCGTCTCTATCGTTTTGCCGTCTCTGAGTATAGTAATAGAATCCGCCACATAAGAAACTTCGTTTATCTTATGTGAAATGATAATTGACGTCAGTCCCTCTTTCTTGAACCTTATGAGCATATCGAGCAGCGCTTTTGAATCCTCTTCGTTCAGGGAAGACGTAGGCTCATCCAGAATAAGCAGCTTTGCGTGCTTTGCAAGAGCCTTTGCTATTTCGACAAGCTGCTGCTTGCCGGTACCTATATCTTTTATAAGCGTTCTGGACGATTCGGCAAGACCGACCATTTTAAGATACTTATCCGCCTCGTTATATGTCTCGTCCCAATTGATCGCAAATTTTTTTCCTCTCTCGTTTCCGAGAAACATATTTTCGCCGATAGACAGTTCCGGAACGAGAGCCAGCTCCTGATGAATGATAACAATGCCCTTTTCCTCACTGTCTTTGAGTTTCCCGAATTTGCAGACCTCATCATTATAAATGATGTCTCCGGAATATGTCCCGCAAGGATACGTGCCGGAAAGAACATTCATCAATGTGGATTTACCCGCGCCATTTTCGCCGACCAGAGCATGGATCTCCCCGCGCTCCACTTCAAACGTTACGTCATCAAGGGCTTTTACGCCTGGAAATTCCTTTGTGATGTTTTTCATCACAAGAATATTGTCAGCCAAACTGCTCCCCCTCCTCTTTTTGCTCTGTATATTATTTCCGTACCGCACACGCTTTCACTGCGTGGCAACGCGATTTGTAAAAAGAGGAGCGGGGATTACCCGCCCCTCTTTCTCGGTTTTGAGTATCAGGCGACTGTATCAGCCATCGATCTGCTCCATGGTGTAGTAGCCGGAGTCGATCAGAAGCTCTTTATAGTTGTCGACCGTGCAGGCAACAGGCTCGCAGAGGAAGCTGGGAATGATGCCGGTGCCGTTGTCGTAGGTCTCGGTATCGTTGATGGGAGGCTCGGTGCCCTTCATAAGAGCGTCAACCATCTCAACGGTCTTCGCAGCCAGAGTACGCGTATCCTTGAACACGGACATCGACTGCTTGCCGCTTACGAGATTTGCCATAATGGCTATGTCGCAGTCCTGACCGGTGATGACGGGCCACTCGCCGGTGTAGGAAGCCTCAAGAGCGTTCTCAACGCCGCAGGCGGTGGAGTCGTTGGAGGCGAGGACGGCATCAAGCTGAGTTCCGTCTGCGTAGAAGGAGCTGAGAATGTTCTCAAAACGGGACTGCGCGGCGTCGGTCGCCCAGTTTGCGGTAGCAACTACCGCCTTTTCGGTCTGGCCGGAGGGGCATACCAGCTTGCCGGAGTCAAGGTAAGGCTGGAGGATGCTCATAGCGCCGTCAAAGAAGAAGTTGATGTTGTTGTCGCCGGGGTCGCCGGTGATGAACTCGATATTATAGGTCTTGCCGTCGTCTTCCTTGAGGTTGAGAGCCTCTTCGATAAATTCGCCCTGCTTTGTGCCGACGAGCCAGTTATCAAAGGTGGCATAATAAGAAACGGCGTCGGAGTTCATAATGAGACGGTCATATGCGATGACGGGGATGCCGGCTTCCTTTGCCTGAGCAAGAACCGTGCCGAGAGCATCACCGTCGATAGAGGCAACAACGAGAACCTTGCAGCCGTTTGCAATCATGTTCTCGATCTGGGAAACCTGAGTGGGGATATCATTTGCGGCAAACTGAAGATCAACGCTGTATCCGGCAGCCTCAAGCTGCTCCTTCATGTTTTCACCGTCCTGATTCCAGCGCTGCAAGTCCTGAGTAGGCATTGCAACACCGACGAGGTCGCCTTCTGCGCAGGCCGCAGGGATAAGAGCCATTACCATGCACAGAACCATAAGAATTGCTAAGAACTTCTTCATGTTCATGATGTTTCTCCTTTTGATAATTTATTTTGAAAGGCATTACTGCTTTTCTTTAAAATAATACCGCATACTGCTCTGGCAGTTGAGCCTGCGGATGCAATTGCGCAGTTCCGCTTCAATGCGCGTTTCCTTTCCTCAAGTCCGATTATATAAATACGCTTTATAAAAGTCAAACAATATTTTACTTTACATTTCATTTTCATTTAAACCAACAAATTATCATCCGGATTTTTGTGCAAAATAACTTATTTTTATTTTGCCGCTTATCTTACGCTCTCCTAATTATTCAAATTAGATAAAAAAATGTTGTTGACTTTTCCAAAAGACTTGTATAAAATATTTCAGAATGTTTTATATAAGTCTTTTTGGAGTGGAACAATGAACAGCAACTCAACGCATACCGAACGGCGTCTTAACACGCGCAGTAAAATCTATAAGGCTCTTTACCACTCGGATAAGCCTATGTCAAAGCTTGAAATAGCAGAACTGTTATCCATAAGTATGCCTACGCTGTACCAGAACATAGGCGAGCTTATGGACATGGGGCTGATAAAATATTCCGGACTGCGTCCGTCGAGCGGCGGCAGACCCGCAATGAATCTTGAAGTCGTCGCCGACGCAAGATACGCCATCGGCGTCTCGATACAGACGGGGAGGATCAATTTTGCCGCTATCAATCTCAAATGCAGGGAGCTGGCATATAAGACCGTGTACCCCCTCTCGTCGATTTTCAGCCGCGAGTATATAGATTTTTTTGCCGGTGAGCTTGAAAAATTCATCGACGAAAGCGGCATTGAGAGAGAAAAGCTTCTGGGCGTCGGGATATGTATTCCCGGTACTTTTCTGAGCGACGGATTCACCGTAAACTATGCCCCCGCCCTCGGAATAAAAAGCGTTTCAATGAAGCCGCTTGCGGACGCCGTACCGTATCCGGTGCATCTTGATAACGACGCGAACAGCGCCGGCTTTGCGGTTGAGCTTCAAAACGGCTCGTCTGGCGGGCTTGCCTACCTGTCCTTGGCTGACGGCGTCGGAGGGACGCTTTTTCTCAACGGTGTGCAGCATCGCGGCAGCAATTCGCTCGGCGGGGAATTCGGACACATGACGGTAGAATATAACGGGCGCAGATGCGCCTGCGGAAAAAAGGGCTGTCTCGAGGCGTACTGCTCCGAATACAGAATACTGACAGATTCCGGCGTAACACTTGAAAAGTTTTTTTCCAAACTTGCCGACGGCGATGAAAAAACCGGTGCGATCTGGGAAAATTATCTTGAGCATCTGGCCACTGCAATCCACAACATCCGCATGGCTTTTGACTCAAAAATCGTCATGGGCGGGATAATGGCCTACTATCTCCAGCCGTATCTCGGCAGGCTCAAGGAATATGTATACGGCGCAGATCCCTTCACCCACGATCAGGATTATCTGAGTATCAGCGGCAATCCGCTCCATGTGACCGTGCTGGGCGCGGCCATGTATTTCGTAAAGGGTTTTCTTGATGAAAACTGATCCTGTTCTCAGCGGCTCCGCCTGCTCCCAATATACAGCAAATGCTCCTCAATTTCCGTCAAACGCCGTCGGAAATCGAGGAGCATTTATGCGTTTGTCATGATATGGGCGCCGCCGCCTTTTCAAGCCACAGCTTTTCCTCAGGCTCAAGATACTGTGAAATTGCTTCCCGAACCTGCGCGTGATAATCATTGAGCAGTCTTTTTTCTTTTTCATCCAAAAGGCTTATATCAAGTCCGTCGGTATCAAACGGCACAAGGGTCAGATTTTCAAAGCCGAGGAAGCGTCCGTATTCGTTATTTTCTTTCTCCACACACAGCAGAAGGTTTTCGTGGCGCACGCCGAATTTTCCCGCTGCATAAAACCCCGGTTCGTTGGATGTGACCATGCCCGGTTCAAACGTCACCGACTTATTCGGGCTGTTCCAATGTATGCGCTGCGGTCCCTCATGCACCGACAGGACAAAGCCCACGCCGTGTCCCGTGCCATGATTATAGTCAAGCCCGTTTTCCCACAGCGCCTCACGTGCAAGACAGTCCACCGCTCCCCCGCCGCAGCCGTATCTGAATTTTGCGTTTCCGAGACGGAGATGCCCTTTCATGGCGAGCGTAAAGCCGCGCCGCTCTTCATCGGTCAGCGCGCCCAGAACAACGGTGCGGGTGATATCGGTCGTGCCGAAGAGGTAATGCGCACCGGAATCGACAAGGCAAAGTCCGTGCGGAAGCATTTCGCAGTCCGTCTCCGGCGTCGGGGCATAATGCACGATCGCGCCGTGAGCGGCATATGCCATAATCGTTTCAAAGCTCGGCTCAACAAAGCCCGTCTGCGCCTTTCTGAATTCAAGCAGCTTTCGGGCGGCGGAAATCTCGGATATTCTCTCTTTCCCAACATGAGTTTTGAGCCAGAAAATAAATTTCGTGCAGGCGACGCCGTCAAGAATATGCGCACGGCGCATCCCCTCCTGCTCCTCAGGTGATTTTACGGCTTTCATAAGTTCGATAGGCGTCGGCTTTTTTACGGTCTTTTCCGCACCGGCAAGACAGCGCATAAGCAGATGGTTCGTCCTTGCCGGATCAGCCCAGACGCGCTTCCCTACGCTTTCATGCTCTGCCTGCCCATATACAGCCGGATACGGCGCAAGCGCGATGCCGTCATCCGCAAGCCGCTTTCTGATTTCGGCATCAAAAATGCCGTTATTTGCAAAAAGTACGGCTTTATCGGCAGAAATCAGCATAAAAGAAAGAAACACCGGCGTACATTCCACATCGCTTCCGCGAAGCCCAAGGAGCCATGCGGCCTCCTCGGGTGCAGAAACAAGCAGAATATCGCATTTTTCTTTTTTAAGAGCCGCACGGACACGTTCAAGCTTTTCGCGTGTGCTTCCGGCATATTTCTTATCAAGCGTCCAGACTTTTTCCGCCGGAAGAGACGGTCTTCCAGCCCAGACGGCGTCAACAAGGTCTTCATCGGCGCTGATTACAACATTTTTCTCTCTCAGCACACGTGCGATTTTTTCGGAAAGGGCAGCGCTGACGACGCGGCCGTCAAAGCCGAGACGGGAGTTTTCCGGAAGCTCCTGCGCGAGAAATTCCGTAAGCGTAGGAACGCCCGGCTCACCCATTTTCATAAGGCCGATTCCCGTGCCTTCAAGCTGCTCCGCCGCCTGAAGAAAATATCTTCCGTCCGTCCAGAGGAAAGCGCGCTCAGCCATAACAAGAAGCGTTCCGGCAGAGCCGGTGAAGCCGGACATAAACTCCCTTGCTTTAAAATATCCGCCTACATATTCGCTTCCGTGAAAATCCTCACTCGGTATCATATAGGCAGATATCCCGCGCTTGTTCATAAGGGCGCGAAGCGCCGACAGTCTTTCCGGTACAGTCATTTTTTCTTCCTCCAAAAACAGCTTTTCCTGAATGATTGATATATTTCTAATCAGATACGGGGAATTTCTCTTTGTGATCCCATTCAGGAAAACCAAAAACTAAATTTTATGTTAATAATATTATGTCACTAATATTAAGTTGCCAATTTTCCGTAAACAGATTTATGTCAGCAAGATTATGTTTACCATTTTATGTTGCCTGTTTTACGTCTTTGATATTATGTTGTTTAAATTATGTCATTGATTTTATGTAGCTTATATTATGTTTATAAAGTTACGTAACTCATTTTATGTTAACTTATCCTGTTACGGTGATCACTGCGCAGCCTACTGAGCAGCCGTCGGCGCCAAGGTAGTCAACATACAGCTCTGCACTCTCGCCCGCCGCCAGATTTGACGTAAGCGTGACCATTGCTCCGCTGCTGTTGTCAAATTCAAGCGCATCTCCCATTCCGGCACAGCCCCAGCGTATTCTGTCCGGGTCAACCGCCTCTCCGCTGAAAAGCTCCACCATTGCATACAGCTGCACCGGCGCGTCGTTTTCGCCAAGCTCCAGCTGGTTTATCGCGGCTCCGCCGTATAGAACGCTCACCCTTGCGTCCGGGTCGGCCGATATCGGCAGGGCTTCATCGTTCATTGTATAGTTTCCCGGCTCGATCGATACCGATTTGCCCTCGGCGTTTATAAATGCCGCCCCGTACTCATAAAGGCTTATCTCCGGCCGCGGACAGTCATGGATATAGCAGTTTTCAAACACGGCGTCCTTCACCGCGTACAGCACAACAGCGCCGGTGGAGCAGTCGTATATCTCCGTGCCGGTGACCGTAAGACCGTCCGATTCCGCCGCATATATCCCAAGTATGCCGCACCCGTACAGTGAGCAGCCGTCCACTGCAATATTCCGGCAGCCGTCAAACGCCAGAACGCCGCCTGCACATTCCCCCGGTTCGGTCGTATGTCCCGCCGTGAAGCCGCTCAGGCTGAGTCCGTCGCAGTTTTCAAAATTCAGGACGTTTGCGTATCTGGGTACTGCCGTAATTACGCTGTTGACACCGCTCGTAATGCTCAGGCCGTCAGCGCCGCTGATGACCAGTTCCGCTCCGTCGTAGCACCCGCGCCAATAATAATATTCACCGCTTCCGCAGCCGTAATCGGAAGCCGCGCTCAGGTCTATCGTATCTGCGTCAAGAATAATGTTCACACCCGGCCGGATAGCGGCGAGAAATTCATCAGCCGTGCCGACACGCGCCGTTTTCTTCCCGCTCTCGTCCACGGTTATCGCCGGGACAGCCGTATCAAGCGTTATATTGGGGCCGTCATACGTGCAGTCGCTCTGCTTCATTTGCTCAAGCTGTGCATTTGAAAGCTCGTTTCCGGCTTTGTCAACACATCTCAGTCCCGGTGTGCCGCCGCTGTAGCTGCTGCTGTCATACCATGCGGTAAAGTAGTTTTTATTGAGAGACGTTCCCTCAAGAACCGGCGCCTTCCCTGAAACGCGGAAGACCGCCGTATTGAAATAGTTCTCCTCCGTCTCGCAGCCGAGAATATACACCTCCGGTGAATTGTCCGCATAGAGAAGATAACGCGCACTGTTGTTTTCGATGTCGCAGTTCACCGCGGCAAAGCCGGTCGTCTGCCCCACCTCAAAGATATTCGCCCATTCACTGCGGATGTCGTATATATCGCAGTCAACGATGCGCACGTCCTTGCAGCTTGCCGCCGCAACAGCGTTATACGAACATTCGTATATGTCGCAGTCGGTCACATAAAGCCCGCTGCATCGGAAAGCATCCACCCCGACTGTCCCGCATCCGAACAGATTGCAGTCGTCTATCCGCACCCCGTCAGAGCTTTCAACTCTTATCACGCCGCCAGCGCAGTACCCCGGCTCCTTCGTATGCCCGCAGGTAACATCCTCAAGCTTAAAGCCGTCGCAGCTGACAACGCGCATAACGTTCGCATAGCGCGGCAGTGCTGAAATGGTGACATCCGCATCATCGGCGGCGGAAATGCTCAGGTTGCCGGCGTCATGTATAACAAGCTCCGGCCCGTCGTATACCTCGTCCCAACGGTAATACTCACCGCTGCCTCTGCCGTAGTCGGAAGCAAGATTAAGCTCATACACGCCGCTTTGCAGCACTATATGCGTATCAGGTGCTATTGCGGCCAGAAATTCGTCAACGCCGGATACGCTGACAACGTTTTTCCCTGTATTTACCGGCACGGCTCCATCCTCCGGCGCAGGCACCGCCGCCGCTGCCGATCCCTGAGTGCATGCGGAGAGCATCAGTGCAAATATTATTGCAGCCGATGAAACGACCTTTCTTATGCAGTTCATATTTATACCTCACTTTCAGAAAATCAGAGTATATTTTTGACGGAACAGAAAATAAAAAGTGTCCTGTTTTTTAAATTTTCGCATATTGCGCCGCTTTTGTCAATCAGGCAGATTCTTTCATTACATTATTATAAACAATTGTTGAAATTGCGGGTAAGTGTGGTATAATAAGTTATTATAAATTTCTATATCTATGGAGGCATAGTTAAAATGGCAAAGAAACAGTTCAAGGCAGAATCCAAGCGTCTGCTTGACTTGATGATCAATTCAATATATACCAACAAGGAGATCTTTCTCCGTGAGATCATATCAAACGCATCAGACGCAATTGACAAGCTGTGCTATATGTCGCTCACCGACGACAAGATCGGTCTTAACAGGGACGATTTTCATATCGACGTCATTGCCGACAAAGAGGCGCGCACCGTTACCGTGCGCGACAACGGAATAGGCATGACCGCCGCAGAGGCCGAAAGCAACCTCGGCGTTATCGCAAAAAGCGGCTCTCTCTGCTTCAAGGGCGAGATGGACAAGGATAAGAGCGGGAGCGAGGATCTTTCCATTATCGGTCAGTTCGGCGTGGGCTTCTATTCCGCGTTTATGGTTGCCGACGAGGTGACCGTTATCACGCGCAAATACGGTGAGGAAAAGGGCGTTAAATGGGTCAGCCGCGGAGCGGACGGATACACCGTCACCGAATGTGACAAGGACACTGTCGGTACCGATGTTATCATGCATATCAAGCCCGACTCCGATGAGGAGATATACGGCTCATATCTCGAGGTATGGAAGCTCAAGGCGCTTATCAAAAAATATTCCGACTATGTGCGCTGGCCGATCAAAATGGATATCGAGCATCAGGAGCGCGTAGAGACCGGTGAGAAAAACGATGACGGCAGCCCTAAATATGAATATAAGATGGTCACGGAAAACGAGACTGTCAACAGCATGGTGCCGATCTGGCAGCGCAGCAAGAATGATGTAACAGACGACGACTGCATCGCCTATTACAAGGAAAAGAACAGGGACAGGAAAGATCCCTGCTGCCTTATCCGCATCAACGCCGAGGGTACCGTTTCCTACAAGGCAATGCTCTTTGTTCCCGGCGAGGAAAACGACAACGCATTTGTCGGCGACAACAAGGGCGGCATAACGCTCTACTCCAACGGCGTTATGATAATGGAAAAGTGCGACAAGCTCGTGCATGAGTATTTTGAGTTTGTCAAGGGCGTTGTGGACTCTCCCGATCTTTCCCTCAACATCTCCCGCGAAATTCTCCAGCATGACCGTCAGCTCAAGATAATCGGTCAGAACCTCGAAAAGAAAATAAAGGGTGAGCTTGAAAAGCTCATGAAGGACGACAAGCCGAAGTATGAGGAATTTTTCCGCAATTTCGGTGTGCATCTCAAGTGCGGCGTCTGCGACGAATACGGCAGATACAAGGATTTTCTGCGCGATCTGCTGATATTCTACACCTCCGACGACAAGCAGATAACGCTCAAGGAATACGTGGAAAATATGCCCGAGAGCCAGAAGGTCATCTATTATGCCACATCCGACTCCGTAAAGCACGCCATGAGTCTGCCGCAGTGTGCAGAGGTCAAAAAGCGCGGATATGAGCTTATTTATCTCACAAGCGCACTCGACGAAATGGTGCTTGAATGTCTGCATGAGCAGGACGGCAAGGCTTTCTGCAACGTCGTTACCGACGATCTCGGCTTTGACACCGAGGAAGAAAAGAAGGCCGCGGAAGAACGTGATATTGAAAACAAGGAGTTCCTTGATTTTGTGAAGGACGCCATAGGCGAGGATGTCACCAAGGTGAAGTTTTCCTCCAAGCTCGGCGATATGCCGTGCGCCCTCACGACCGAGGGCGGCATGACGCTTGAAATGGAAAAATATTTCCGCCGCGGTCCAAGCGAGGAGATGCGCAAGCTTCGCGCCAACCGCGTGCTTGAACTTAATATCGGTCACAGCGCCGTCAAGGCTTTGCTCGACGCCTATTCAAACGACAAGGACAAGGCCGCGAAGCAGGCAAAGGTCATGTTCACGCTTGCCGCAATGATGGCAGGGCTTGAGATCGAAGACCCCGCGTCATTCGTCACACTCGTAGGCGAAATGTTCTGAGCCTGCCTTTTCCCCGAGAGCTTTCCTCCCGGGGAAGCTTCCATAATTATCTTTCGGAGTATCTTTATATATGAAAAAACGGCTCGGAATTTATATCCACATACCGTTCTGTGCCAGCAAATGCGCTTACTGCGATTTCTACTCCCTCTCCGGCTGCGACCACATCATGCCGGATTATCAGGACGCTCTGCTTGACCATATCGACGAATCGTCAACGTCAATAAAGAACTACGACGTCGATACGGTATATTTTGGCGGCGGTACGCCAAGCTATTACGGGGCAGACAATATAATCGAAATTTTTAATGCGCTCAAGCTCAACGGCAATGTCCGCCTTGACGCGGAGGTCACGGTGGAATGCAACCCGGACAGTATGCACTATGACGATCTGTGCCGTATGCGCGAAGAGGGCATCAACCGGATATCAATGGGTATCCAGGCAACAGACAACAACCTCCTCAAGCTTATCGGACGAAGGCACAATTTTCAGCAGGCCGTAAAGGCCTTCAAGGACGCAAGGAAAGCGGGCTTTGACAACATAAGCGTCGATCTGATGTACGGTCTGCCGAGTCAGACGAAGGGCGAATGGGCAAATTCGCTCTCGGAGATCGTTGCGCTGCATCCGGAGCATATTTCATGCTACGGTCTGAAGCTTGAGCGCGGTACAAGAATGTACCGTGAGTACAACGGCTCACCCATCATGCCCGATGACGACGAGCAGGCGGATATGTACTCCTTTGCAGCCTCCATGCTGAGGCGCTACGGATATGAGCATTATGAGGTCTCCAATTTCTGCGCCCCCGGTTTCGAGTCAAAGCACAACCTCAAATATTGGAACCTTGAGGATTATATGGGCTTCGGCCCCGGCGCGCACTCAAGCATCGGCAATCTCAGGTACAGCTATATAAAAGACCTCAAACGCTATATCTCTGCGGTTTACAGAGACGCAAGCCTTGTGGACGAGTATGAAAACATTGATCAGTTCGGCAAAAGCGTCGAGTATGTCATGCTCGCCATGCGCACCTCCCGCGGTATCTCTGAATATGATTACAGAGTACGCACCCAAAGCGATTTCAGGCCGCTTGACAAAGCACTCCGCGCTTTCAGGAAAAAGGGCTGGGCAGAGCTTACAGACGGAAGATGGCATTTTACGGTTCCGGGCTTCCTTATCTCCAATCAGCTTATCGGCATCCTTCTTGAGGTTCAGGCAACAGGAAGACTTGAAGGCACGCCATGGCTCGTTGACGACGATAAGACGGAGCTGAAAATAGACCTCCCGAAGGGAGAGGAGGAAATGTTTTCCGATATGTACAATCAGCACACTTCAGGCTGAAACCATTGAGGCGGCATCCCGCGGCATTATGCTGTGCCGCATTGAACTTTCCGCACAGGCGGAGATTAAAAAAATTCTGAAATGAACGGCGGACTGCTATATGAGTAAAAATGATTCCGGCGGCAAAGCCCCAAAAGTAAATAACCGTCCAAACGTTTACGGGGACAGCCTGAAGCGCCCCGCCCGCGGCGCTTCAGGAAATGGAAAGGGCGCGGCGCGTGTTTCTCCCGAGGAAATACAGCGCAAAAAGGATGAGCGCGCAGATGCGCTGGCCAGGTTTCTGAAAGGTCTCGGGATCTTTCTTATAATCGTGCTTATGGCCGTATCTGCCGTGACCGGCGCCGCCGCTTACGTCACGTACAGCGACACGGTTTTTCCGAATGTCAGCGTTGACGGCGTTCTTGTAAGCGGTCTTACGCGTGATGAGATCCCCGAAATGCTTGAAAAATCCGGCTGGGATATAAGGGCGTCGCTTCCGCTCACCGTAAGACTTATGGACGTGTCGGAATTTCAGGTCGATCTGGGCAAAGCCGGCGTTCTGCCGGATAAGGAAACGGCGGCTGATCTCGCCTTTGCTTACGGGCATGACGGCAACTGGTATCTCAACCTTTACAGGTATCTCAAAGGCTTCTTTGTCCCCGTTGACGTCGCGGAAAGCAGAGAGAATCTCGATACGGAATATATCGCGGAAAGAGTTGACGCTGGCATAAGCAAGCTCAACAACGCTCTCGGCAGCGGCGGATACGAGATAGACAAGGAAAAGTCGGTTCTGAGAATGATAAAGGGCGCGGGCGACTTCAGCTTTGACAACGAAGCTATTATTGAGCTTATAATTCAGGCTCTGAGCAGCGGCACCATGAGCATATCCTACGATACGCTTTCCCGCCAGCCCGAAATGCCTGACTTTGACAAGATCCACGATGAGCTTGCAAGAGAGCCTGTGGACGCGCATTTTTCCGATGACAACACTTTCACCGTCATAGAAGATATAGAAGGATGCGAATTTGACGTTGAAGAAGCAAAGCGTATCTGGAACGAGGGTACGGTTGCAAAGGAGATCGAGATCCCGCTGACGCTGTCGTTCCCGGAGATCACTGCGGCTGATCTTGAGGGGCTGCTGTTCCGGGACGTTCTGGGCGAAAGAACAACATATTTCCCCAACAGCAACGACAACCGCATCAACAATCTTGTACTCGCTTCCAGCAAAATAAACGATTACATTCTCTATCCGGGTGATGTCTTCTCCTACAACGACGTTGTGGGTGAGCGCACGGAGGCCGCGGGATTTCTCCCCGCAGGCGCATACAGCAGCGGCGAGGTTGTCGAAGAGATCGGCGGCGGCGTATGTCAGGTATCGTCTACGCTGTACTGCGCAATGCTCTACGGTTACAGGCTGACGACCGTCGAGAGAAGCCCGCACTATTTCCCATCAGATTACATTGAAAAGGGCTACGACGCTACCGTAAGCTGGCCGAAGCCGCACTTCAAATTCAGAAACGATACCGCTTACCCCGTAAAGATCGTCGCCAACTGCGATGTGGAAAACAGGGCGCTCACGGTTCAGATAGTCGGTACGAATATTGACGGAACCTACATCAAAACGCGCTCAACCGTTGCGGGATACAATAACAGCAAATACCCGTGGCTCTTTGAGGGCTACGGCGCACAGGTTTTCAGGGATGTATACGACAAGGACGGCAATCAGATAGACATGATCGCCGAAATTTATGACGTATACCACACCCATGAATTTGCCGAGCAGTTCAAGGCTCTTGAAGAACAGGCCGCCGCACAGGCCGCAATGGCAGGCGCGGCCGCCTGATGCGCCGCCTTATAACAACGTTCGTTATTTAATAGGGAAATATACCGTCGGCGGCAGAATACAAATATTTCCGCCGGCAAATCTGAAAGGGAAAAGTACCATGGAGAAAAAGACATTTTATATTACCACGCCCATTTATTATCCCTCCGACAAGCTGCATATAGGTCATACCTACTGCACCGTTGCGACCGACGCGATCGCCCGTTACAAGAGGCTGCGCGGCTATGACGTCATGTTCCTCACCGGCACGGATGAGCACGGGCAGAAAATCGAGGAGAAGGCAAAGGCCGCGGGCGTTACTCCGCAGCAGTTTGTTGACAGGATCGTCGAAGGGGAAAACGGCATCAAGGATCTCTGGAAGCTGATGAACATCTCCAACGACCGCTTCATCCGCACAACCGACGATTATCACGTTGCCTCCATCCAGCGCATCTTCAAAAAGATGTACGACAATGGCGATATATACAAGGGCAAATACACCGGAAAATACTGCACCCCGTGCGAAAGCTTCTGGACGGAGAGCCAGCTTGTTGACGGCAAGTGTCCCGACTGCGGCCGCGACGTTATAGACGCTGAGGAGGAAGCCTACTTCTTCCGTCTTTCCAAATATGCAAAGCCCGTTCAGGAGCTGCTTGAATCCGGCACGTTCCTCACTCCCCCCTCCCGCGTGAACGAGATGATAAACAACTTCATAAAGCCCGGTCTTGAAGACCTCTGCGTTTCCCGCACGAGCTTTGACTGGGGCGTTCCGGTGGACTTTGACCCGGGTCACGTCGTATATGTATGGGTAGACGCCCTTTCCAACTACATCACCGCACTCGGTTATCTCAACGACAGATACGACGATTTTGATAAATACTGGCCGGCTGATGTACACATAGTCGGCAAGGAGATCGTGCGTTTCCACTCGATCATCTGGCCTGCAATGCTCATGAGCCTCGGTCTGCCCGTTCCGAAACGCGTATACGGTCACGGCTGGCTCGTTATCGACGGCGGCAAAGTCTCCAAGTCCAAAGCCAACAAGACCGACAATGTCATTGACCCGTATATCCTTGCGGATTATTTCGGTGTCGATGCACTTCGCTTCTTCCTGCTGCGCACCTTCCCCTTCGGTTCCGACGGTACGTTCTCCAATGAGCTTCTTATAAACACTATAAACACCGATCTTGCAAACGATCTGGGCAACCTTGTTTCGCGCACCACCGCAATGGTCGAGAAATACTTCGGCGGCACGATCCCCGCGGAACGTACTTACGACGCGATAGACGACGAGCTTCTGGGTATGATAAAATCCATACCCGAGAAATACACCGCACACATGGACGGTTTCCAGCTGCATCTGGCTCTTGAAGAGGTCTTCAGGCTTATCCAGCGCGCCAACAAGTATATTGATGAAACCGCTCCCTGGGTTCTTGCGAAGAGCGAGGAGAGTAGGGGCAGACTTGCAGCGGTCATGTACAATCTCGTCGAGGCGCTCCGCCTTTCTCTCGTCATGCTCACACCGTTCATACCCGATACCTGCATAAAGGCATTTGAGCAGATAGGCGCACCGGAAGCTTTCCGCACATGGGAAAGTCTCTCCGCTTCCATGCCCGAGGGCGTTGCCATCCATAAGGGTGAAACCCTTTTCCCGCGCCTTGACGCCGAAAAGGCTATTGCAGAGCTTGTTGAGCTTGCCAACAGAGCAAAGGGTCCGCAGGTCAAGGTCAATCCCGTCCTGCCCGACGTTACTATCGACGAATTTGCAAAGTGCGATATGCGCGTATGCAAGGTTCTCGAATGCGAAGCGGTCAAAAAGTCGGACAAACTGCTCAAGTTCCAGCTTGACGACGGCAGCGGCACTCCGCGTCAGATCCTTTCCGGCATCCATAAATTCTACGAGCCGGAACAGCTTGTCGGCAAGACCGTTGTTGCTATTGTCAATCTGCCGCCCAGAAAGATGATGGGGCAGATGTCCAACGGTATGCTGCTCTCCGCGGTACGCGAGGTCGACGGCAAAGAGGAGCTGCATCTTATTACACTTGACGATTCCGTTCCCGCCGGCGCACAGCTCTGCTGAAAAACGTCTCTATAAGCAAAATTTGCTATACCCCAACTATTGAGCCAAAATTTAACGGAGAAGTATCCGCTTACTTTCCGGTCATTTCCGGAACGGCGGATATTTCTCCGTTTTTTTCGCTTATTTGGCTTTATTGCTTATAGTGGTGCGCCTGTTCAAGAACCATTTCCTTTACCTTGATGAGACGAACCTTTGTCGCGTTTTCGTTCTCCTCAAGCTTCATGGTGATATACTTGATATTTCCCTCAAGCTCCGGGATCATGACATATTCAAGAGCGTTGACGCGGCGGCGTGTCTTTTCTATCTCCTCCGCAAGCAGCTGCATGGTTTTTTCAACCTGTGCAAGCTCAAGCATATCCTCAAATACCTTGGAAAGCTGACTCAGCGCGTCATCGAGTTCACCGGAGGTCTGAGCAAAACCGTAAGGGTATATCTCACTCGGATCGTCATTGGCTGTTTTAAAGGTGTAAATGGGAACATTTACACTCATGATGTTCTTAAACGACATATTAAGCTCAACGCTCTGTCTGGGATAGAGCAGAGCCTGCTCCAGCATTTCAGGGGACATTATCGAGCTTGCGACCTGCTGAGCCGCAAACGCCGCCGTCAGTCCCTCTTCAACGCGGGTACGGAGCTGTTTATTGAGCTTTACCACATCCATGAACTGTCTCATAAGCTCATCGCGCTTGTCCTTGAGAAGCTTGTGTCCGCGGCGCGCGGTTTTAAGTCTTCCCTTGAGCTGGTTGAGCACCATTCTGGTCGGGGTCACAGTTGTACTCGCCAAAAAGCATCACCTCCATAATATTTTCTTCGATCGAAACGCTTTTACGATCGAGAACCCATGCTTATCACGGCAGCCGTGCCGTTTCTAAAAGCATGGCGGCCATTTTATCCGTCCCGACGTTTTCGCATCAGCACCATAATAACGCTGAGACATCCTAAACGGCCTGTTTTACTGTAAATGGCTGGAATTTACTTCTTGGGAAGATACTTTTCAATATACTCAGGCTTGATACGCTTTAGCTCACGCTTAGGCAGGATGCTCAGCAGCTCCCAGCCTATATTGAGGGTCTCCTCAATACTGCGGTTGGTGTTGTTGCCCTGAGATACATAGACCTTTTCAAACTCGTCGGCAAACTTTGCATAGAGCTTATCGTCGTCGCTCAGCGCCGCTTCGCCCAGAATGGTCATAAGCTCCTTTGCGTCCTTACCGCGGGAATACGCGGCAAAGAGCTGGTTCATCGTACCGGCGTGATCCTCGCGGGTCTTGCCCTCGCCGATGCCCTTATCCTTCAGACGGCTGAGGGAAGGCAGAACGTTCACCGGCGGAACAATGCCCTTGCGGTGCAGCTCACGGCTGAGAATGATCTGACCTTCGGTGATGTAGCCGGTAAGGTCGGGGATCGGGTGGGTCTTATCGTCTTCGGGCATTGTCAGAATGGGTATCATGGTGATAGAGCCCTTCTTGCCCTGACGGCGTCCGGCGCGTTCATACATGGTTGCAAGGTCGGTATAGAGGTAACCGGGATAGCCGCGGCGTCCGGGTACTTCCTTCTTTGCGGCAGAAACCTCACGCAGAGCTTCGGCGTAGTTGGTGATATCGGTGAGTATGACCAGAACCTGCATATCCTTCTCGAACGCAAGGTATTCCGCGGCAGTCAGCGCCATACGCGGTGTTGCGATACGCTCGACTGCGGGGTCATTTGCAAGGTTGGAGAATATAACGGTACGGTCGATAGCGCCGGTACGGCGGAAGTCGCTTATAAAGTATTCGGATTCCTCGAAGGTAATGCCGATAGCAGCGAACACGACGGCAAAGGTCTCATTATCACCGAGAACGCGCGCCTGACGTGCTATCTGCGCGGCAAGCGCCGCATGCGGCAGACCGGAACCGGAGAATATGGGCAGCTTCTGACCTCTTACAAGGGTGTTGAGACCGTCAATGGTCGAAACACCGGTCTGAATAAACTCTGCGGGATAGGCACGGGCTGCCGGATTCATAGGCAGGCCGTTGATATCCATATGCGCATCCGCCAGAATTTCAGGGCCGCCGTCAATGGGAACGCCCATACCGTTGAAAACGCGCCCGAGCATATCCTCGGAAACGGCAAGCTGCTGCGGATGGCCAAGAAAACGAACCTTGGAATTTGCGAGGTTGATACCCTGTGCAGATTCAAAGAGCTGAACGACAGCCTTGCTGCCTTCAACCTCGAGAACCTTGCAGCGGCGGACACTGCCGTCGGGAAGCTCGATCTCACCAAGCTCGTCGTAGGTAACGCCTTCAACGTTCTCAACGATCATCAGAGGACTTGCTATCTGCTTTATTGTCTTATACTCTTTAATCATGCGTCCTCACCTCCGGCAATTACTTCATCGATCTGTGTCTTCATCTCGGCAAGGATCGCGTCATAATCCGTACCGAACGTGTCGGCGGCAGCCATTTTCGCACGGCCGATCTTTTCACGTGCAGGAATACCGAACAGCGCGTTCATACCGGCGCCCTTCTTGAGAGCGGTACGGCACATATCGTCATATTTGAGGATCATATCCAGAAGCCTGAACTGCTTTGCGTATGCGGAATAAGCATCCTCATCGACAAAGGCGTTCTGCTGGAGGAAGTCCTCGCGGATCATACGCGCCGTTTCCATAGTAAGGCGGTCATCCGCAGACAGGGCGTCCTGACCGACAAGACGGACGATCTCCTGAAGCTCACTCTCCTCCTGGAGGATATGCATTGCCTTCTCGCGGTTTGCCATGTAGGCTTCTCCGAACTGCTGCGTATACCAAGGGCGCAGAGTGTCCATATAAAGCGAATAGGAAGTCAGCCAGTTTATCGCGGGGAAGTGGCGCGCATAGGCAAGGGATGAATCCAGCGCCCAGAACACCTTGACGATACGCATGGTCGCCTGAGATACAGGCTCCGAAATATCACCGCCCGGAGGCGAAACCGCGCCGATAGCAGTAACGGAGCCCTGACGGTCGTCACTGCCGAGACAGCCGACGACGCCTGCTCTTTCATAAAACTGAGAAAGACGGGAAGCAAGATATGCAGGATAGCCTTCTTCACCGGGCATCTCCTCAAGACGTCCGGACATCTCACGCAGAGCCTCCGCCCAGCGGGAGGTGGAGTCGGCCAGAACGGCGACGTCATAGCCCATATCACGGAAATACTCGGCGATAGTAATGCCGGTATAGATGGACGCTTCACGCGCCGCAACAGGCATATCGGAGGTATTCGCAATAAGCACGGTGCGCTTCATAAGAGGCTCGCCGTTGCGCGGGTCCTTGAGTTCAGGGAACTCCATGAGAACGTCCGTCATCTCATTGCCGCGCTCACCGCAGCCGATGTAAATGACAACGTCAACGTCTGACCACTTTGCCAGCTGGTGCTGGACGACGGTCTTGCCGGAGCCGAACGGGCCTGGAACCGCCGCTGTACCGCCCTTTGCTATCGGGAAAAGGGTATCAATGATACGCTGTCCGGAGTTCATGGGGCGGCTGGGGACAAATTTTCTTTCATACGGTCTCGCAATACGCACAGGCCATCTTTGCAGCATCTGCAGCTCATGAACCTTGCCCTTTGCGTCCCTGATCTTTGCGATAACGTCAGTGACGACATGCTCGCCCTTCTCCACGATCTCAATGACCTCGCCGCTGATTGCGGGAGGCACCATGATCTTATGGAGGATAGCGCTGGTCTCCTGCACCGTGCCGAGAACATCGCCGCCGGAAAGCTTATCGCCAACCTTGGCAGTCGGGACAAATTCCCACTTTTTTTCGCGGTTGAGTGCCGGAACGTCCGTTCCTCTTGTGATAGAGTCGCCGGTGAGGGCGCGCATCTCGGGCAGAGGGCGCTGGATGCCGTCATAGATATTATCCAGCATACCCGGTCCAAGCTCAACGGACATGGGGAAACCCGTCGTAATGACCTCGGCGCCTGGGCCAAGGCCGGAGGTCTCCTCGTAGACCTGAATAGATGCGGTGTCACCGGTCATGTTAAGGATCTCGCCTATCAGCCGCTGGGAACCGACGCGCACAACGTCGGAGACGTTGGCGTCGGCAAGCCCCTCTGCGACCACAAGCGGTCCTGAAACTTTTGTAATGGTTCCGCTCATATTTTAACCTACCTTTTAATTAGTTCGATTCAAAACTCCTGAATCGGCAGCTCATGCTTATAGCGGCGGCTGTGCGCCCCGTTCGGCATGAGCGGCGAAAAAGCTTCGCCTTAATGTGCTTTTCACGCGGCGCAGCCGCGGAAAAACGGTTGGATCATTCCGGCTCAGTCTCCCAGAATGTTTGTGCCGACAGCGCGTTCAACAGCCGCCTTCAGTGCTGACTGTCCAAGCCCCAACGAGCCTTCCCTGCCGGGGATAAGGATTATCGCAGGAGTCGGACTGTCCTTGAATCTGTCGATTTCATGCGCCAGCTGCTCGGCAAGATTTTCCTCAATGTAAATTATTGCATAGTCCTGACTTTCCCTTGTCAGCGTGCGCAGGGTCTTGTTCGCCTCTGCCGCATCGGTCACGGGGAATGTGTCAAGACCGAGAGCCTTGAAGCCCATGACGGTCTCTCTGCCGCCTATAACCGCAATTTTAAGCATACAAATCACGCAGCCTTTCCCGTATGACCTGCGGCGCTATGCCGGCAAGTCTGCCCGTGAGTATCATCCTGACGGCGGTTATCTCGCTTTCGACGGCAGCAAGATACTCCACTACAGCCTCGGGACCGTAGCTTACGCGTCTCGCCGATGCAAGATACCTGTTGAGTGCATTGTCACACTCAAGCTCAAACGCGGTCATGCTTCCGCCGTCAAGCGCCTCGCCGCCGAGAACCGCCGCTTTTTCAAGCTTAGTATGGGCAAAGAGATTTACAAGCCCTTCTTTATCGGATACCTTTTCCAGCCTGTCAGCGCTGACCGTACCGCCGTCTATCAGCACGGATTCCAGAAATTCCGCGCTCTTGCCCATTCTCAGCACGCGCACGGCGCTCTTGAGATTTGCACAGTCGATCAGGATATCTGCGTATCCATTGAAAAAGCCGCTTCCGACGTTCTCCGCCGCATGGCGTATCTCGGCAAAATAAGCTTTGTCAAGAATAAGGTCGGCAAGCTGGGGATTATTGGTGCGGGCAAGCTCGTTCTTTGCGTCGATGACCGCCGTTTTGAGCATTCCGGGCATGTCATTGTACTGCTCGCCGTTATAAAGACTCAGGAGCTTTTCACCGTCAATTCTGCCGGAACCGCTCAGAAGGTGCGTCGCGTCCGTATCCATTGCCTCCGCTTTGATTATGGCCTTGGCATTATGATAGTCGTACTTCATGCGGAAAACATCCACAAGCTCTTTCTGCGGGGACATATTGTCAAGCTCCGCAAAGATCGCGTTGCGGAGCTCATTGAGAGACGCCTCTATTTCCCTTGCGCTCATCTGTGACATATCCGCATATCCGCAGTCCGTAAGCACCTTTGCCGCGTCCTCGAAGGACGGCGCCTCAAGCATACGTATGCTTTTTTCTGTATTCAGAAGCTTTGGCTCTCTCGCCCTCAGCATAGCCGACAGGCACAGATACGCTTCTCTTTCAGTAGCCAAATTTTTCCCTCCCTAAGGAATCTTTGAATAATATAAATTATCCGAAGAGCACCTTGGCGATATCAGCGGACATCTCATTACGGCAAAGCTCTACCAAAAGCTCCGCAGTGCATATTGCCTCTACACTTCCGCGGCGGAGAACAAGCCCGCCGGCAAAATTGCCGGTCTCATCGGACACAGTGAGCTTACCGCCGTCCAGAAGCCTGTTCGCGGCATCCGCGACTGCCTGTCCGATACTCTCGCGGTCACGTGCGTTGAAGATTATCTCCTCATTCTTCGTGTCGGATGCGTCGGCGGCAAGCTTTGCAAGAAGCGCCGTATACTGTTCGGTCGGGAGATCGACGATCATTTCGCACGCCTTATCGAAGCTTTCGGAAACCATCTGCTGCTTGAGCGCAAGGATACTCTTTTTTGCTTCCATACGGGCGATACGATCCATGCCGTCAACTCTCGCCTGGCACTCGGTCACACCGGCACGGATCTTCTCGGTGTATACCTCCTTGGCCTGCTTCTCAAAGTCGGAACGGATAAGCGCGCACTGCTGCTCTGCCTGAGCGAGTATCGCGTCGGAGCGCTCTTTTGCGTCGGCTCGGATATGCGCGATTATTTTTTCAGTGCCTTTCATAGTATCTCCTATTATTATCAGAAGTTGATCGCGTTGAGCATAAGGAAGGATGCCAGCAGGCAAAGGATCGCATAGAACTCAACAACGATGCACATGATCATACCCTTGGACCAGTCGTCGGGCTTTTTGGCAAGGATGTTGATGGATGCGGCCGCGACCTTGCCCTGTGCGATAGCGGAAGAAAGACCGCCGATAGCAATGGGAAGGCAAGCGAATACCACTTCAAATCCCTGTGCAACGGTGAGAGCCTCGGAAGCGCCGCTTATCTTGAGGTATGCAAGGAAGAAGATAACGAAGCCGTACAGACCCTGAGTACCGGGGATGACCTGAAGGATCATGACCTTACCGGACTTGGAAGGATCTTCGGAAACGAGTCCCGCACCGGCTTCGCCGGTGATGCCGGTACCCTTTGCAGAGCCGATACATGCAAGCGCGCCTGCAAGCGCCGCGCCCAGAAATGCAAGTGCATTGCCGCTTATTGCGTTAAGAAATTCCATTTTGTATTTCCTCCATAAAACTGTTTTTATTCTTTAGCTCTTACGTATTCGGAGCTTATTGTAAGTGGATCAAATGCTCTGCCGCCGTCGGTATAGAACTTGCCGAAAAATTCAAGGCATTGCAGACGAAGGTCATGCACATAGCAGCCGAGAAGATTAAGGCCGAAGTTCATCGCGTGGCCAAGCAGGAAAATCACGAGAAACACTATGACCGTCGCCGCGTTCACCCCGTTCGCCTGAGCCGGCATGACCGCAACGGTATTGAAGACCTTGCCTACAACGCCGCCGGCAAGCATCAGAGCCATTATTCTCGAATAGCTGAGAATATCGCCGAACCAGCCGGTAGCCGTATTGTAGATGCAGCCGAAGGCCGCCGTCACCTTACCGAAGCCCTTTGAGTGACGTCCCGCGCCGAACAGCAGCATTGCCACCCCGATCACCAGCACCGCAAGCCCGATCTTATACACGGTTTCTGATGCGCCGAGAAGCTTCGCTGCCATGACGACCGCACCGAGAAGTATGACCCAAAGCGAGCCTTCCTCAAAAATACCGTCGGCAAGATTGCCCGCCTTTTTCTTCTGAACAAAGCTTACCGCCATACCGGTATTGAGATGTATCAAGCCCAGAACGAGCGAACCGACAAGCACCGCCGTGCTGTCTTTTTCCGGACTGAACAGCGCCCACAGACCTTCCCATGTGCTGTTGGGATCAAGCGTATGCACTATCTGGTAAGGGATGTCGCTGAACAGGCCGCCCGTCAGGAAGCCCATTGCAAGCGTGGCTATACCGCAGTAAAGAAGAAGCTGGCAGAATGCCTTTGAGTTTCCCCTCGGCTTCATCTTTTTCAGTGCGACCACAGCCGCAAGGATCATCATAATGCCATAGCCTATATCCGCCATCATAAGTCCAAAGAACAGTATGAAAAACGGCGCCATAAGCGGATTGGGGTCTACCGTACCGTAAGCGGGCAGCGAGTACATATTGGTGACCATATTCAGTGCATTGGTAAATCGGTTGTTTTTAAGCTTGACCGGAACCTCGGGATATTCGTCCTCCGCCGGATCGCTGGTTTCCCATGCACAGTCAAACTTCTCAAAGACAGGGATAAGCTCGCTTTCGCGTTCGGCGGGCATCCAGCCCTCCATGATCACGACAGCTTCCGTACCGAACAGCTTCCCCTCGGCCTGCGCAAGGGCAAGCTTTGTATTCACTCTATCCGCAGCAAGCTTCAGATCGTCCCTGTGTACGCTCTCCGCCATGATCGCTTTTTCGCAGCCGGTCTTTTCATCCGCCAGCTCCCTGAGCCGGATATTGGCGTCGGAAATGCACTTTCTTGCCGTACCCTTTACACCGGTCACGGCACTCGGCACAAAGCCGTAGCTGCGCAGAAGCTCATTGACCTTTGCAAGAGCCTCCTTGATGCACACGGCGACGACGAACTTGCTCACCTTGTCGGAGCTGACGAGGAAAACCTCTGCCTCTTCACATTCACTCTGAAGCGCGTCGTTAAGCTCGTCCAAATCCTGCCTGACGGGGATGCTGCCAAGCAGAACGGCAGAGCGCTCTGTACCTTCAAGGTCAAGCGGCATATCAAGCTCCTGCCACGGAAGCAGCGATTCAATAACACTGCGCTGGCGGCTTTCCTCGGCCGAGATGCGCTTTATTCGTTCGTCCTTTTCAACAATGGCGTCCGCGATCTTCAAGGCCGCAGCGACGCCGCTGTCGTCAAGCAGAACCGTGTCCTCAACCTCTTTCGGTGCGGACAGCAGCCTGCCCTTGACTGGTGCGAACCTGTCAAGAAGTTTTATCGCCTGGGTGAGCGTGGCGTGGTCGGATTTGAGGCTCATAAAAGCGGTATCCTCACGCTTGAAGAGCTTTCCCATGTCGGATTCGGAAATTTCATCCTCGATCTCTGAAAACTCCACACAGCCGTGACGGATAAGCTCCCTCAGCAGGGCGTCCTTGTTTGAGCGCACAGCCGCAAGGCGAAGCTTTTTCATTTGTAAAATTGCCATATTAGCCGTTCACTATCCTTTCCACTACAAGACCCGCAGCCTGAGCAAGCTTTGCGTCCGCTTTTTCGCGTAAGCCGGCCTTTGTGTTTTCAAGCTCCTTTGAAAGCACGCCTGCCGCCTCCACCGCCTTTTCATCAGCCTGACGGCGCAGCTCCACAAGCTCGCTTTCAGCCTTCGCGGCAGCCGCCTCAACCGCTGCCTTTCCCGCAGTTTCGGCATCCGTAATCATCTGCTGTGCCTTTGCCTCTGCCTGTGCGACGGTATTTCTCGCTTCCGCCTCTGCGTCGGTTATGCTTGTGATAGCCATAAATGACATTGACTCACCCCCTCAACACTTTAAATCATAATCCTTTTTTGTCGGAATATAACAACCTTCTCCGTCTCTTCTCTCAAGAAAGATCAGCCGTGCGGGCAATCCCTCGCTTCATTCCCGCATTAACTGCTTTTTTCCGTAAATCGGCGATTTAAAGCTTTTTCTCCCCAAAAAAACAGCAGGTTGTCTTTTTTTATTATATTCAGTTGTTAATGAACTGTCAACTCCCAAACACTCACAGAACTGTCGTTATTTACTTTTCTTTTTTGTACGAATATTACATAAACTCATTTATTATGCTGTAGTTCAGACGTATTTATTGGTGAAAAGCACAGCGCCACCTTTCATAAGCGCTCAAATTCCCCTGCAATGAGCGCCAGAATGGTTGACATCCATATTTGGTATCTATATAATAAATGATACAAATTTCAAAGGGGCAGAGAACATGGTAAGGGAAATTCTGAAGCTGGGGAACCCTGCGCTGTATGAAAAGAGTGCAAAAGTGACCGAGAACGACCTTGTGCTGCTCAGCGACTGGGTCGGCGATCTGCGCGATACGCTTCTTGATTTCAGAAAGACCTGCGGAGCGGGCAGAGCAATAGCCGCGCCTCAGATAGGGCTGCATAAAAGGCTCATATATATGCTCACCGACAGAGAATACGTATTTATAAATCCCGTGATCACCTTCCCTGACAAGGAAGCTTACGAGGTCATGGACGAGTGCATATCGTTTCCGGGACTGTGCGTCAGGGTCAAGCGGCGGAAGAGGATCGTGATATCCTACCTCGACGGCGATATGCAGCCGCGTCGGATGCAGCTTGAGGGCGATTATGCCGGGCTTTTGCAGCATGAATGTGATCATCTTGACGGAATACTTGCGACGATGCGGGCGATGGACGAAAAATCGCTCTATATGATGTAGAAAAAAAGAGACTTTCAGTCTGTGCATAATATGATGAAAGAAGGAATGGGAAAATGCAATTGCTGATGAGCGGCAACGAGGCCGTTGCGCTGGGCGCTTACGAGGCGGGCATAAAGGTCTGCTCCGCATACCCCGGCACTCCAAGCACGGAGATTTTTGAAAATCTTCCGAAATACAAGGACGCGCTCTATTGTGAGTGGGCGCCCAACGAAAAGGTCGCAACGGAGGTCGCATACGGCGCAAGCATTGCGGGCGTGCGTTCTCTCACTGCAATGAAGCACGTCGGCATGAACGTCGCCGCAGATCCGATATTCACCGCCGCTTACAGCGGAGTCGGAGGCGGATTTGTCATCGTCGTCGCCGACGATCCCAGCCTCCATTCCTCTCAGAACGAGCAGGACAACCGCTGGTACGCAAAGCACGCGAAGATCGCCATGGTCGAGCCGTCCGATTCTCAGGAATGTAAGGATTTCGTAAAATACGCCTGTGAAATCTCCGAAAGGTTTGATATGCCGGTGATGCTGCGTACCGTAACGCGCATCGCCCACTCGAAAAGTCTCGTCGAGCCTGGCGTACACAGCGAGATAACGCCTATACCCTATCAGCGCAACGGCGCCAAATATATCTGCAACCCCGGCAATTCCTACCGCAGCCGCGCAAAGCTTGAAAAGAACCTTGCGGAGCTTGAAAAATACGCAAACGACTGCCCGCTCAACACCGCCGAGATGAACGGAGGCAAAGTCGGCGTTATCGCCGCGAGCGCCGCGTACCTCTACGCAAAGGAGGTCTTTCCCGAGGATACTTCTTTCCTGAAGCTTGGTCTTACCTATCCCATGCCCATGGAGCTGATACGCAGCTTTGCCTCGAAGGTTGAAAAGCTCTACGTGGTGGAAGAGCTTGACGGGTATATGGAGGAGCAGATAAAAGCCGCCGGAATAGACTGCATCGGCAAGGAGCTTGTGCCTACCATGTACGAGCTTAATCCCCAGATCCTGCGCGAAGCGATTTTCGGCGAAAAGGCGGAGAGCGTTGACGTCGGCGTCAAAGCCGTTTCCCGCCCGCCCGCTCTCTGCCCCGGCTGCCCGCACAGAGGCTTTTTCTACTGCATCGGCAAGCGCAGGGACTGCGTTGTCACGGGCGATATCGGCTGCTACACTCTCGGCGGTTCCGCCCCGCTCAACGCCGTTGATACGGTCATATGCATGGGCGGCGGGTTCAGCGTCGGCGCAGGCATGGCAAAGGCCTTCAAGGCCTCCGGCGTTAAAAAGACCGTTTTCGGCGTTGTGGGCGATTCGACATTTTTCCACAGCGGTATGACAGGCGCGGCTGAGATAATCTATAACAATGCCGATATGATCCCCGTTGTGCTCGACAATCACATCACCGGCATGACCGGACATCAGGATAATCCGGGCAGCGGCTTCAACCTTATGGGTGAGATGGCCGCGGCGCTCAGAATAGAAGACATTCTCCGCGCCTGCGGGTATGAAAACATCATAATAGTCGATCCGCAGGATCTGAAAGCCATGGACAAAGCGATCGACGACGCCATAGCAAGCGTCAAACGCACCGCCATGGTGGTGCGCCGTCCCTGCCTGCTGATAAAACGCGAAAAATTCAAGAAGCGGCTGTGCGCTGCGGACAGCGCGAAATGCATAGGCTGCAAAAAGTGCCTTGGCGTCGGCTGCCCCGCCATAATGGTAAAGGACAGAAAATCCTGCATAGACGAATCTCTGTGCGTGGGCTGCACGGTATGCGCCCAGGTCTGCCCCGTCGGCGCGATAACGTGCAAGGAGGATTAAGCAATGGAAACTAAATCTGTTATTCTGGTCGGCGTAGGCGGTCAGGGCGCGATCCTCACCGCAAAGGTGCTTGTCAACGGGCTCATGAAGGCCGGATACGACGTCAAAATGAGCGAGGTTCACGGCATGTCGCAGCGCGGCGGCAGCGTCTCGACACAGGTACGTTTCGGAGATAAGGTATATTCCCCGCTCATAGGCACAGGCGCGGCCGACGTTATGGTCGCCTTTGAAAAGATGGAAGCGGTAAGGTATTCCGGATTTCTTAAAAAATACGGCGTGGCGGTGATCAATGATTATGAAATGGCGTCAGCCACCACGGCCGCCGGTCTTGCGCAGTATCCCGAAGGCTGTCTGGAGGCAATGGAGAAGAATTTCAGATGCTTCTCTCTCCGTGCGGGCGATATCGCAAAGCAGGTCGGCAGTGAAAAATGCATGAACATCGTTTTGTTCGGCGCACTCACAAAGGTGCTGGAGCTTCCGCATATTGACTGGGAAGAAGTTATCCGCACGACCGTCCCGGAAAAGTTCGTGGAGCTGAATATCGCCGCGTACCGTGCGGGACATAACGCGATATAACCAAGAAAACTCTCTGCATTGCCAAGGCGCTTGCAGAGAGTTTTCTTGTATGAATTTATTTATAAGTTTATAGAATAGCTGCGATTTCAGAAGCTCATCAGCGGCGCAGAGCCGTCGTCATTCATTTTCGTGATGGACTTTATGATCGCCTGATAGCTGTAACTGTCGTTTACGTGTACGGTTATAGTGTCGCCCACCTTTTTGCCCAGAATGCTCTGTCCGAATGGCGACTCTTTGCTTATAAGCCCCATACGCGGGTCACAGCGCACCGTCGTCACGACCTGGACGGTCTCATACTCGTCGTCCTCCGGCATATAGATCTCCACCTTATCAAAAAGGCCGACCTCATCGCTTCCCGATCGGTCGTCAATGATCTTTGCGGTCTTTATCATGCCCTCAAGGTAACGTATGCGGCTGCGGTTTTTGTTCTGCGCCTGCTTCGCCGCCTTATACTCAAAATTCTCGCTCAAATCACCGAAAGCGCGGGTACGCTTTACCTCCTCGATAAGCCCCGGCATAAGCTCAAGCCTGCGGTAATCAAGCTCCTCCTGCATTTTTTTGATGTCCTGTCTCGTAAGTTCGTCGTTCATTTCGCGCCTCAATCAATATCAACATTCACGGTGTCAAGACCGTTCTTTTCAAATTCGTCAAGGTAGCTGTCCATACGCTCGGTAAGCTCATCAAAGTTTTCCGGGTCTCTGTCCTCAAGTCCCAGATCACGCCGTGCAAGCTCCTCCGCAAGAATATTATAGAACACCGCATCCTCATAGTCGGCTATCGCCTCGTGTATCCCGCCGTCTTCATACGCCCTCGAAGGGAAAATGTGTCCCTGCCACAGCTGCACAAGCGAACGCATGCCGTTTGCCGGACAAAGAGCAAAAAGCTTTTCCTGGATTTTGTCATAATCCTCAAATCTGTCGCTCCCCCTGGTGGAGTTCAGTATCCAATTTCCTATATATACCATGTCAAGCAGCCGTCTGAATTCCTTATCAGTCAACTCGATGTTCATACAATCGCCTCCCCGGTTTCACACGACGGACGCTGCGGACATTCCCGCTGCACCGTCCTTATTTTATTATAGCACTTTGCAATATGAAATTCCACACATGAAGCCATACAAATTTTACTTGTAATGGGAATATAATTGAGTTAGAATGTTATAGTCAGACTTTTTGTATAGGAGCTTACGATGGATCCCAGGCCAATAGGCGTTTTTGATTCTGGTCTCGGCGGTCTTACAGCCGTTATGGCTTTGAGAAGGCTGCTCCCGGATGAAAATATAATATATTTCGGAGATACCGCCCGTATGCCATACGGCGTAAAGACCGTCCCTGCATTGCGGGAAATCACCCGTCAGGATCTTGAGCTTGTCGCCTCTTACGGTGTAAAGGCGATGATTGCCGCCTGCGGCACCGTTTCAAGCACCGCGCCGGATATACTTGAAAGCTTTCGCGTACCGGTTTTCAATGTGGTTGACGCTCCGGTCAGAAAAATCGCAGGTATCGCGGGCGCTGCGCCCGTCGGCGTTATCGCCACGGAAGCAAGCATCAGAAGCGGCGCCTTTGCGGGCAGAATATCGGCTTTGTGTCCGGAACGCGAAATAATCGCCATGCCATGCCAGGATTTTGTGCGCATAATTGAGGACGGGCATACCGCCCCGTCTGACCCTGTCGTGCGCGAATGCGTTGGAAAGAGTCTGCTTCCGTTCAAAGGGAAGGGGCTTGCGGCGCTGCTGCTCGGGTGTACGCATTTCGGCTTTCTTTCCGAAGCAATAAGCGCATATCTCGGTGCTGAGGTCAGGCTTATAAGCGCATCCGTCTGCGCGGCGGAGGACGCTTGTGAATATCTCAAAAAAAATTTTCTCACGGGCGGCAGCGGCGAAACCGTATTCATAACGAGCGGTGACAGAGAACGGTTTGTTTCGCTTTCTTCCCGGCTGCTCGGATACGACACCTCCCCGTACACGGCGCACATTGAAACAGCGGAGGTCGATAAGGAGCTATGAAAGACGTAATTATTTCCATGCACAGCATCCACGGCTACGATCAGGACGATTGCCAGGTCGTTGATTTTACCACAGACGGCTATTATTTTAGAGAGGGCGACGCCTCCTGCTTTTCGTATCTTGAAAGCGACGTAACGGGGCTTGAGGGGACGCGCACAAGCGTTATCGTCATGCCCGATCACGTCGTCGTTGACCGCGACGGATATATAACAAGCCGCATGGTTTTCAAAGAGGGGGAGAAAAATTCTTTCCCCTACGACACACCTTACGGAACGGCGACTTTGGGCATAAAAACCAGACGTATCCGGCAGAGCTTTGACGAAAACGGCGGTGAGCTTGAGGTCGATTACGTGGTCGATATGGAACACGCGCTTGTTGCAAAAAATAAAATTCAGCTGAGCATAAGAGAACAAAGAGGAGTATGAAAAATGGCCAACCTTATCCAGAAAGCTAAAGACAGCATAAACGATATCATTTCCGCCGCCTGCGCGAAGGCCGCGGACGCCGGACAACTTCCCGAGGGCGCCGCGCTCTCCGGAAGTGTAGAGATACCAAAGGACACAGCAAACGGCGATTATGCCGCAAACCACGCCATGACCGGCGCACGCGCACTCCGCATGGCTCCGCGCAGGATCGCGGAAATACTCATTGCCAACATGGAGCTTGAGGGAACATGGTTTTCCTCCGTTGAAGCGGCAGGTCCCGGCTTTATCAACTTCCGCCTTTCTGACGGCTGGTACGGCGATGTACTCAAAGCGGTCTCCGAAGAGGGTGCGGATTACGGGCGCGTTGATATCGGCAAGGGCAAAAAGGCAATGGTCGAGTTCGTGTCGGCAAATCCGACAGGGCCGATGCACATGGGCAACGCCCGCGGCGGTGTGCTTGGCGATGCGCTGGCAAACGTACTGGACAGAGCCGGGTATGACGTATGGCGCGAGTTCTATGTAAACGACGCCGGCAACCAGATAGAGAAGTTTGCTTCCTCCATTGACGCGCGCTACCGTCAGCTGCTTGAGGGAAAAATAGATATGAGCGACGAGGAATACGGCAAATTTCCCGAGGACGGCTATCACGGCGACGATATAAAGGAGCTTGCAAAGGCTTTCCGCGCCGAATACGGCGACGATTTCAGCGAAAAGGATGTTGCCGAACGCCACGCGGTCATGGCACGCTTCGGGCTTGACCGGAACATCCCCAAAATGCAGGCCGATCTGCGCCGCTACGGCATTGAGTACGATATGTGGTTTTTTGAATCCACCCTGCACGAAAGCGGCTATGTCGTTGACACCGTGGACGAGCTTGCAAAGCGCGGCTATACCTATGAAAAGGACGGCGCACTCTGGCTCAGGACCTCTGAGATACTTTCCGCAAAGCTTCGTGAAGCAGGCAAAAAGCAGGAGGAAATAGACAAGCTTGAGCTTAAGGACGATGTTCTGCGCCGTGCCAACGGTTTCTATACCTATTTTGCCGCCGACATCGCCTATCACCGCAACAAGCTTGAAAAGAGGGGCTTCGACTGGGCGATAAACGTCTGGGGCGCCGATCATCACGGTCATGTGGCAAGACTCAAGGGTGCGCTTGACGCGCTCGGTCTTGACGGGGAAAACCACCTCGACATCGTACTGATGCAGCTTGTCAAGCTCATGAGCAACGGTCAGGAAGTGAGAATGTCCAAGCGCACAGGCAAGGCGATCTCGCTTACTGATCTTCTTGATGAAATTCCGGTGGATGCAGCGCGTTACTTCTTCAACACCCGCCCCGAATCCCCCGTTGTGTTCGATCTTGAGCTTGCGAAGCGCCAGGACAGCGAAAACCCCGTATACTATGTGCAGTATGCCCACGCAAGGATATGCTCCCTTGTTTCCACGCTCAGGGAAGAAGGTCACACCGTTCCCGCCGCTTCCGACGTCAATTGGGCGCTGCTCACCGAGGAGAGCGAAAAAGAGCTTATCAAGCAGCTTGCCGCACTGCCGGAGGAAATCACCCTTGCCGCACGCGATATCGATCCAAGCCGCATCAACAAGTACGTGACAGAGCTTGCGGCCCGTTTCCACCGCTTCTACAACTCCTGCCGCATCAAGGGTGCAGAGGAAGATTTGCTTTCCGCACGGCTCCTGCTCGCCGACTGCGTGCGCAGCGTTATCGCAATATCCCTCGGCATCATCGGCGTATCCGCACCGGAGAAGATGTAATTTTTTTCCCCCCCACTGATAATAATGACAGCGCGATGAACCGCGCCGCTGTCATTATATAAAAGCGGCCGCGTCTGTGAGCGGGCTGCGGCCATAAGGATGAAAAATGATAGAAGCAACTAATTTGGGCTATTCTCTGCCGGAAAGATACCTTTTCCGCGACGCTTCTTTTACAATTGAAAACGGCAGTCATACGGTGCTTATTGGCTGCAACGGTGCAGGCAAAACAACTCTTATAGATTTGCTCCTCCATCCTGATGAATACCTTTTCAAGGGAAAGGTCTCATCGGATGGTATTCACCGCGTCGGCTATGTCAATCAGTTCATTGAGCGTGAGAAGGACAGGGAGATAAGCGTCTATGACTATCTCTGCGAAGACTTTGACAGGATGCAGGCGCGCCTCGACAGGCTGTGCGAGGAATTTGACAGCGAAGAAGCTGCTGACGAGTACCAACGGCTTCTGGATGAGTTCACCGCAATCGACGGCTACGACCACGAGATAAACGTCCGCAAAAAGCTGCGTACTGCCGGACTTGAAGACATCTCCGACGTCAGGCTTTCCGATATAAGCGGCGGCGAATACAAGCTTGTGCAGATCATCCGTCAGATGCTCCTGCTTCCTGACATTCTTGTTATGGACGAGCCGGATGTGTTTCTGGATTTTGACAATCTGAAGGGACTGCGTGAGCTTATCAACAATTACCCCGGCACGCTCCTGACCGCAACCCATAACCGCTGCCTTCTCAACCTCTGCTTTGACAAGGTACTTCAGATAGAAAACGGGAGCGTTCAGGAATACGACGGCAGTTTTATCGATTTTGGCTTGACCCGGCTCCGGATGAAGATTGCAATGCAGGAAGCCTCGATCAAGGAGTCTGATTTTATCGCCTTTGAAGAAGCTGTTGTCGAGCGCCTGCGTGACGACGCTTCAAAGCACCCGGATCTCAAGAAGGGCAAAACGCTCAGAGCACGCGTCTCATATCTTGAGCGCTGGAAAGCGCGGCATATAGATATGCCGTATATTGAAGACCGGACGCCCGAGATATCTCTTCCGGCGGTATCGGAGGAGACAGATGCAGAATACGCCGTGAAAGTCACCGATTACGCGGTAAGCTTCGGTCAGCCGCTTCTTGAAAAGGTTTCGTTCACCGTTCTTCCCGGTGAAAAGGCCGCGCTTGTCGGCAGCAACGGCACGGGCAAAACGACGCTTCTGAGGGATATCATGAACCTCTCAAATCCCGCCGTATCCGTTCACCCTGCCATGAAAACGGCCTTTCTTTCGCAGTTTCACGGTGAAACGCTTGACGAGACGAAAAGCGTTTGGGATTATGCACAGTCGCTCGGCTTTGTCAACGAAAGAGACGCGGCAAGGTATCTTGAAAAGTACTGCTTTGACGCAGATATTCTCTGTCACCGTATAAGCACGCTCTCCGGCGGTGAGAAGAACCTTTTGCAGCTTGCGGGCATCTCCTTGAGCGGCAGCAGTCTTCTCCTGCTTGACGAGCCGACAAGTCACCTTGACCTGCGCTCACAGCTGGCGCTTGAAAAAGCGGTAAACGCATATAAGGGCGCGCTCATCATGGTCTCACATGACTTTTACTGCATTGCCGACTGCATGGACTACGTGCTTTTTGCGGAAGACAATACTATACGCAAAATGAGTATCCGCGCTTTCCGCAAGATGATCTATAAGCGGCATTTTGATTTTGGTTATCTTGAGCTTGAGCAGAAGAAGAAAGAGCTTGAGCTTCAGATAGAAGCTGCGCTGAGGGCATCCGACTACGTGAGGGCGCAGGCGTTCTGCACGGAGCTTGAGCGCGTGACAGACGCATTGAGATAAAAAATACCCGTTTTCAGCCGCGGTTTATTCTGATTATTACCGTCGCCTCTTCCGAAACGTTTCCTGCCGCGTCCTTTACGCGGTATCCGAAATAGTCTCTGCCGCTGCGGCCGTTTTGCGGCGTATAGGTAAAAGTGCCGTCGGCGGTCAGTGTTATTTCCCCTTTTCTCGGCATTGTAGTGATGAAAAACACGGCGTTTTCATCCGCACGGAGTTTACCCGCATAGCGTGTATTCCGCTCCACATATATTTCCGCGTTTTCCGCTTTCGGCAGCGGCGAATCTGAATACGCCGATATGCACAGGCCGTAGATCACTGTCAGTGCAAAAATAAGCAGGATCGTTTTTTTCATTTTCCCCTCCGTAGTTTTTTTAGTTTAGTTTTTGCTTTTTCATCCGCAATATTACGGGAAATTTATTGTTCCGCCGCAGATGAATTATATTAAAAATATGACATTTTGGGAGGATATTTCATGACTGTTACCGCCGCCGCGCTCTGGCTCAACACCGTTTTTGCGGATTTTGACGCCGGGGTCACGCTTTTCATTCACCGTCTCCACGAGATAGGCGGGGGCTTTTTTACCCCGTTTTTCGAGTTTGTCTCGCTGCTTGGCAAGGGCGGAATTTTCCTTATTGTTCTGGGTCTTGTCCTCTTGCTGAGCAAGCGCACCCGCCGCTGCGGCACGGCTATACTTCTGGGAATAGCCATCGGCGCGCTTATAACAAATTGCTGTCTCAAGATACTTATTGCCCGTCCGCGTCCGTACAGTGACGAGAACAGCCTTTTCTACCAGCTTTGGCTTCTCGTCGAACAGAATGTTGAAAGCGACAAGAGCTTCCCATCCGGTCATACCACCGCCGCAATGGCGGCGTCAACCGCCGTTTTCTTCTCATGCAATAAGCGCTACAGCTGGCTTGCGTTCCTGTTCGCTGCCGTGATGGGTATTGCCCGTATCTATCTTGTCGTACACTTCCCCAGCGACGTTGTCGGCGGATTTATAGTCGGCTTTATCGGCGGTGCGCTCGGCGCGCTTATTATGAACGCTCTGCCTGATAAGTGGTATTCGCTTGATATCATCAAAGAGAGGGAGTGAGGACACTGTTTAGCTTTGGAAAGCCCAGATTCAAGGGCGTTGACAAGAAGTACATAAGCGATGCCGAACACATCGACGATTTCAATTCCGGTGAGAAAATAGGCAGAGTAACGCTCGGAAAGCTGTGTCTTTATTACAGGGATCTCGGAAGGAAATACTATGTTCCGTATGAGTATATCGACAGGCGCTTTACCAGAATAAGCGAATGTCAGCCCGACGACAGCCCCGCTTATTACTATTACCGCCTTATCCTTGTTCATGGCGATAAGGAATTTGCAAATCTGATTTTCAACGAGCAGAAGGATGTTGACCTTATTCACGAAAGACTTGCCGAAATACGTCCCGAAATCAAGTTCGGCTACATTCCCCCTGCCGACGGCAAGAGAAGGTATCTCTGCTGAAAAGCAAACTTGTTTTATGAAGCAAAAAGCTCCATATCAGTCATTAGGGCAGACATTCTCATTTTGACTGTCTGCCATGGCTTTTTTATTGACCATGTTCCAAAACTTCGGTTCTAAAATAAATGTTGGTGTGACACATCCGGCGAGGATGTGTCACACCCAACATTTTTCTTGAAAAAAGCAAAAAAGAAGTAGAGCATACAAAGAAAATCCTTTAGAATGAAGCTGCGAGACCACAACTAAAGGAGAGATGTATGCTCTATGAAAGAATATATATCAGAACTGCTCGGATTGGAAGACGTAATATGTATATGAAAACGAGGACGGATGTAATGTTGAACTTGAATTGCCTCGAAGAAGGCACTCCTGCCCGTGCTGCGGCAAGGGAACAGACAGAATCCACGATTACAGAATCCAGCGGGTAAAGGATATTGATGTGCGCGGAGTTCGTATGTACCTTCATCTGAGGAAGCGCAGATATGTTTGCGCTGAATGCGGAAAACGCTTTTACGAAAACAATCACTTTCTCCCGCGCTATTATAGAGTAACAAACAGATTAGCTGCAAAAATACTCTCAGAATTCAGGTCTCTTCGTTCTGCAAAAGATATAGGCAGAGACAATAATGTTTCCGCAGCTACTGCCTTGAGGTATTTCAAACTGGTGAATTATACTTGTACTGCTCTGCCGGAGGAGAGAAGTACCAGAGTATAATAACGGATGCACATAACAAAAAGATCATAGATATACTTCCAAATCGGAAAAAGATTGAATTGATCAAATATTTCCGCAGTTTTGAGAACATAACGGATGTAAAGTATGTAGTTATGGATATGAACCCGCATTTTCGTGAAGCGGCTCAGACCTGCTTTCCGAGTGCACGAATTGTTGTTGACAGATACCATGTAACAAGACAGGCTATTCCTTATCAAAGCCGTGCTTTAGATAGAAATTCGGCTCATTCACCGACTGCATCACGGGATAATTGATGTTGGTATCTGCAATGCTGATCCAGCCCACCAAATCGCCGTTCTGCTGATAAAGCTCTGCAAGCTCCGGCAGAAGCATCTTTTCCTCGGAGTATGGAATCCGCTCCAGCGGTTCCGTTGCGGCATCTGTCTGAGCCGCAGAGTCTACAAGTTCAGCCAGCTCATCATAAAGCCCTGCTTGCTTATTCGACTCCTTGTAGTGGTCGATAATAAAATAGGTGCTTGTGCCGAGGACGGCTACAAACACCGCAATAAGAA
>ERZ857629.532-NODE-532-length-51156-cov-5.306785_pt1 | contig 51156 bp, 49 predicted proteins | sample MGYA00519700_ERZ857629 | MGnify/ENA primary metagenome ERZ857629 (study PRJEB31778, sample SAMEA3449351) | human gut metagenome | biome: human gut; feature: human-associated habitat; material: faeces | place: United Kingdom | collected 2010/2012 ... | reverse complement strand
CGAACCCGGGACCCCTTGATTAAAAGTCAAGTGCTCTACCGACTGAGCTAGTGAACCATATTAAATTGTTTTGTGGCTGGGGTGGAAGGATTCGAACCCTCGAATGTGGGAGTCAGAGTCCCATGCCTTACCGCTTGGCGACACCCCATCGTCGGGAGCCTCTCCCTTTCAAAATATTTTGGCTGGGGTGGCTGGATTTGAACCAACGAATGCAAGAGTCAAAGTCTTGTGCCTTACCGCTTGGCGACACCCCAATAAAATATTAAATTGTATGGGGTGAGATGTGGGATTCGAACCCACGACCTCCAGGGCCACAACCTGGCGCTCTAACCAGCTGAGCTAAACCCACCATGTCACTCTTCCAAAGGTTTGGTGTGCCAGAAGGGATTCGAACCCCTGACCCTCGCCTTAGAAGGGCGATGCTCTATCCAGCTGAGCTACTGGCACAAAACATGCAAATAGCGTTATTATGGAGCGGGTGATGGGAATCGGACCCACGCGGCCAGCTTGGAAGGCTGGAACTCTACCATTGAGCTACACCCGCATTCGTTCTACCAACATGCTTACAAATAATAACACATCAAATTTCTATTGTCAATGAAATTTTTACTTTTTTATCAAAAAATCGCAAAAAATTTCAAAATGAACACGCAAAAGATAACTTTGCCTTTTCATGCTCTTGCCTGCTCTTTTGTTCAAAAGCACAAGTGCAATTATATGCTTTTATTTTTCACTTCGCAACAGATTTTGAAAATTTATTCAAATTATTTTTCGTTCGCTCTTTCAAACGCCAAACATTTTACCTTACAATTACAAATCGCAAAAGCACACAACAAAAAAGACAACCAAAATTGCAAGTTTCCAAATGAAAGTTGTTGTGTTTGCAATGATAGAAACCACATCAAACAAAGAGATGATTTAAACATAGTTAAAGAAAAGCAAAAGTGACCATGCAAAAAAAAATGAACATTTGATTGTTTTTGTACAATTGTTGCATTTTTATAAAATCTTTGTTATAATATTTGCGAAAACAAACAAAAAAACTTTAAAGGAGATTAAAAATGAAACAATATAAAAATGCACTTCGCTCTAAAAAAATGCTTAAAGATGCACTTATCGACCTTCTTTCAACCGGAATCAAATTTGAAGATATCACAATTACAATGCTGATTACCAAAGCCGATGTGAACCGCGGGACTTTCTATAATCATTATAATAACATCATGGACGTTGCAAATGAAATTAAAGATGAACTGCTCAAAAGGCTTTATGCGTCGCTTGAAGAGTCACTCAAAACAACAAGAACAATTGAAAACCTTTTTGAGGGCATCACAAAATTTTTTAAAGAAAATGAAAGTGTTTATAAAAAACTTGCCCCTATTGTTCCAAAACAGATTTATGACGGAATGAAAGAACAAGCAATTCACGAACTTAAAAGCATTAAAAGATGCACAACAAAAGAAGAACTTCTTCGCATTCAATTTCTTGCAAACAGTGTTGCAGGAACCTATATCGACTATTTTGAAAACCGCATTTCTTTCACACTTGACGAACTTAAAGATTTCTCGATAAAGACAATCAAACTTTTCACAGAAATGAAATAATAAGCAATAAAAACGAAAAAAATCACAACAAAAAAAACACCAGCCAAAACATGGTTGGTGTTATTTTTATTAGACAAAATGGGAACTTCACAGTGCTATGTCAGGTATAATACCAGACATAATACCACCCTATTTTTCAGTTTTTGTTTCAGGCAATTTTTCTTTGTTTTCTTTTGCCAAAACATCTTTTTCAGAGTGTGCACCAGCAAAATAAATTGAAAATGCCAAAACAAATTCTGCTGGATAGTAAAGCACAAGGCAAAGAATATCAAAAATATATGGAGCCGACGCAAACACATTGAAAAGAAGCATCAAGTCTGACAAAAAGAACATGAGTGCTCCAAAGAAAATGATAAGATTCAAATGTTTGTTTTCTTTCAAGCGAAGGTTTCCCCCAGCCTTTCCAAGCATAAGCGAAATTATAAGTGCATAGACAATTACAACAACAAGCATTGATCCAAATTCAAATTTTGGATAAAGGAAAACAATCAAAAGTGCTATTGCAAAAATTCCCCCACCAATCACAAAATCAAGCCAATGCATTTTTGAAAGCATGCAAAATGCAACAAAAAAGAAAACATGTCCAATTGCAAAAAACCCAGCACCAACAACGAAAAAGTCTATCAAAAGAACGTCGCCAAGCATTGCAAACACAAGCCCCAAAAACATGAATATCATAAACTTTTTGTTCTTCACCATTCCGGTTTTAAAGCAATATATCAAATTGAACATTCCACAAAGCACAAAAAGCACACTTGAAAGTGTTTTCAAAATGTATGGACTTTGCAAAATGTCAACTTCAAAAAATCTTCTTGTTAAATATAATGTTGAGCAAAACACAATCAAATAGCAGAAAACTGCGTTCACCCAAAAAGCAATTTTATGTTTTTTATCCATTTTTCCCCCTTCCTTTTCTTTATTGTAGCAAACAAACAAAAAGTTTCAAAGCGATTTAGTGCAAAATGCATATTTCCTTATCACTTTTCTCACACTATCAAAAAATGGAGAAATCATGAAAAACACAAACAAACCAAAATATATTTTCACAAGACGATGGAAAACAGTATATATTCCAATTATAAGTGCTCTATCCGCACTTTTTGTTCTTTCAATCATTCTGATTTGCGTTATTCCGTCCAAAAACATAAGTCAAGAGCCAAATCAACAAGCAAAAACCTTTAACAGTGGCTTCAAAACAGGAATTGTTGCACCGTTCATTGACCTTTCATCATGGGTTGACACAAGCAATCGTTATAGCCTTAATGGTGTCCCAAATGTTGCAAAAGTTGAAGAAGACACTGGCATCACCTATTATAACCTTGGTTTCATTCAGCCCGACACCGACACCCCTCTTGACTCTTCTGGAAACATTCGCTATGGTTGGGGTGGCTATTATAAACTCAGCGAAAAAGGCAACGACTGGCAATATGCCTATATTAAAAAGACAATCGAAAACCTTAAAAGTCTTGGGGGCATTTATACAATTTCTGTTGGTGGACAACTTGGCGACGCGCCTTGGATTGTGACACAAAATGTTTCAAAACTTGAAAACTTTTATCAAGATCTTATCGACACCTATTCTCTCAAACGCCTTGACCTTGACATTGAAGAAGGCAACCAAACCGAATCAGCAAACAAAGCAAACGCAAAAGCAATCAAGAACATTCAAGACAAAAACGGAACCGAAATTGTCCTTACAATTCCAATCATGCCAAACGGCTGGCAAGACAAACAAATCAAAATCATTAAAGCATATCTTGACGAAGGCGTGAACATTGCACTTATCAATTCTATGACAATGTGCTATGGAACTGGCGTATATTCAAACGAGGACTATGGCGACGCATCAATCCGAGCAATTGAAAACAGTATTAAGCAAATGAAAAGCATCTATAAAGAATATGGCAAAAAACTTTCAACAGCCCAAGCCTATGCAAAAACCGGAGCAACAATAGACATTGGATATGAAAGTTCTCTGTATCCCGTTTTCACGCTTGAAATGGCAAAAAAAGTAGTGAATCACGCAAAAGAGCATGGCTATGGAATGGTTTCATATTGGTCTATCAATCGTGACGCAAAAATGGTTTCAAACAAAGCCATTTCCAACACTTTCACCTATCTTGAAGTTATGAATGAACTTTACAGATAAATTTCAAGGCATCAGAAAAATTATTTTACGTTTTCAAAAACAACATCAAAGCAATATAAATAATTTCAAAACAAACAAAAGCCCAGACAAAATTGTCTGGACTTTTTGATTTTTATAAGAGAATGCAAATGATTCCACCTTTGTTTTCGTTTACAATCTTTGTCATTGTTTTTCTCATTTTCACTTCGGCTTCTTCTGGAACATTTGCAAGTTTTGCGCAAATTCCGTCTTGAACAAACGATGAAAGTGGTTTTCCAAACATGTTTGTGTCCCAAATTGCTTGTGGGTTGTTTTCAAAGCCATCGGTCAAATATTTCACAAGAGTTTGGCTTTGCTCTGGGCTTCCAACCGCTGGACAAACCTCGGTTTCAACATCAACACGCATAATGTGCAAACTTGGTGCAGATGCTTTAAGTTTTACAACTGAACCATTAGATTTTTTCACAATTTGTGGTTCTTCCAAAGTCATTTCATCAAGAGTTGGAGTAACAATTCCATAGCCAGTTTCTTTCACTTGTTCAAGTGCGGATTTGATTTTGTCATATTCATGTTTTGCGTGTGTTAAATGTTTCATATAACTCATCAAATAGAAATCATCTTGAATTTCAACACCGCAATCGGCTGAAAGCATTTTATAAAACATTGATTGTGTAACTGGAATGTCATATACAATTGTTCCGTCAGACAAGCGCAAAGATGAAAGTGTTGGAGCATTGATGTCTTCATTTTCAGCAAACATCGCAGAAAGTGCTTGATGTTCACTCATTTTTGAAATTGCAGAAACACTTTCACGAATCTCGGTCATGATTGTTTGAATAAGTGGATTTTCATATGGAAGTGCTCTAACCCACTTTGGCAAATTAAACTCGATTGAACGAACTGGAAACTCATAAAGAGCAGATGTAATGATGTTGTCAATGTCATCACTATTAAGTTTTGAAACATCGGTCAAAATTACTGGTGCACTATATTTGTCTTTAAGTGCTGTTTCAAGTTTCTTTGCTTCTTCACTTGCAGGAGTTGCACTGTTCAAAATGATAACAAATGGCTTTCCTGCCTCTTTAAGTTCGCGAACAACTCTTTCTTCTGCTTTCACATAGTCAAGACGGTCAATGTCGGTGATGCTTCCATCGGTTGTAACCAAAATTGCAATTGTTGAATGGTCTTTGATAACTTTTCTTGTTCCAATTTCGGCAGCCTCGGCAAATGGCATGTCTTCTTCTGCCCATGGAGTTTTAACCATGCGCTCTGCACCATTTTCTTCTGCGCCCATTGCACCAGGAATCATATATCCAACACAGTCAACCAAACGAACGGCTGCGGTTGCTCCACTCTCAAAAATAAGATTGATTGCATTGTTTGGAACAAACTTTGGTTGAACTGTCATAACCATTTTTCCAGCGCCCGATTGTGGCAACTCATCAATAATACGTTGTTTTTCGTGTTTATCCTTCACTTGTGACAAAATAAGTTCTTGAACGAACTTGCGAATAAAGGTTGATTTTCCAGTTCGAACTGGGCCAACAACACCAAGATAAATATCGCCACCGGTACGTTTGGCAATATCATCGTAGATTTCAAACTTATCCATAATATCCCTCCGTGTGTTTGATTGCTACACTTTATGCACGAAAACGGCTGTTTATGCAAAACAGTTTGAACATTTAGAATATTACCCATTAAAAATCTGAAAAATAAGCATAAAAAAACACCCAAAAGGTGTCTTATTCTTTTTCTTTTTCAACCGGCTCTGGGATTCCTTTTTTAAGCCTGTCCATCATTCCAAACAACACGTCAACTTCTTTCAAGGCTTCTCTGTCTTTGTCAAACATGACGGTTTGGTCTTCATCTGCCTGTTTTTCAAGTTTCATGCAAAGGTCAGACAAAAAACTTAAATATCCCTCAACTTCGGTGCTTCTTTCAGTTTGTTTTGAAAGTCTTTTAACTTCGTTTTGAACAACTTTCAACTTTGTTTTAGAAGCAATTGAAACTTTTTCTGCTTTTTGAAACTCGTTTATTTTCTTTGTCATATATTTTGCTTGCGCATTCACAAAGTCTGGCAAAGGTTCTTTTTTCTCTTTATCTCCTTTTGAACGCGCCTTTTCAAAATCTTTGTGCATTTCTTCAAGTTCAGTTTCATGAAGAGGAATGCTCACTCCAAGCCTTTTGATTTCGGTTTTATATTTTGAAATTGTCTTTTTAATTGTATCGTCATCTTTTTTGTCAAACAAAACAGCAACGAGTTCTTCCAAAAATTCGACTTTGGTTTTGTCGCTTACAATCAATTCTTTAAGTTCTCTTTCTTTGTAATAATAGTCAATTTCATCTCTAAATGACATTGTTTCCGGCATTTGTTTTTCCCCTAAAAAATATGCACAGTCCAACTTGTGAAACCGGATTGTGCATTATTGTTTTATTTTTTCTTTTCAAGAACTTCTTTCTTTGCTCTTTCATATTCTTCTTCGGTGATAAGACCTTCTTTTTTCAAAGAATCAAGTTTCTCGATTGTTTTAAGGCTGTCTACAGCCTCATCTTTTTCTTCTTTTTTCTCTTCCGTGTGAACAACAGTTTCTCCGTTTTCTGTTTCATTTGTTGGTTCTGAAACATTTGTAATTGTAACATTGTTGCTTACAAGAACTGCTGGCGCAATTGAGAAAAGCCCAATTGGAAAACCAACAATTGAAAAGAAGATTGCCCAATTTGTGAGGTTTGATTTATATTGTGCAAGTTGGCTGTCGGTTAAATTTGCCCACTCGATATATCTTTTTGCACCAATAAAGCAATAAACTGCAATTGGAATGAAAATCAATGTGAAGCAATATGCAATTCCGATAATATATCCAAGCACGCCCATAAGTGTGCACCATACACTGCTTTTATTTGTCATGATATTCTCCTTTTTTCTTTTAATTATAATAACATTTCAAATTTTTGCAAACAAAAACGCAAACCTATTTTTTGTTTTCAGAAGAATCTGGCTCTTTTTGAACACTTTCTTCCAAAGTTGTATTGTTTTTGTCTTCTTCTATTTTGTTTTCAGAAGCATTTTCTTTTGCTTTCACAATTGCATTTGCTCTTTTTCTTTTATTGATTTGCTTTTGAATGCTTTTAAGCAAACTAACCTTGCTTTCTCTTCCGCAAAGCAAACGCTCAATATTTGAGCGGTGCATGAACCATGTAAGGCAGAAAATGAAGAAAAGCATCAAGCACACAATCCAGTTTTCGGGCGATGCAAGCGATTTTGCTTTCACACCCTCGATAACCGTGAGCGCTGTTACACAAACAAACGATGCAACCGAGCCATATTTGAACAAGAACCAAACAACAATTGCAACACCAATAACAATCAGCGTTACAATTGGGTCTGCTGCAAGGAAAACTCCAAGCATGCTTGCAATTCCCTTTCCGCCTTTAAACTTGTAAACAACTGGGAAAATGTGTCCCATCATTACAGAAATTCCTGCTGTATATAAATATATGATATTTTGTCCGAAAATATAATAAAAGAAACATGCAGGTGCAAAACCTTTCAAAATGTCCAAAATCAAATTCAGAACGCCAAACTTGAATCCAAAATTTCGAAGAACATTGGTTGAACCCGCATTTCCACTTCCAAGTTTTGTGATGTCTTGATGTTTAATTTTGCCAAACATTCTTGAAAAACTGATGTTTCCAATAAAATATGAAACAACAATGATAATGACAAAGTGCCACCAAACCATTATAAGTCCTCCTCTCTTTTAGACTTGCAAACAATTTTGATTGGAGTTCCCGAAAAATCAACAGATTTTCGAATGTTGTTTTCAAGATAGCGCAAATAGTTATCGGTCATCAAAGTGTCATCATTGATGAAAAGTGTAAATGTTGGAGGGCAAGTTCCAGTTTGCGTGCCATAGTAAATTTTAAGTTTCTTTCCATTTTTTGAAGGAACTGGCGAAATAAGATATGCCGATTGCAAAATGTCGTTGAGCATTCCGGTTGTAACGGTTTTGTTTGCATTTGCATAGGCTTCAAGAACTGCTGGCATTAGTTTTTCTGTTTTCTTTCCTGTGAGCGCAGACAAATAAACAGGTTTGAAATAGTTCATAAATGCAAGGTCAATTTGAAGTTTCTTTGTGAAATCATCAGATTTGTTTTGGTCTTTATCAATCAAATCCCACTTGTTCATTGCAACAACAACTGGTTTGTTTTCGTTGTGTGCCAAAGCACAAATTTTCACGTCTTGTTCAGAAATTTCGGTTGAAACATCCATCACAACAACAATAACATCTGCTCTTTTAACCGAGTCAATTGTTCTGAAAATGCTATATCTTTCAACAGTCTCATCTTCAATTGAACGTTTTCTGCGCATTCCGGCGGTGTCGATAAGCACAAATTTTTGCTTGTTATAGTTGAAAGGAACATCAATTGCATCACGAGTTGTTCCCGCAACCGAAGAAACAATCACTCTTTCTTCACCAAGAAGGCGGTTCACAAGACTGCTTTTTCCAGCATTTGGTTTTCCAACAATTGCAATTTTGATTGCTCCGTCATCTTGAACTTCTTTTCTTTCTCCAAAGTTTTTTACAACCTCGTCAAGAACATCGCCAACACCCATTCCTTGGCTTGCGCAAATTCCAAAAGGTTCACCAAGGCCAAGTTCATAAAACTCATAAAGAAGTTCTGGTTTATAGTTGTCAAGTTTGTTGCAAACCAAAATAACTTTCTTTTTAGATTTGCGAAGTTTGTCCGCAACCTCGATATCAGCAGGAACAATTCCTGATTTCACATCCACAACATATAGTATTATGTCTGACATACCAATCGCAATATCTGCCTGTTTTGCAATGTTTTTTACAATTTGGTCATCACTTTTAAGGTCTATTCCGCCAGTGTCGATAAGAGTGAAAGAATGCCCACACCACTCTGCTGTGGCATAGATTCGGTCTCTTGTAACTCCTGGTTCATCTTGCACAATAGAAATACGCTTTCCTGCCAAGCGATTAAAAAGTGTGCTCTTTCCAACATTAGGTCTTCCAACAATTGCAACAACTGGTAATGATGTCATATTTCCCTGCCTTCAAAAAGGCAAACCATGTTGCCTTTTAATTTTTATATATACATTATAATAAATAATAGCAGGTTTTGCAAGCGTTTTAGTGTTTACGAACTGCAAACAATTCTTTAAAGAAGCGAGAAGTTTTATATCTTGCAGTTTTACTGAAAATGCAAACAATGCCAAGAACCGCGAAATAGAAGCCAATTGCGCCAAGCAAAATCCAGAAGAAACTTATTGATGCTGTCGACTTTTTGGCAACAATTCCTGTGATAACCGCTGTCGAACCAGAGGTTGATGCAATTGCATTTTTGCTTTCGCTTGATGCCCCACTTGTTCCATAAAGTACAACATCAACAACTTTTGAAAGTGGCTCTGTGCTTTTTATTGCAAGGCTTTTTTCAATGTTTTCACATCCAAACTCAAAAAGCATTCCACGACTTAAAAGTTGTTGGTTATAGTTTCCTCTTCCCATATAAATGTCTTTGATAAGTCCCGGATATACTTTGTCGGCATATGCCTTGATTGCATATGCAAACTCTTTGTTTTCATAATAATTTTGGTTTGCAGAACCAACAACCATTCTAACCTTGCTCATGTTTTCGCCATTCACTGTTGTGAAATATTCCTTTCTTGGAACCGAGTCGCGGTGAATATCGAAAAGTGCATCAATATTTCCTTGGCTTAAAATTGCAGAGGCTGTAACTTGGCTCCGGCTATATGCACCCGAGTTGTGTGGCAAATGCAAGTCTTCTCTGTAAACAACATCAAAGCCTTTCTTTTCAAGTTGCTTTACAAATGCTTTTCCAACATCATGAATACCACCTTTGCCATATACACTGTCTGTTTTGTCTGGGTCATAATAACTTTCATCGTTGTGAGTGTGATAAACACCAACCTTCTTTTTGCTTTCAGCACTTGCTGTGTTTTTTTCTTCTTTCAATTGAACGTCAAATTCTGGCAACTTTTCATCGCAAATAAATTCTGCTTTCGCAGTTTTTGATTTGTTGTCAACTTCAACAATGCGATATAGTTTGTTGTCTGAACTCAAATATTCGTCATCAACACAAATTCCCTCGCCTTTAACAAAAACAACTTTCTTTGGCGATGCATAGTCATATACCGTATAATATTTTGCAGTTTCAGTTTCTGCACTTGCACGCCTGCCATGGTTGTGCCCTTGGTCTCTGAAACAAAGCGGAGAAAAGGCACAAAGCAAAACCATAAGTCCAACTATAACATTACAAATTTTTCTCATTATGCTTTCCCCTTTGCTTTCACAGCATTATTAGTTTTTGCAGACGATTTCACTTTTCCGTCTTTTTTGTCTTCAATTTTAATTGCCCTTGTGCCATCACTGTTTAGTTTTCCGTTTTTCTCGCTGTCATAGGTGTGGGTCTCAAAATTGAACTCTTTCTTTCCCTCATCTTTTTTTGCTGTTTCAAACGCTCTGCCCATAAACTCGCAAAGCCCAACAGAAAGGATTGTTGAAACCACGATTGTTCCAAACGCTCCACCAACTCCAAGTCCAAGAACGGTTGGACTTCCAATGCACATGTTCACAATGAACTGAATTGTCATTGCAAGGCTGATTCCAAGAACCGAGCAAACAAAAGCGTTTCTTCTGCTTCTTCCAAGAACATAGGCAACAACACCAGCAACAATGCCATAGAAATACATTGGGTCAATGATAACATCTTCGGGTGTGTTTGACGGCAAAAGCCATTCAAGACCATAAACAATTCCCGCAACAAGAAGCGTTCCTATTGTTGCACGCAAAAGGTCTCTGCTCCAACCGCACGAAACAAGCATATAAACACAAATGATAAAAGGAATCAAAAATCCACCAATGCTGAAACAGAAATATTTTCCTATATAAATTGGCGGAATAATGATTCCAATAATGATTGATAAAAGCACCAAAATTGCTTGCTTGTCGTTCAGACGCATTTGGTCAAGAATTCTTTGCCCCGCGCCAAACATAAGCAAAATTATAAGTGTGCTTAAAATGATTAAACTGACTGACATAAAAAAGCCCCCTTTGGCACTAGTATTCGCCAAGGGGGTCTAAAATATTCTAAAATCTAACGTTTTCAAGTTTAATGACTTTGTTGTTCAAATAATATAATTTTTCACCAGGTTTAAAGCGGAAGCAAATTTTATAAGCAATCAACGCTTGTCCATCTGCCTCGAACGATTTGTTCACTGCGTTTGTTCCATATTTGCCGTCACCAACCAAAGGAAGTCCAACATGTGCAAGGTGAGCACGAATCTGATGGGTTTTTCCAGTGATAAGTTCAACTTCAAGAAGGGTTTTATTTTCATAGCGTTCAACAACGCGATATGCGGTTTCAATTGTCTCATAGCCAGGAAGTGGATCGTCTGAAATTCGCACAAACGAACCAACGGCATCTTTTTTGAGATAGGCATAAAGGTGGTCCTCATCTTTCAGTGGCCTGCCAACGCACATTGCAAGATAGAACTTGTCTATTGTTCGGCGTTTGAACGCGTCGAGCAATTCTTCATATGCCTCTTTATTTTTCGCAAACACAACAAGACCGCGGGTGTTTCTGTCAATTCGATGAACTGGGCTTGCCTTTTGGTTTTTGCTTTTCAAAAATGCATTCACCGAAAGAGTAAGGTCGTTATATTTGTCACTTTCAACCTCAATTCCAACAGGCTTGTCGCAAACAATAATGTTGTCATCTTCATAAACAACAACTGGTTTCAGTGTGATGCCGTTTATCATTTGTTCGGTTGCATAAACATAAAGTTCATCACCATTTTTCAAAACAATGTTTTCACCCACCCTTTTGCCATTCACTTTCACATCTTTAAGGCGCAAAAGTTTTTGTATTGATGCATAACTCATTTTGGGAAACTGTTCAGACAAATATTTCACAAGTTTTTTGTCTTCACCATGAAAATTCAAAATCTCCATATTCTCTCCTAGTGTTTCAAACACGCCTCGCACGAACCATTGCATGCCGAAACACTTTTAATGTTTTTCTTCTTTAAATATTTTATCACAGCAAACCCTGCAAGAGCAACCAAAATTAGCAGTCCAGCCAAAAATCCATATTGTCTTTTTACGATGCTCGACAAAATATTATAAACAAGAAAACTTGCAAGATATGCAATTCCAATTTGAAGCCCAATTGAAAGCCACATTGTCTTTCTACCATTTTCCTTTTTCATCATGATGCAAGCCGAAACACATGGCGTATATAAAAGCACAAAAACAAGAAAACTGATTGCAGAAATTGGCGAAAACCAAACTGCACTTGAACTAGACGCAAGCGACAATGCAAGCCCATCAACCGGAACCTTGTTTACAATTGCAAGACTTGAAACAACCATTTCTTTCGCAACAAATCCAGAGAAAATTGCAATTGTTGCACCAACACTTCCAAATCCAAGAGGCTTAAAAATCCACGAAAGAAGTTTTGCAAGAACATATAAAACGCTGTTTTCTGAATTTTGCCCAACATATTGAAATTTGAAACTGAAATTATAAAGCATGAAAATCACAACACTAGAAAGCACAATTGCTCCGCCAACACGAACAATAAAGTTCTTTCCTGCTGTAAGCGCATTTTTCAAAACTTTTGAAAGACTTGGAGCACGATATTTTGGCATTTCAAGAAGAAAGGTTTGCTCTTCTTGCTCTTTGTCTTTTTTTGAAAAAATCAAAGCAACAATAACCATAAGCAAAATTGCAAACAAATATAAAGAAAAAACAATAAGTGCTTTATATTTTGCAAAAAATGTGCTTGCAATCACTGCAAAAATTGGAAGTTTCGCACTGCAACTCATGAAAGGAAGCAAAATTGATGTTCGCTTTTGCAAGTTTTTGTTGTCAAGATTTCGGCTTGTCATGATTGCTGTTGTTGTGCAACCAAACCCCATAATCAAACTGAACGCCGAACGCCCAGTAAGTCCAAGACGCTTGAAAAATGGGTCAAACATGAACGCCACGCGCGACAAATATCCAAAATCTTCAAGAAAGTTTAAACATGCAAAAAGCAAAATGATTTGTGGCAAAAAACTTGTAACAGACAACGCCCCTGCAATCACACCTTCGTTTATAAACCGAAGAAGCAGTTCATTTTTGATAAATCCTTGAAAAAAGTCATAAAGTTTAACACTTAGCGCACCAAAAATGTCATTCACTTTTTCTGAAAACGTGTTTCCTATTGTTCCAAATGTAATGAAAAACACAAGCCCCATGACAAGCGCAAAAATTACAAAAGAGCCAAATTTTGAAAGAACAATTTTGTCAAGTTTACTTTTGCCATAAAGCCCATTTTGCTGATAGCCAATGCGGTTTAAAAGGTCAGCAATCTCTTGAAATTTTTGTTTGCTTTTCTTTTCAAAATCGCTCATATCAAACTGTTCAAGAGTCTTGTTTGGAACAATTTGCTCAATTGCAAAATCTGCAATTGTCTCTTTCAGTGTTTTCGCCGATTTTTTCTTTCTCGCATCAATTGCAAGAGTTTTAACGCCAAGTTCTTGTTCAAGTTTTTTTGCATCAAAACTCTTCACCTCTTTTGCCATGTTCACGGCGAAAATAAGGTTTGGTGTTTTCTCTTTCAGTTCTAGCGCCAAAAACAAATTTCGCTTCAAATTGTTTGCATCAAGAATGCACACAACAACAGCATCGCGGTTTTGTTCAATGAAGTCTGATGCAATCTTCTCTTCCTTTGAATAGGCATCAAGCGAATAAAGCCCCGGCAAATCGCAAACCTCGAACTTTTTGCCCGCATATTCATATTGCTTTTGCTTCACATCAACCGTAACGCCATGCCAGTTGCTTGCATGCTCAAAAGAGTTTGTCAAAGTATTGAAAAGCGTTGTTTTTCCAGTGTTTGGGTTTCCTGCCAAAATAACTTTCATTTGCTTTTCTCCTGATAAACCAAAATTTTGCTTGCAAGAGTTTTATCAATTGAAAAACAACAGCCAAGAGCCCCCACCATCATAAGGTTTTTGGTCTTTTTTTCAACAAAAATTTTAAGACCAGAACAAAAACCAAGTTCGCAAAGACGTTTGTGCTTTGCCTCGTTTTCTTCATTCACCTTGTAAATCAAGCATTCTTTGCCAACAACGGCATCTGATAATTTAATAATTTCCATATCAAATCATATTATTTTTTGCGAAAAAAAAGAACCAAACCCTCTTCGAGTTTGGCACATTTTATTTGTTTTCTTTTTTCTTGTGAATCAAAAATTCTTCATAGTCATTGATAAAGTTAAAAAATGTTGAAATGTCTTGAAACTTTTTGTAAACCGAAGCAAAACGAACATAGGCAACTTCATCAAGTTCACGAAGACCTTCCATTACATATTCACCAATCTTTTTTGAAGAAATTTCTTCATCAAGACTGTTATACACTTTCTTTTCAATTTCGCTGACCAAATTGTCAATGTCATGCATTGAAACTGGTCTTTTTTCGCAAGATTTAATGATTCCGCTTTTGATTTTAGAAGGATTGAAAGCCTCTCTGTCTCCGTTGCTTTTAATCACAAGAATTGGAGTTGTTTCAACAGTTTCATAGGTTGTGAAACGCTTTCCGCAACCAAGACATTCTCTTCTTCGTCTTATAGAATTTGTTTCGTCGGCTGAACGAGAATCAATAACTTTGCTTTCTTCATTTCCGCAATAAATGCACTTCATATTCCACCACCTTGTGTACTATGCCATAAGTATAACACAAAATGTTGTTATGCACAACTTTTTTATATGCCTTGAAAAAAATTTTAAAACAAAAAAAGAGTGTTCACTCTTTGGAAACAACTCTTTTATATCTTGCATAAACCCTTTCACTTTCGGCGTTTTGTTTTTTGACTTGCTCTTGCACCACTCCCTCTGGTGAAAGTTTAACCAAAATCACATCTTCACCAATTTTGCGAATAAGTTCAATTGGAACAAAAATGTCTTCTTGTTTGCGAAACAATTTTTTCTCGGTTGGAACAACAATGCCAAGAATTTTTGCCGTTTCCTTGTCAAAAACAATATCAACCGCCCTGCCCAGCCGTTTGCCATCATAAATGTTCACAATTTCTTTGCTTCGAAGAAGCGCAAATGATATTTCCATGCTACACTATATGCTTTTGTTTAGACAAAATATACAATATATTTTTTAAAAAAGTATAAAAACTGATGTTTAGTGCAACAAATAAAGTGTCAAAGGAGGTATAATGGCAAACAAAGTTCTTATTTGTGGAATTGACACATCAAAACTTCCACGAGCAACAAATCAAGAATTGACAGAACTTTTGCAAAAGATTAAAACCGGCGACCAAGAAGCAAAAGACCATTTCATTTTGTGCAACATGCGTCTTGTGCTTTCAATTTGTGGCAGATTTTCAACAACAAAAGCAAACATAGATGATGTTTTTCAAGTTGGAACAATTGGGCTTTTAAAGGCAATTGACAATTTCAATCTCGACTTTAATGTCCGTTTTTCAACCTATGCTGTTCCAATGATTATTGGTGAGATTCGGAGATATCTTCGCGACAACAGTGCTTTAAAAGTTACGCGTGGCATTCGCGACACAGCCTATAAAGCCCTCACTGCCCGAGAAGAAATTCAAAAGCAAACTTGCCTTGAACCAAGCATAGACGAAATTGCAAACAAACTGAATCTTCCTGTCTATGAAGTGGCGTGTGCTCTTGACGCAATCAGCGACCCAGTTTCAATCTATGACCCAGTTTATAATGATGATGACGGCAATTTCACAGTAATCGACCAGTTGAAAGACCCAACAAACGAAGATTCGTGGATAGAGCAAACCGTTCTGAAAGAAGCGCTTGGAACATTAAGCAAACGTGAGCGCGAAATTATAAATCTTCGATATTTCGTTGGAAAAACCCAAATGGAAATTTCAAACGAAATTGGAATTTCGCAAGCACAAGTGTCACGACTTGAAAAAAATGCCATTAAAGTTCTTAAAGAAATTTAAATTGCACAAAAAAAGATTGTTTTTTCAAACAATCTTTTTTCTTTATTATGCTGATGGTTGATCGTTATCCTCTGCCTCACCTTTTTCAACTGTAAAGAGTCTTGATTTTTTTGTGAACTTTTTCAAAAGTGCATGCATTTCTGAAACATCTTTGCGAAGTTCTTTTCTTTCAATTTTATAGAAATTATATTCATCGCAAGCATAGTTGCAATAAATTTGATATTCTTTTTCATAGTTTGCCAATGCATTTTCTGCATTTTTGAGATGTTTATTTGCAAGTTCAACATCGTGTTCCACTTCATCTTCTGAAACAACAACATTTTTCGCATCTTTAAGATTATATTTCACAAGAGCCCTGTAAAACTCTCTGATTGATTCTTCAACACGAAGTTTTTCTTGAACAATTTCAATTTGAACTTTTCTCAGATATTTTACTGTTTCTTCTTGATTTTCAAATTCTGAATTTTTAAATTTCATTTGTCTTTTTCTCCTGATTGCCCGAATATTTTAGCACAACAAAAGTCAATTGTCAAATCATAAACTATGCAAGTTTCCGCATTTCGGTTTTAAGTTTTTCAAGAATCTTCTTTTCAAGACGCGAAATGTAACTTTGCGATATTTCAAGTTTGTCTGCAACTTCTTTTTGTGTCATTTCAACCCCACGCGATAGCCCATATCTCATGTCCATGATAACCTTTTCACGTTCAGGCAAAAGGTCAATTGCAATTTTCAAAATGTCTTTTTCGGCTTGTGACTCCATGTTTTTTGAAACAATGTCTGGTTCGGTTCCAAGAACATCGGCAAAAGTAAGTTCGTTTCCGTCACTGTCGGTGTTGATTGGTTCTTCAAGCGAAATTTCCTTTTTGGTTTTTGTCGACTTTCTCAAAAACATTAAAATTTCATTTTCAATGCACCTTGATGCATATGTTGCCATTTTAATGTTCTTTTCATGATTATACGACGACACCGCCTTTATAAGCCCAATTGTTCCAATTGAAATAAGGTCTTCGGTTGAAACCCCAGTATTTTCAAACTTTTGCGCAGTGTACACAACAAGGCGCAAGTTTCGACTGATAAGTTCTTCTCTTGCACTTTCGTCACCATGCGAAAGTTTTTGAGCAAGCGCAAGTTCTTCTTCGGGCGAAAGTTTTTCTGGCAAAGTTTCCCCACCCGAACAAATATAAAACACTTCTTTATTTTTTGAAAGTGCCTTTTTCAATTTTTCAAAAAACTTTTTTAAAAACCTAAACATATTGCTCCTTATAGCATGGCTGGGTTTAAAAGCATGTCATAACCAATTGCACCTGAAAATGTTTTATATGTAACCCCAACCATAAATTTATTAGTTATATATTCTTGTTCTTTTTCTTTTATGCAAATTGAATCGGCTTCAAACACAATCATCTTTTTATCTTCGCCTGAAATTGTTGAATATGAAATTGTGTGAACACCTTTAAAAATTGAACTTGTATTCTTGCACGAAAACAACAGCAGGTCTTCAAGTTCTTGCTTTGAAAAATATTTTGAAAGCAAATTCACCGACAAAATGATAACCGGAAGTCCACTTTTTCTGTCGGTCAGTTTGTTGCCAGAATCAATGAATGCATTAAACTTTAAAACTCGTTTTCCAAGTCGAAGTTCAACTTCACGAATAAATGGCGCCATGTCTCTTCTTTCAGACAAGAACCTTGCCATTGCAATGATAACCGCCACATAGAAAGCAACAATCAACAAAATCACTCCAACCGGAACAGCAATGTCATATCCCCCAGAAACAAGTTTTTCTATGCTTGTTCCAAAAAGCAAAAGCGTTGCAATGCATGCCCCACCCAAAACAAGCGTATATATAAGGAAAAACATAAAAGAAAAAATAAAATCTTTAACGCTGTTATATGGTGCCAAAATCAAAACCATGATAACACCAAGAGCAATCTTCATTGGGAAAAGAGCAACATTTGAAAGCCCCAATAACGGATAGCACACAGCAAACGCAGTTCCAAGAAGTGCCGACAAAAATATTCTATAAAATTTTGCACGCAATTTCATTGTTGCTTTTGTGCAAAGCAAGATCAGCGTGTTTATCACAAGGTTGTCTATAATCACATATTCAATATAAAGTTCCATGCCATTATATTAGCAAAATACATACCCTTTCTCTTACAAGAAAAAAGACAGATTTATTGGTTTTTAAAACTAAATTGCAATTTTTTGAAGAAAATATTTATTTCTTTACATTTTATAAATCCATAAATCAATTTGTTTTAATTTTAAAATTATAATTTGAAATTTTGAATATATAAAAATTAAAAAATTTTCATCATTGTTTAAAATGCTAATCATAATTTTCATTTTGCCATAATCCATCATAAATTTATAAATAATAATCATAAAAATATCACGCATAAAAAATCGTGATAAAAAATCAAAAAATACGCATAAAAAAAACCAAGCAAACGCTTGGTTTTATATTTTTATTTTCTTCTTCTTAAAAATGGTGGCAACATATCATCGTTGTCAATTTCAAGGCGTGAACTGAAAGTTTCTCTTTGTGGTTCTTCTTTCACTTCTGGTTCTTGAACTTTTACAGGTTCCTTTACAGGCTCAGGTTTTGTTTCTGAATTTTGTTCAGTTTTCAAGAAAGAGAATGTTTCTTCTTGTTTTGGTTCTGGTTTTGGTTCTTCTCTTTTTTCTTGAACGTCATCTGCAAAAAGTTTGATTCCTGCATTTGAAGTTTGATTTTGTTCTGCCATTGGTTTGCCAGTCAAAAACTCAGCAAATCTTGCGCGGTCAAAACCACTTGCAACTTGTTGTTTTGGAGGTTGAGGTTTTTCTTTATCATCTTCTCCAAGCAAGTTTTCAAAAGTGCTGTTTTGGAAACCGGTTGCAATCACGGTAACTTGAATTCTATCATTATAGTTCTCGTCAATTGTTGCACCAAAAATTGTGTTTGCAGATGGGTCAACAACCTCTTTAACAAGCAAAACTGCTTCGTTGATTTCATCAAGAGTCAAGTCAAAGCCACCAGTAATGTTGATGATAACCGCTGTTGCGCCTTCAATTGTTGTTTCAAGAAGAGGGCTTGCAACTGCTTGTTTAACGGCTTCAATGTTTCGTTTGTCGCCTTTTCCTTCACCAATACCCATGTGTGCAAGACCACGATTTTTCATTACGGTTCTCACATCGGCAAAGTCAAGGTTGATAAGCGATGGTGTTGCAATAAGGTCTGAAATGCCTTGAATACCTTGACGAAGAACGTCATCGGCATATTTGAAAGCATCAACAACAGGAGTTCCTTTTGGAACAACTTGCAAAAGTCTGTCATTTGGAATGACAACCAAAGTGTCAACACATTTTGAAAGGTTTCTGATTCCAAGTTCTGCATTTTGCGCTCTTGTTCTTCCTTCAAATCCGAAAGGCTTTGTTACAACAGCAATTGTCAAAATTCCCATTTCTTTGGCAATGCTTGCAATTACAGGGGCAGCACCTGTTCCAGTTCCACCGCCCATTCCAGCAGTGATAAACACAAGGTCGCTTCCTTTAAGTTTCTCTGCAATTTCAGCACGGCTTTCTTCGGCTGCTTTTCTTCCAACCTCTGGGTCGGCACCAGCACCAAGACCACGTGTAAGTTTTTCGCCAATTTGAATTTGTGATGTTGCATTGCTCATCATCAATGCTTGCTTATCGGTGTTAACTGCAACAAACTTTGCACTTTTAATGTTTGCTGCAATCATACGGTTCACGGCATTGTTTCCGCCACCACCAACACCAACAACCAAAATTTGGCAAATAGGATTGATATTATTATAGTCCATTGTGTTTCCTCCTTATTTCACAATCATGCAATTTTCGTTTTCTTCACAAGACAAGGCAACGTCTAAAAGTCCAAGTTCTGTTGAAAATTCAGGTCGTCCCATGTTTGGACCACTTGGCTTTACAATTTCCACTCTTCTGCCAAGTATTCTGCTCATTATATCTTTGATTCCTTTGATATAGCAAAGACCACCACCAGTCAAGAACACTGGAATATAGTCTGGAAATTCAAATTCACAACGCTCAATGCACTTTAAAATATAGGTGCAAATCATTTCAACTCTGTCTTCTGCTATTTGGTTTGTTGCAACCGCAGAAAATGGTGAAATGAACTCTTTTCCTTGAATTTCATAGGTGTCTGAATCTGATGCATTCCAACTGAAAATGATTTTTCTTTTCAAACTTTCTGCTTCTGAAAATGGAATTTTCAAGCATTGAGCAAGGTCTCCGGAAATGTGTCCGCCACCCATAGAGAAACTGTTCATAAAGAGCAAGCCGTCTCCACGACCAAGCATCACGTTTGTTGTGATATAACCACAGTCAACAAGCAGTGCATAGCGGTCTCTTACTGTTGGGTCGAACAAATATAGCATTTCTGCAAGACAAGATGAAATGAACCCTGCCCTTTTCACTTGAAGTTCGCTTAAAATTCCATCAACAAAGTCAATGAAATTGTTTTCTGCCAAAACAAAAGAAACAAACCCGCGAAGTGAAGCCGAACTCATTCCAACTGGATCGATTATTCTTTTCCCATCATCAAGAGAAAAGAAAATTGGACATTGATTTATAACTGAATGGGTTGGGTGTTTTTTATAGATGTTTGCTTGTTGATAGAAAAGTTTAAGTTCGTTTTCGCCGATTTTCTTTCTTCTTCCAAAATTTGTTCTTGAATCTCTGCAAACAACATTTGAAAATTCGCCCGGAACACCAACATAAATTTCGTTTATTTTATAGCCATATTCCATTTCTGCATTGCTGATTGCAAAAGCAACCGCAAGTTTAACTTGGTCTGGTTCAAGAAATTCGCCATTTTGAAAGCCTGCATAGTCTGCATAGCCTTTTCCTTTCATGCGAAAAGTTCCATTAACGCCACGCTCACCAATAAGTGCGGTGATGGTTGAAGAGCCAAAGTCTAAAACTGCAACATCTTTCTTGTTCATAACGCTCCGTTTATCATGTGATATTTTGATTTTTATTCTTCTTATCACAAATTATAAACTAAAAAAAAAGCGGTTGTCAAACAAACCGCTATATTTAATATAAAAATAATATACAAAATTGAGCATTTTTAGCCAATTATATGCTTTCTCCGTCAATTGCAGCAACCAAATATCTGTTTGAAACATTATTCGGATTAAAGTTTTGAAGTGCAGTGATTGTAAGGCGATCAAGTTTTGTGCGATATTTTTCTTGGTCGCTGATTTGAATATAAAGTGTCATTGCATAGAAAATTTTCTCTTTCACATAAGCACTTCCTTGAATTGTGAACACCCCTGCATTCGCTTTTCCTTCTTGGTTTGTTCTCACCTTCATTGTAAGAACTTCAAAGCCGTTTGTGCTGTCATATCCAAATATTATGTCAGACATAACACCAATGTCGGTTTGCTCTGCACCATAGATTCCATCGATGATAGAAGTGATTTTTGCTTTGAGTTTATTGTCTTTCACAAACAATCCTTCTTTCCCGCAAAGTTCAATGTTTGAACCAGTAAGAGTTGGAATTTTGTCAAGCCCAAGTTCTGAAAGACTGCTTTCTGCAACAATTTCAAGACACTTCAAATCTTCATCATAAATCTCGAAATATTCCTCATCATTCTTCACTTTGAAAACTGGCTTTCTTTCATAAACATAAATTGTCATTGTGCTTGGAAATGTTCGAACAATTTTGAATGATGCATATGGAAATTGTTCTTCAAGCGAAGCAATGCTTTTGTCGGTGTTTGCAAAAATGATATTCTTGCCTTTCTTGATTTTGCTGTTATTTTTAATGTCTTCAATTTGATAGGCACTTGTTCGAACTGGTTCTGAAACAAATTCAACATTGATTGCCTTTATTGAAAAAAGTGTCACAAACAAAACAACCAGCAACGCCACAGTGCCGATTATTGAAAGCCACAAAATAAGTTTCTTTTTGGTTTTAGTCATAATATCTCCAAATTTAATATTATTATAGCGATATTTTTTCTGTTTGACTACCAAAAACAAACACTTTTTGAAATTTTAGTGCATTATTTTTTCCATTTTCGAACAATATCTGCGCCAAGCGATTGGAGTTTGTTTTCAAATTCTTCATATCCACGGTCAATATAGGCAACATTTTGCACCACAGTTTGGTCTTTTGCAGAAAGCCCAGCAAGAACCAACGCTGCCCCACCACGAAGGTCATGAGCAACAACTTCGGCGCCATTTAAAAACGGAACTCCTCGGACTATTGCCATTCTGTCTCTCGTGGTGATTTTTGCCCCCATTTTCAAAAGTTCTGGAACATGTTTAAACCGAGTTTCAAACAGGTTTTCGGTGATAACACTGATTCCGTTTGAAATTGTTTGAAGTGCAAGAATCTGTGCTTGCAAGTCGGTTGGAAATCCCGGAAATGGTTGCGTTTCAATAGACGCGCAAGAAATTGGTCTTCCTCGCATTTTAAGATAAATGCTGTTTTGGTCATAATCAATTGTTGCACCAGCATTGCGAAGTTTGTTTAAAAGCGCATAAACATCTTGATAGCATGCATTTTCAAGCAATATTTCGCCACCAGTCATTGCCGAAGAAATCAAATAGGTTCCAGCAATAATTCGGTCTGGCATTGGTTGATATTCTCCACCACCAAGGCTTTTTACGCCCGAAACCACAATTGTAGATGTCCCTGCTCCACGAACGCAACCTCCAAGCATGTTTATAAAGTTTGCAAGGTCAACAATCTCTGGTTCTTTTGCAACATTCATAATGGTTGTTTCGCCGTCAAGCAAAACTGCACTCATCATAATGTTCTCAGTTGCCCCAACCGACGGAAAGTCTAGGTGCACAAGCCCACTTTTCATGTTTGTTGCGTCACAATGGATAAAACCATGGTCTTCTATAATCTCAACACCAAGGTCACGAAGCCCAGCAAGGTGCAAATCTATTGGTCGCGAACCAATGTCACACCCTCCCGGATATGCAACCGTTGCCTTTCGATATTTTGAAAGAAGAGGCCCCAGCATGAAAATGCTTGAACGAATCTCTTTTGCAAGTTCGCTTGGAATTTCGGTTTTGTTTATTGTTGAGGTGTCAACAATTGCATCTCTGCCCTCTTTTTTAATGCTTGCCCCCATTGTTCTTAAAATTTCAAGCATTTTGTTAACGTCACTAATGTTTGGCAAGTTCTTCAAAACGATTTTTTCATCTGTCAAAATGGTTCCAGCAATAATTGGCAATGAAGCGTTTTTTGCAGTGTCAACCATAATCTTTCCGCAAAGCGGTTTCCCGCCTTGAATGATAAATTGTTCCATATTTTTCTCCCTTTAAAATACATTATATTTTATGGCTCAAATTTCACTTTTGTGAAAACAACATTTCACGCACTGAAAGAGTTTGACAATATTTATGCAAAAAGATAAAATAAAACCATGAGTACAAAATTCATAAATCTAAAATTTGAAAATCACAACCTCAAACTTCTCACAAACGCAGTTGAAAATCCTGAAAAAATTGTTCTTTGCATGCACGGCTTTAATGGCGATGCTTGGGGCGACGGATTCTCAAAATTCAGGAAACAATTTGACAACATTTTGGTTTGTTCCTATGATTCTGCCGGTCACGGAGAAAGTGAAATTCCATCACTTGAAATGTCGGTTTCAGCAATCGAAAGCGAACTTGAAGCAGTTTTGCAATATTTGAGCAAAACATATCCAAGTGTTCCAATCACAATTTTTGCATCAAGTTATGGTGCCTATCGAGCAATGATTTCATCTGCTCACGGAAAAGTTAAAAATGTGAAGCAATTTATTTTTGCAAACCCAGCATTCAAGATTTTGAACGTGCTTGAAATCATGCGCGATTTCACCTATGCCTCACTACCAGAAAACGCAACAGTGATAATGAAAAAAAGTTTGAATAAATTTTTAAGCAAAAAATTTCTTGACGACCTCTATAATAACGACCTTTTCAAACAAAACTATACCTCACATATTCCAACAACAATTTTCCTTGGAACTCACGACACTCTTGTTCCAAAGCAACACACATTGGACTTTGCAAAAATCTATCCTTGCAACATTATTGAAATCAACGAAGACCACAACATCGAAAACCCAGAGTCTTGGCAAAAAATCATAGATTTCATCAAAACAAATTAAAAAAAAATCTATCAAACTAAAATCACAAAATGAAAAGACAGCAGATTAAACCGCTGTCTTTTTATTAATACTTTTTTGCTCTATCATAGATGTCATCAATGTCTTTTTTTGAAAAATATGAACCATATTCGCTTTGCATTGAATTCCATATTTTATTAAAATTGCCAACCATTGCAATTCTTTCTTCCTCAGAAATAGCCCCTCTTTTCTCGTAATCAGACATTTTTTTATTACAAAAATCAGGCAAAAGATTCATTATTAATTTTACACTATCAGGCGATATTTTCTTGGTTCGTTGATATTCCAAAAACATACCGTCTAGAAATTGACAAACTGTTCTATATGCATCATCACCCATATATTTGTCAAATTCTTGTTCAATATGTAATGGGTCAAACATAATTCCATACAAAAAATCATTGGCTTTTACTTCACTTCCATCAGCAAGTGTTGCTTTCAATGTAAAAATACTTTCTCCAATATCTGCTATTTGTTGATAGTTAAAATTTTGAAAACCGACATTTGAAAAAGCTGCTATCATCAACCTTGTAATTGAAGTAAAGATTGTATATCCTGTCTCTTGATTTCCAGTTGTCACATAGTTATTCTGTAAAACATCATCAATCGTTGTTGTTGTAATGTCTGGTGCGAAATTATTAATTGCCATAGCCGAAACCATATCCATCGTTGTTTCGTTAAACATCTTTCCGTAATAATGTCTACCAATCGACTCTCCTGTCGCCCTGTCTGTTTCTTTTATCAGTCCTGCTTGGTTTTCTCTGACTATGTCAAAAGTCTTAACTTCACCATTAACTTTCTCTTTTCCTTGTTTAACAATTATTTTAGGATCTAGCGTTGGAAGAATACCTGCAAATGAATGGCATAACTCATGAACACATTCATGTTCAATCCATTTATGTTGATTCATAGGAGCGTTTATGTAACCCCACATTTCAATCGCAAATTTATTATCATCAAGAACCATACAAATCCCTGGAGTGTTAAAACTAACATTCTCCGTATTTACTCCCCAAGGAACAACTTCCACCTTTTCAACAGACTTTTCAAATAAATCTTTCATTAACGAAATGTTTTCTGCTTTCTTTGAGCCAAAAATCATTTTAGAAAGATAGGAAAAGGAATTTCCTATTAAATTTGCGTCCATTTGCGAACCATAAACATATCTAGTCATGTGCATTTCTCCTTCCTTGATTTTATAATATAACACAAACAAAAAAATGTAAACACTTTAAATTCAATTCATATTCATTCTAAAGAAAATTTAACCAATTTTCAAAGCTTAACCTTATTTCACGTATTCTATTTCTTTGTTAAATAATTGATATATCTTCTTGAATTATTGAGAAAATCTTTATACAAATTAAACTGTTTTGTTTCTTCATAATTTTTTTCAATAAATTTACTATTTTCAATTTCATAAACAACAGAATTTGGAGTTGCTATCAAAATTGGAGAGTGTGTCGCAATTATAAATTGTGCATTGTTTTTAGTTACAAGATCATTCAAAATTGCAACAAGTGACATCTGCCTTTCAGGCGAAAGTGCTGCTTCTGGCTCATCTAAAATAAAAATACCATCTTTAAATTTCGACTCAAACAAAGAAAGAAAAGATTCTCCATGTGATTGACTTGTAAATTTTTTCCCACCATATGCATAACTTAGCATTATATCTTCATCAATCATTTTATCAATATAATTTGAAAAGTTATAAAAACTTTCAGCCCTAAAAAAGAAACCTTTTTTTGTTTTCAGTTTCCAAGTAAGTTTTAGAGCATTTTTAATGTTATATTCCTCTATAACTGCGTAGTTATGATTTGCATTTCCGCCCATAGGATTAAAACCAACAGCCGAAGCCAACCCTTCTAAAAATGTACTTTTCCCCGAGCCGTTCTCACCAACAATAAATGTGATTGGCTGTTTCAAATCAATTGCAACCCCATTCTTTATAAGTGGCAAATTGTAAGGAAAATAGTCTTCATTACTTGGTAATATTTCAATATGAGTTAAATAGTTCATATATTATATATAGAACATTTAGTATCAACATGTCAATACATTTCATCTTTTGAAAAAACATAAAAAATCCGACAAACAAAAAACAGAGCAATAATGCCCTGCTTTTAATGTTTAAAACTGAAAAGTTTTTGCTCTCCAACTTTTGCTGTGGACAAATTTTGTTCGTGTGATTGTTTGTCAATATTCAGCAAAATTCCAATGGCACTCATGAACACAACAAGGCTTGTTGAACCCGCCGAAATGAACGGCAATGGCACGCCGGTTGGAGGTATGCTTCCAGACACAACCGCGATATTTACTAGCATTTGGACTGCTATGACAGACACAATACCGCTTGCAAGATAGGTTCCAAAACGCGTAGGAGCGTGAAGTGAAATCTTGATACCACGAATGATTATAATCAAGAAAATTGCAATGATAAATGCCGAGCCAACAAAGCCAAATTCTTCTGCAACAATTGAAAAAATAAAGTCAGATTCAGCAAACGGCAAAAATAAATATTTTTGGCGCGAATTGAAAAGTCCAACACCAAAAAGTCCCCCACTTGAAATTGCATAAAGCGACTGAACAAGTTGAAAGCCCTCACTGTTTGCCGAAGCAAAAGGATCCAAAAAAGCAACAAGACGGCGAAGTCGATATGGCTCTATGATAATCAAAACCGGAACAAGCAGGACAAGCGGAACAAGCATAAGCAAAAAGTGTTTCAAACTTGCACCACCAACGAAAAGCATGCTTATCATTGTAACGCCAACACAAATCGTGATTGACATGTTCGGCTCCATAATAATGAGAAGACACATGAGTGAGCCAGCCAAAATTGTTGGCAAAATTCCGCGAAAACTTTTAACTTTTCTGCTTGCTTGCGACAAACTTGCAGAGGCAAACAAGACAAACCCAAACTTTGCAATTTCGCTTGGTTGCAAAGTGAAAAATCCAAGGTTTATCCATCTTTTTGCGCCATATACCTTTACGCCAACATGCGGAATGAAAACAAGTGCAAGAAGCACAGCAGACAATATGATTGAAACCCATTTTAGTTTTTTTAGTTTCTCATAGTCAAAAAAGTATAGCCCTATCATTCCGCAAAATCCGATAAATGCGCCAATGATTTGTTTTTTCATGAAAAAGAATTTGTTCTGATATGTGAGTTCGGCTTGATAGAACGATGCCGAATATACCATTAAAACCCCGAAACCAACCAAAAACAAAACACAAAAAACAAGCAGAAAATCAATTCTGAACTTTTTTTGTTTTTTGATTTCGAATTTTGCGATTTTCAATTTTTGCAATCTCCCGAACAATTCGAACAAAAACTTTTCCCCGCTCTTCAAAGTTGGCAAACATGTCGAAACTTGCAGCGGCAGGCGAAAGCAAAACTGTTTCATTTTCGTTTGAAAGTTCAAACGCCAAAAACACTGCTTCTTTAAAGGTTTTTGTTTGAAAAACATTTATAACATTAAACTTTTTTGCGCTTTGCAAAATCTTTTCTTTGGTCTCCCCAACAGCAACAATATTTTTAATGTTTGGTGAAAGGTTTTCAAACAAAACATCATAGTCAAGCCCTTTATCACTTCCGCCAAGAATCAATGTTGTTGGTTCTTTCATTGCCTTTATTGCAACAATTGTGCTTGCAATGTTTGTGGCTTTGCTGTCGTTTATAAACGTTATGCCATTTATCTCTGCAACAAATTCAAGACGGTGCGAAACACCTTTAAAAGCCTTTACTTTCTCTTTCAAAGAATCTATATTTTCTCCATATAAAATCGAAGCAAGAAGCCCCGCAAGAACATTTGAAAGATTGTGTTCTCCGCGAAGATAAATGTCTGACGCACGCATGATAAAACGAGAAACAACGCCATCACTAAAATATATGCAACCATTTTTGCAATAACAACCTTTGCACTCATTTTTGGTTGAAAAATAATATATTTGCGAATGCACAAAAGAAAGGTCTTGACCACACAAAACCTCGTCATCAAGATTGATAACTGCAAAATCGTTTTTTGTTTGATTTTTCAAAATTTTAAGTTTGGCTTGAACATAGTTTTCCATTGTTTTGTGACGATTCAAATGGTCGGGTGCAATGTTAAGCAAAACCGCAACTTTTGGTTTGAAATAGTTTGTAGATTCAAGTTGAAAACTTGAAACCTCTAAAACAACCTTGTCATTTTTCTCGGTCTCATGCGAAAAAGAGGAAACAGCAATTCCTATGTTTCCCCCTGCATATACTTTTCTGTTCTCCCCTTCAAGCAAATTTTTAATCAGCGAAACTGTTGTAGTTTTTCCATTCGTTCCAGTAACGGCAATAAAATCGCATGCAAGCATTCTTGCACCAATTTCAAGTTCACTTGCAACCTCAACACCGTTTTGTTTTGCACACACAACAAAAGGATTTTCAATTGAAACCCCAGGGCTCAAAACAAGCAAATCCAAATTTTGCAAAAGTTTTTCTTTAAGCCGATTTGAAATTTTCACTTTCTTTTCATCAATCAAAAAAACATCAAACTTCAACTTCTTCAGCATTTTCATTGCACTTTTTCCACTTGTGCCATTTCCAATGATTACAACTTTCACATCTGCTCCTTCGGGCACCGCCCACGACATCAGAGCATTTCAAGCAAAAACGAACCAGCCCCCAGCAAAATTGTAATCACACTATAAACAACTGAAATTCGAACTTCATGAACACCTTTCTTTTCAAAGTGATGATGAAGTGGCGCCATCAGAAACACTCTCTTTTTTGTCATTTTATAATATGCAACTTGAATTATAACTGACAACGCACTCAAAACAAACATAAAGCCAAGAATTGGAATATAAAGCGTCATGCGCGAAAAAATTGCAATGCACGCCACAAACGCACCAAGAGCAAGCGAGCCTGTGTCGCCCATAAAGATTTTTGCCGGAAAACAATTGAACACCAAAAAGCACAGCATTGCACCAATCACAACAAAGCCAAGAACAATAAGGTTTTTATATTCAGCAATATAAAGTGTTGACGCACTGTCTAGTCTCTTTGACATCATCAAAAACATGATTGCAACAATTGAAATTGTATAGCACATTGTGGTTGAACTTGCAAGACCGTCTAGCCCATCAGTCAAATTCACGCTGTTTGTGCAAGCCAAGAAAACAAACACGATAACTGGAATAATCCACCAACCAATATCAATTGTTTTGTTTGAAAATGGAACAATCATTTTTCCACCAACATATTGGTTTTTATAGGCAAAAATAGCTATTGTAATTGCAATTGCAAGTTGAAAAAGAATTTTTTGATATGCACGAAGCCCAAGGTTTCTTTTAAAACGAAACTTGATGAAATCATCAAGAAATCCAGTCAAACCATATGCCATGAAAACAAGCAAACTCACGCCCGCAAGAGTTTTTTCGTGAGCGAAAAAAATATATGCAACAATGCTGATTGAAATAAGAAAAATGATTCCACCCATTGTTGGTGTCCCATTTTTTGAAGCATGATTTTCAACATAGTGCAAAATTGTCTGTTTAATTTTTTCTCTTTTAAGCAGACTTATCACAAACGGCGAAATAATAAGAGTCAATAAAAAACTTGAAACAAGTGCTTGAACATAAACGAAATATTGTGACATTTCCCACCCCTTTTGCTCTAATTGTTGCCAACAAGATTATTTTTTATTTTCAAAACAACATTTTTGTCTTGATAAAATCTTTTTTCTCCATTTTGGTCAATATAATCTTCTGCGCCTTTTCCCGAGACAACAATAAAGTCACCTTTTGAAGCCATGGAAATTGCTCGGAAAATTGCTTTTTCGCGGTCAAGTTCAATCAAATGTGACTGCTTTGTCATTCCTTCTTCTATCTGTTTTGCAATTTGCAAAGGATTTTCAAATCTTGGATTGTCGGTTGTGATAATTGTGAAATCAGCATTTTCTTCACTTATTCTTCCCATGATTGGTCGTTTTGTTGTGTCGCGATTTCCACCACAACCAAACACCGATATAACTTTTTGTTTTCCAGCAAGTTGTCTTGCACTTTTCAAAATGTTTTCAATGCCGTCGGGAGTGTGGGCATAGTCAATCACAACTTTCTTTCCACAAACATCATAAAGATTGAATCTTCCATCAACCTCTTCAAGCGTTTCAAGCCCAGCAACAATTGTTTCAAGTTTAAGCCCATAAATAAATCCAGCACCAATTGCTGAAAGCGCATTTGAAACATTGAAAAGCCCCGAAAGTTTCAAGTTTACTTTTTGCTTTTCTCCAAGAACGCAAACATCAAAACTTTGACCCACTTCTTTGTTTTCAATATTATCAGCAAAAATGCTTGCTCTTTTATTTTTCAAAACCGAATAAGTAAGTGTTGGAATTCGAGATTCTTGATACAGTTTTGCCCCGCTTTTATCATCAATATTCACAACCCCAATAATGGCATTTTCAGGTGTGAAAAGTTTTGCTTTTGCTTTATAGTATTTTTGCATGTTCAAAAAGAAGTCTAAATGGTCTTGTGAAAGGTTTGTAAACAATGCTATGTCTGTCATAACACCGCGATTTTTCTGCAATTCAAGGGCATGAGCCGAAATTTCCATGCAAACAATTTGCACTCCACCATCCCGCATTTTTGCAAGGATTTTTTGCAAAAAAATTGGATCAGGAGTTGTCATATTCGACACAATTTTTTCGCCATTTATCATCACTCCATTTGTGCCGATAATGCCAACATTTTTGCCTGCATGTTTAAAAATGCTTTCAAGCATATATGTGGTGGTTGTTTTGCCGTTTGTTCCAGTCACGCCAACAACAAAAAGTTCTTTTGCTGGATAGCCATAAAAGCAAGAAGCAATATCACTCATTGCCTTTCTTTCATCTTTGCAAACAACGTTAGCAATGCCAATGGGCAAACATATTTTTTTTCGACTTACAACCGCCACAGCACCGTTTTTAACCGCGTCAATAGCAAACTTTTTTCCGTCCACCTTGGTTCCATCAATCGCAAAAAACAAATCACCTTTTTTGCAAAAAAGCGAATTATCTGTTAGTCCCGAAATCTCTATGTCCCCATTCCCATAAATTCTCATATATGATTTATCAATCAAATCAGCAAGTCGCATATCCACTCCTTTAAAATACCAACAGCACAATATCTCCACTTGCAACAAGTGCGCCGGGGGCAACAATTGTGTCTTTCACAAATGTTCCGTCCCCCATTGTCAGATATTGAAGCCCAAGTTCGGTTAAAATTTTCACAGACTCGGTTAAACTTTTTCCAATCAAATTCGGCAAGACAATGTCTGCTTTTTCAAGTCGGTCTTTTGAAGCAAGATTTTCATCTTCTTTTTCTTCTTTCACTTTGAAAATAGATTCAAAAATGGTTTTTGCAACAGGTGCCGCAACAACGCCACCATAAAACGCCCCTTGCGGTTCATCAAGCACAACCAAAACAGTATATTTTGGGACATCGGTTGGATAGAACCCAATGAACGAAGCGACATATTTTCCTTTCGCAATTGCACCATTTTCATATTTTTGCGCGGTGCCTGTTTTGCCACCAATATCATATCCGTCAACCTTGGCATATTTTCCACCGCCTGAATCAACAACATCGCGCAGAAGAGGCAAAAGTTCGGCTGAAACACTACTTTTTAAAACATTTCTAATCACAAATGGATTTTTCTTATAAAGAATAGTTCCGTCATTTTTCGCAATTTTAGTGACAAAGTGTGGCTGATAAAGTTTTCCGCCATTTATCGCCGTGCAAACCGAAGTTATAAGTTCAAGTGGTGTGATTGCAATTGATTGACCAAACCCCATTCTTAAAAGGTCACCATCGGTTACAACCGCTTTTGGCATAAGCACACCTTTGCCCTCGCCAGGAAAATCAAGATTATAGCCCGAAACAATTCCAAACGCCTTCATATAGTTGTAGAACTTTTCAAGACCAATTCGGCGAACCAGTTCCATAAACACGCAGTTGCAAGAATTTTTCAAACCTTGCCCAAGGCTTTGACTTCCGTGTCCAGACCTGCGGTGACAATTGATTTTTACACCATTTACAATTCTGAAACCCGAGCAATAGAAATAGTCATGTTTATTTGTAAGCCCCTCATTCATTGCGATTGCAGTTGTCAAAATTTTAAAGGTTGAACCCGGCTCATAGACATCTGTAATTGTTGTTGCTTTTGACAGTTTCATCAGCGTTTCAATGTCATCTCTTGGCACATCATTAAGGTCATAAGACGGCTTTGTTGCAATTGCTAATATTTCCCCACTTTGCGGGTCCATTACGATTGCAGAGGCAGATTTCGCCCCATTTTGCACCCTTGCTTGCTCAATTATTCTTTCAACTTCTTTCTGAATTTGAATGTCTATTGTAAGCGAAATATTCATGCCATCAATCGACGGCAAATAATAGCAAAGTGAAGAATTTAAAGTTGTTCCGCGAAGGTCACTTTCAACCAAACTTACGCCATTTATGCCTTGCAAATATTTGTTATATTCTTTTTCAAGCCCAGTTTGCCCCGAGCCATCTGAACTTGTGAAACCTAAAATTTGAGTGAGCAAATTTCCATAGGCATAGTTTCTTGCAGTGTTTTCTGTAAAGAAAATTCCATTTGTATAGTTTTTCAAAATTTTGTTTATGATTTCCTTTTCCTGTGAAGAAAGAACTTTCACCTCGCTCACAGCCGTTTTCGAGACCTTTTCAAGGATTTTTTCATAGTCTTCACCCGATGCTTCGGCAAGAATTTTTGCAGTTTCTTCTTTGTTTTCAATTTCAACAGGGCGAACATAAACATCATAGGTTGTGTAACTCGACGCAAGCGAAACACCATTTCTATCCACAATATTTCCACGATTTGCGGTCATTGGAAGGTCACGGAGCCATTGTTTATAGGCTCTTGAAACAATGTTTGAACTTTTAAAAGTTGTCAAAACCAAAATTCGAAGTGCAACTGCGCACAAAAAAAAGGTTATTGCCAGGAATATGGCAAATAACCTTTTTCGTATTTGAGTGATTGAATATTTGATTTGCATATCTCGCCCCCGCAAGCGTCCTTGCTTTTGGCGAAAATCTGCATTAACTAAACAATTTTCTCAATTTTTGACAAAATTCTTCAAACCAGTTGGTTTCAACTTTGTTTTCAGTTCTCTCATACATTTTTGGAGTCTCAATATGCTTGGTGTTAGCACTTGTTGGCTCTTTAAAATCGTCAGACACTGAAACCTTGATAACTTGATTGTCGCCTAGACTATCATATGTGTTTTCAAGGTCTTTTATGACAGTTGTTTGAGACGCAACGATTTGAGTTTTGGCAGCAATTTCTGCGCCGTATTGAGCAATCATAACTCCACTATAAATTGCAAATGCAATCATGATTGCAACAATGATAGAGTAGCATGAAATGAGAATTTTTGCTCTTGCATTCAAGGTTGGATAAACTTTGCGTTCAGTTTGATCATCACTTTTCGCAACAATTTCCGTTCTTTTTTCAAGAGTTGGCATTTCCATGATCTGCTCTTGTTTTGACTCTTCAGAATATGAAGATGTGTCGAAGGAATATTGTTTCTCAACTTCAAATGCTGGTTCGGTTTTTGCAACAATTTGCACATTAGAACCAGAGTCATATTCAATTGGCTCAAAATCCGGTGTAAATAAACTTAAAGTTGGTTTAGATTTTTTGATTTCAACATCTGTAGTTTGCATAACATATTCCCCCTTATTTTATAGTTTTTCGATAACCCGAAGTTTAGCACTTGCTGAACGACGATTTGTTTCAAGTTCTTCCGTAGTTGCGGTTATTGGGTGTGGTGTGACAATTTTCACTTTTGGTTTTCTGCCACAAACACAAACCGGGAAATCACTTGGACAAATGCAACCGGTTGCAAGGTCTTTAAAGGTCTGCTTCACAATGCGATCCTCCAAAGAATGGAAGGTGATAATTACAAGCCTACCGCCCGGAGAAAGCACACTTTCTGCATCGCGAATAAAGTTTTCGAGAATATCAAGTTCGTGATTGACCTCAATTCTTATTGCTTGAAAAGTTCTTTGAACATTGCTAGACCCATCGTTACCCTTGTATCTTGGAACAGCCGAGAGAATGATTTTCTCTAACTGTTTCGTGGTTACGATTGGCTCTTTCTTTCGTTCGTTTACAATTTTTCGAGCAATGCTTGAAGCAAATTTTTCTTCGCCAAAATCTTTGAAAATGCGTTTGAGATTCTCTTCTGAATACTCATTTACAACATTTTTCGCCGATAAACTTTGCGACATATCCATTCGCATGTCAAGGTCGCCGTCAAATCTGAACGAAAAGCCACGAGAAGCAGTGTCAATTTGATGAGAACTAACTCCAAGATCAGCCAAAATGCCATCAACTTTTTCAATATTCAGACTTGCAAGCACATTTTTAATGTTCGCGAAATTGCTCCTTACAATTTTCACTCGACTTTTATACTTTTCAAGCCTTTTTGATGAAGCCAAAATAGCATCTTCGTCTTGGTCAATTCCAATAAGCATTGAATTTTTGGTGTTTTCAAGAATTTTTTCCGAGTGTCCTGCCCCGCCAATTGTGCAGTCTACATAAATTTTATCGTTTCCAAGGTTCAAACCTTCTAACACTTCACGAAGAAGAACCGGAACGTGACTAAATTCCATGTTAAACTCCATATTTGCTGAGTTCATTTGCGGCAGTGTCATAGTTTTCTGCGCTGTTATACTCGTCAAATTTCTCTTCTGACCAAATTTCAACACGATTTCCAACCCCAATGGTTACAATGTTCTTCTCCATATTTGCATAGGTGCGAAGTTCTTGTGGCAAAAGAATTCTTCCTTGATTGTCCTCTTCTGTTTCAAAAGCCGAAGACAAAAGAGCACGAATTGGTTTTTGAGCCTCGGTGTCAAACATTGGAACCGAAGCCAACTTTTCATAAAGTTTTTCGAACTCTTGTTTCGAGAAACAGAACAAACAACCATTTGTTCCTTTTGCAACAATGAAACCACTTTCGAGTTGGTCTTTAAATTTCGTAGGCATACGGAAACGCATTTTTTGGTCTAACTGATGACGATAGGTTCCAATCAACATTTTTCTTTCCTCCCACTCAATTTATACTTTGATTATAGTTTGCAAAAAAAATATTGTCAACCACTTTTGACCACTTTTTAACAATTTTATTAACATTTTGTTAAAAACTACCAAAAATTAGGCAAAAAACAAGAAAAAGACACCAAAATGATGTCTTTTTCATGCCACTTCAATAAAAAATTTTGTCAGTGCCCAAAAATTTTGACCACTTTTATCACAAAACAATCTCGGCAGGCTTCATGTGAAGCATGTCTGCACTTGTCAAATAGTATGGGATTCCATTTTTCACAATCAATTTTTCATATCTTCCAATATTGTTGTGAATGTGTCCATAAATAACCGCGTCAACTTTAAACTCTTCAAAAAGTTTTGTAAACCCGCTGTCATCACGATGACTGTTGAAAGGTGGATAGTGAATCATGCAAATAAGTTTATCCCCTTTCTCTTTTCTTTTCATTGCATCTTCAAGTGCAAGACGCAAACGAATAACTTCTCGATTGAATATTTTTTTGTCTTGCTGTGAAAAATTAAAATCCATATTTCCTTCGCACACTTCCCAGCCCCTTGTTCCTGCAATCACAACATTTCCAACTTTCATGCTGTCGTTTTGCAAAGCAGAAATAGATGCTGGCAAAGTTTCGCGAATGGCTGAAATAGACTTCCACCAATAATCATGGTTTCCGCGAATTATGATTTTCTTTCCATGAAGACTGTCTATATATTCAAAGTCTTTTACTGTTTCAGACATTTTCATTGCCCAACTGATGTCTCCACAAATCAACACAAGGTCGTCATCTGAAATTGTTTTTTGCCAATTATCTTTGATTTTTTCAGTATAGTTTTCCCAATGTCCGCCAAAAATATCCATTGGCTTTTCAACCATGAAACTTAAATGAAGGTCACTAATCGCAAATATCTTCATTGGTTTCACCCGCCTTTGGTTTTGCATTTTCAATAAACTGCTCAATCTTTTCACAAATCTTGTCTTTGCCATATTTGGTTTCACTGCTGGTTACAATAATGTTTTCTTTGCCAACCATAAGTGTTCCAGAAATATCCATAACTTTTCTTGCCATTTCACTGCGTTTGATTTTGTCTTGCTTTGTGCATGCAATCACAACAGGAATGTTATAGGCATAAAGATATGCAAGCATTTCTTTGTCTTGCTCGGTTGGAGTGTGACGAATGTCCACAAGCATGATGATTCCAACAAGATTATCAGTTTCAGCAAAATATGATGTTATCATGTTTTCCCAACCGCTTTGTTCGGCTTTTGATGCTTTTGCATAGCCATAGCCTGGAAGGTCTACCAAAACAAAATTATCATTGAACAAAAAATAGTTCACAAGTCTTGTTCTTCCTGGGGTTGCCGAGGTTTTTGCAAGTTTTTTGTTGTTTGCAAGCATGTTTATGAAACTTGATTTTCCAACATTGCTTCGCCCAACAACCGCAATTTCTGGCAAATTGAAACCCGCATAGTTTGCAGTGATGCGTGATTCACTTTTCAAGAACTTTGCATTTTTAATTATCATGGTTTTCCCTCCTTTAAAATTTCACTTCCTATTTTACATGAAACAAGACCAAAAATCAATCTTATTAAAAATAAAAAGAGCAGATTTTTTCTGCTCTTTGATTTATGCTGTTTGAACATCAGAAGATGTGTCTTTTTCTTTTCGAATATAGATTGGCTCAACCTCTTCTGCATTGTTTTCTTTTGTGTCTATCACAATTTTTGCAATTGTGTCATCAGACGGAACCGAATACATAAGAGGAAGCATTGCCTCTTCCAAAATTGTTCGAAGACCACGAGCGCCAGTTTTAAGTTTGATTGCCTTTTTCGCAAAACTGTTCACTGCTCGTTTTGTAAAGTCAAGTTCAATGCCGTCAAGGCTGAACATTTTCTTATATTGCTTGATAAGTGCATTTTTTGGCTCAACCAAAATTCTGCAAAGTGCAGGCTCGTCAAGGTCATGAAGCGAAACAATGATAGGAATTCTTCCAACAAATTCAGGAATAAGACCAAAACTTACAAGGTCGTCTGGTTTCACTTGTTCCAAAATGTTGTCGGCTTCGGTTGTTTTTGCAGTGTCCTTTGTATTTGCACCAAAGCCAAGCCCACAAGGATTAAGACGTTTTGAACAAATGCTGTCAAGCCCAACAAATGCACCACCACAAATAAACAAAATGTTTGTTGTGTCAATTTGAATGCATTCTTGTTGTGGATGCTTTCTTCCTCCTTTTGGTGGAACCGAAGCAATTGTCCCTTCCAAAATTTTCAAAAGCGATTGTTGCACGCCCTCTCCTGAAACATCACGAGTAAGTGACATGTTCTCACTTTTCTTTGCAATTTTGTCAATTTCGTCGATATAAACAATTCCGCGTTGTGCTTTTTCAATGTCAAATTCGGCATTTTGAATCAGTTTAAGCAAAATGTTTTCAACGTCATCACCAACATAGCCTGCCTCGGTCAAAGTTGTTGCGTCGGCAGTTGCAAAAGGAACATTCAAAATTCTTGCAAGAGTTCTTGCCATCAATGTTTTTCCTGAACCAGAAGGCCCAAGCATCATCACATTGCTTTTTTCAAGTTCAACCTCTTCACCCATTGGAGAATTGGATTTTTTGTTGTTTTTCTGGTCAATGAGATAGTTTATTCGTTTATAATGGTTATAAACCGAAACCGCCAACACTTCTTTGGCTTTTTCTTGACCAATGACATATCTATCAAGTTCTTCTTTAATCTTTTGAGGTTTTGGAAGAACAAGTTTTTTGTCTTCTTGTTGCTTTCTTTGTTGCGAGTCTAAAACTTCTTTGCAAATTTTGATGCAATCTTCACAAACAATTGTTTGTCCGTCTGGATTCACAACGAAAGAGCGAACCATGTTTTTGGGTCTGCCACAAAAAGCACAATGATCTGCCAATTTTTTCTCTTGATTGTCAGTTGTGTTGTTTTCGTCCATTATTTGCCCCTGCTATTTTCTTTTATCATATATTTTATCGATAATTCCATATTCAAGAGCCTCTTTTGCGCTCATGAAATTGTCACGATCGGTGTCTTGTTCAACTTGTTCAAGAGGCTTGTCACAATTTGATGCAAGAATCTTGTTCAATCGTTTCTTGGTTTTCAAAATGTTTTCGGCATGAATTTGAATGTCAGATGCCTGACCTTGAAAGCCACCAAGAGGTTGGTGAATCATGATTTCGCTGTTTGGAAGAGCATATCTCTTTCCTTTTGTTCCAGCAGAAAGCAAAACCGCACCCATAGACGCCGCAAGCCCAACACAAATTGTTGAAACATCGCATTTAATATAGTTCATTGTGTCATAGATTGCCATTCCCGCAGTAACCGAGCCACCGACACTGTTGATATACATCATAATGTCTTTGTCTGAATCTTTTCCTTCAAGATAGATAAGTTGAGCAACGGCAAGGTTTGCAGTTTCGTCTGTAATCTCACCGCTGATGAAAATGATTCGGTCTTCAAGAAGTCTTGAATAGATGTCATATGAACGCTCGCCTCTTCCGGTTTGTTCAACAACCATTGGAATGAGCATATCTTTATTTTGCATAGTCGCCTCCAAATTCTATTTAATATTATTGAGTTCTTTAAGTCTGTTTATAACCTTTTCGCTATAAATAGTGTTTTTAAGATATGTTTCGTTGTTCTTCATTTCTTGTTCAACATCGGTAACATTTCTTTTTGTTTTTTCAGCAATTTCAGCAATTTTTGCTTTGATATCTTTTTGAAGAACTTTAATGCCTTCTTTCTTGATGATTTCTTCCAAAACAAGAGATGCTTTCACTTGTGCTTCTGCTTCTTTTTCTTTGGTTTTTCTGTATTCTTCAAGGGTTGTTCCCATGATTTGCATATAGGTTTTAAGGTCAATTCCATATGCTTTCACTGCTTCTTCCATGTGATGAAGTTCATGGTCAATTTGGCTGTCTACCATTGCAGCTGGAACGTCAAGTTTTGCACGTTTTACAATTTCTTCAACAAGTTTGTTTTCTGCTTCTGCTTCAACTTCTTTTGTTTTGTTTTCTTGAAGACGATCTTTAATTGATTTTTTAAGTTCTGCAAGAGTTTCAAATTCGCTTGCGTTTGAAGCAAATTCATCGTTGATTTCAGGAAGAACCTTTTCACGGATTCCAAGAAGTTTAACTTTGAAAACAACTGGTTTTCCAGCAAGATTGTCTGCATGATAGTGCTCTGGGAAAGTAACGTTAATGTCTCTTTCTTCACCAATCTTCATTCCAACAACTTGTTCTTCAAATCCTGGGATGAATGTTTTTGAGCCAAGTTCAAGTTCTTGGTCTTTTGCAGTGCCACCTTCAAATTGGTCTTTTCCCTCGAAACCTGCATAGTCAATGTTTACAAGGTCACCCATTTTTGCTTCACGGTCGCTTACTTCAACAAACTTAACTTGTTTTTCAGCAAAAGCGTCAAGTTCTTTTTTGATTTCTGCTTCTGTAACTTTGTCACTTCTTTTCTTGATTTCAATTCCTGCATATTCGCCAAGAACAACTTCTGGCAAAAGTGTGATTTTCACAGTGAATGCAAGACCAGTTTTATCCATTTTGTCAAGTCCAATTGCTGGATAGTCTACTGGATAAAGTTGTTTTTCTTTATCAAGCATTTTTGTATAAAGTTCAGGAAAACTGTCATTGAAAGCATCTTCAAAGAAAAGGTTTTCGCCATAGGTTTGTTCCAAAACTTTGCGAGGAACTTTACCAGTTCTGAATCCTTCTTTTTTATATTCGTTTTTGTGTTTTTCATAAGCCTTTTCAACTTCGGCTTCCCACTCTTTTGCGTTAAGTTCGAACTTCACTTCGATAACGCCATTTTTCTTTTCACCAAGTGTATATTTCATTTTATGCTCCTTTATTTTTAAGTAGATATTTTCTACATAAATTTCTACCTTATAGTTTATAACTATATAATTTGTTTGTCAAGCAAAAGTGGTTTTTACCCAGAATTTAGGCAAAAACCACTGCATTTTTTGAACATATTTTAAATATTAGTAGATAATTAAAACCGCCAAAGTAAAGATTGTGAAAAGTCCAAAGAAAATTGAACCAATAACTGTCCAAACCTTTTCGGCTTTAAGGTTCACAACCTCAACATCTTCTTTTTCAGTTTCAACAAGTTCTTCACTTTCTGCTTCACTTTTTTTCACAACTTCGGCAGAAAGGTCTTTTGCTTCATAGCCTGCATTGAAAAGTTCAACCGCATGAATCACAAGTGTTGCGAACAAAAATCCAAATGCAACAGTGTAAAGAGCAAGGGCCAATGTCACCCAAATTCTTCCGCCAACAAACTGCGAAACAATAACAAAAATTGTTGCAAGCGTGAATGCCAAATATTTGCCGTATTCCATGCTTTTAACAAAAAGTTTTTTCTTTTCCATTTCTCTCTCCTATACGATGAAATATAAAATTATCAAAACAACCGAAACTCCCCACAAAATCCAAAGCCAAAGACTTCTTCTTTTAACAATATAGAATGAAGAAATCACAATGAGCGCCGAATATGAAAGCACTTGTGCAATAACAGTAAGTGCGCCAGCAATTTTCGAAAACCAACTTATTTTAGACAAAATAAGCGAAACTCCAATGCAAACAACCGCAATAAAGCAAACAAGATTCAAAAGCCATCCCGAACTTTTCACAGGTTTTTGTGATGGAACTGTATTTGTGTTTTGAGCCATATTTTTCTCCTTTCTCCTATTTTAGCAAATTTATTTTGAAAAGTAAAATTTATCTTTAAAAATTTTGACTGTTTTTAAGTTTGTTTAAAACATTTTGAAAATAGTCTGGAATTGGTGCTGAAAACTCCATTTTTTCTTTTGTTCGTGGGTGAACAAGTTCAAGTTTAATTGCATGAAGAAGTTGACCAGAAAGTTTAAATTTTTGCTTTGCAAAACCATAAACTGGGTCGCCAACAATTGGATGCCCCATAAATTTTGCGTGAACTCTGATTTGATGCGTTCTTCCAGTTTCCAAAATAAACTCACAAAGCGTGTATCCATCAAAATGGTTAAGCACTCTATAATGCGTAATAGCAATTTTCCCGCTGTCTGAAACTGCATATTTCTTGCGGTCGCGCTTGTCACGATCAAGAAATGTTTCAATTGTTCCCTGTTCTTCTTTCAAGTTTCCTTCAAGAAGCGCAACATAGGTTCGTCTTGCTGTGTGCTTTGCAATTTGACTTGCAAGGTCTGCGTGTGCTTTGTCGTTCTTTGCAACAACCAAAAGCCCCGAAGTGTCTTTGTCAATTCGGTGGACAATGCCAGGGCGAACAGAACCCTCGCCCGACAAATGACTGAAATGATATAAAAGCGCATTCACAAGGGTGTGCTCATAGTTCCCAGGTGCTGGGTGAACAACCATGCCTTGTGGTTTGTTTATAACGACAATGTCGTCATCTTCATAAACAATGTCAAGAGGAATGTTTTCTGGCTCAATGTCTTCAAGTCCAACCTCTTTTGAAAACGCCACTTTAACAATATCACCATCTTTAACATCAAAACCAGCCTTTCGTGGCTTTCCGTTCACAAGAGCATTTCCACTGTCAATTTGCTTTTTAATTTGCGAGCGAGTCCAGTCTTCAAGGTTTTCAGCAAGATAAACATCCAGCCTTGAACTTTTCCCATCAAGCGAAACAATAAGCGTTTGTTCCATTATTTTTCTTCCTTTTGTTTTTTGCCTTTTCGAGGCTTGGACATTTTTTTGTCTGTCTTATTACCATCTTTCAAGGTCTCAGAAACACTTTCTTCTTTGCTTTCGATTTTTTCTGTGTCGTTTGCAGTTTCCGAAGGTTCTTCTGTCACCTTTTGTGGATTCACCTCTTCTGCATTTTTAACTTCTGGTTCTTTGCCATCTATAATCTGCTCATGGATTTGCATTTGTTTGTCAACCTTTGGTTTAACTTCTTCTTTTGCCTGCTTATATTGTTTTTTATACTCTTTTGCAAACATATAAATGATATAGCCAATCAAAAGATAGACACCAATATTGATGAAAATATCCGCAAAGTTAAAAATTGCAAAGTTGATGCTTTTCAAATAGATAAAGTCGCGAACCCCGCCATAAACAATGCGGTCGATAAGATTTCCAACGGTTCCGGCAAGCATTATTCCAAGAGCAATTTTAAAAAATTTAGATTTTGTAACCTTGTCGGTGATTATTGCATAGTTCATTAAAACAACCATTGGAATTGAAAAGATAATCAAAAAAGTTGTTGCGTTTGAAAACATGCTGAAAGATGCCCCAGTGTTGAAACCAGGTTCAAGCCACAAAAGGTCGCCAATAAGTGAACAACTTTTGCCATAAAGCAAAAATTTAGTGAGTTGGTCAACAAGAAGGCAAACAGCAGAAATGATATACGCAACTATCACTTTTCATAAACTCCTTTCAAAAATTTTTCAATGTGTTTCAAGGTTTTCACATTTGTTTCAAGCCCATCAAAAATCATATAGGCATGCATTGCACGAAGTTCTTTTTTTGCAAAGAACAAACGGTCAAGTTTAACCCCACTTTCTTCAAGTTTTTTTGCCATGACAGCACTTTGACTTTTGTGAAGTTTGTCAATTTCGCCACTTGCCATGAACACAGGTGGAAACTCGCCCGAGACATATTCAACTGGTGAATATTTTCGGTTCTCGTTTTTGTCTTTCACTTTTCCATGCAAACTCACTTTCAAATAGGTTCGAATGTTTGGAAATCCACTTGTGAAAGTTGTGTCAATGTCATAAACGCCATAAAGCAAAATAAGGCTTTTGATTTTCCCTTTAAGTTCTGGAAAATCAATTTCGCCACTATTCACCATTCCTGTCACAAGAGAAGAAATGTGTGCTCCTGCCGAGTCACCTGCAAGCGTAATTTGGTCTGGGTCGCCACCAAAATTTGGTGCAATTTCTCTTGCAAACTTGATTGCTGAAACAGCATCTGAAACAATGTTGTCCATTTTATAGATTGGTGCAAGGCCATAATTCACATTGAACACAACATAGCCCATGTTTGCAAGACGGCGTGAAAGTGTTGTGTAAATTGATTTTGAATAACAAGCCCAGCCACCACCATGAAAATAGATGATACATGGCTTCTTTTCTTCGGTCTTGTCTTTTTGAAAGTGCACATCAAGTTTGTTATAGTGATTGCCTTTCTTTTTATATTTCAAATTATGCTTTGTTTTAATGCCTTTAATTGGCTTGTGAAAATTGAACACCAACGAAGATAGAAGTGTTCCGATCAAAGTTATAAATTTAATTATCCAAATATACATATTTAAAGTGTACCATAAAAATATATTTTTGTACAATATTTAAAAAACAAAACTCTCAAAGAAAATATATTTTTGGTCAAAAAAGATAAAATTTGCAACAAAATTTGCATTTGCTATTGAAATTAAACCAAAAGTATAATAAAATATAATCACAAAGCGAGGTATATTATGAGCAAAGATTTATATCAAGTTATCCTTTTTGGAACAAATGACAGCCGAAGCAACCGTATTGAATATGACAGAATCATCGTTCTTCCTCTCGGAAAAGAATATTTGGTTTCAGACCCTTCATATAACGATGAAGCAATCAGCCCAATTCATAAAATTTATATTGACAATTGTGACTATTTTGGAAAAGTTGCCTATCTTCACCTTGACAACCTCCAAACAGGGAAAAAACAATCAATATGTCTCCATGCCCTTCCAAACGGAAACACACAATTGCTTCCACTTGAAGACAACCTTTCACCAACACAAAACCTTGTTGTGAAAGCAAATATCTATTATATCGACCGCGACAATATGGATGACATCAGAAACTGCCTTATTCAAAGCAACATCAATGTTGATGAAATTTTCAGCGAGTCAAGCAAAAATAACGACGAACCAAACATGTAATAATCTGCAACCCAGACAAATAAAACACATGAAAAGAACAAGCAAACATTGCCACCACTCAAAGAAAATTAGTGAACCAGCAAAAATATTTGTAAGTTGAATGCGTTTATATCAAATAAGAAAATATTTCTACAAGTTGATTATGTTCACATCAAACAAAAAAATAAAACAAAAAAAATAAAACAAAAAAACCACCAAAATTCTTGGTGGTTTTTTATTGTTCTCTTTTCGAAAATATACTTTTCTTCTTATTCTTTTTTCATGTTTGAAACAATTTTAATTTTTCTTTTTGTTTCAAGCATTTTTTCATCGTTAATCTCTAAAACAGTTTGAATAGAATTTTTATTTTTGCAAAGAACTAAAGTTTTTACAAGTTCAAAATCATTGCTTTCTAGCCGACTTGGAGCATCAAACATTTGAATAACTTTTGTATATATCGCTCCAGTGTATCTATAAACTTTGGTCTCTGAATTCATAATATACACTTTTTTGATCCCAATATCTTGTGGAAGAATTGCAACTAAAACATTGCTTGGAATGGTAATTCCTTCATTATCAAAATTTTTAGCACTCCAACCACGAAGGTCAAGTGCAGTATAACTTGAAAAAGTGTTTATAAGCAAATCTAAATTAACCTCAGCAGGGAAAGATATATAAGTGTTTCCATCACAACTTGCCGGAGCAATAATCAAAACTGTCTCCCCCATCAGAGTCCTAAATTTGTCTGTCGTTGGAGTTCCAAGATAAAATTGAAATACGCCAGACGATGTAAACTTAGATTCTGACAATCTCGTATATGCATTTATACTGTTTTTAAAATCTGATAAAAAAGCAATGGCAGTAATCTCCATGGCAGAAAGATTACCAATGCTTCCGACAGAGGATGAATCTTCACCATATTTAAAATAATGTTCAAGCAAACCACACTCAGTTTCGTTAAACTCAACATAACTTATAGTACTACTCATGTATCTAGCATATAAAGTTGTTGCAGATGTAAAAATTGAAGTTGTCAGATATTTCACAGTTGAAGTTGTTGATTCATACCAACCATCAAAAGAATATCCAGTTTTGCTTGCTGTTGGAAGTGTCACATTTTGGTCTGAAAGTTTAATGCCATAATAAACGCTCAAAGTCGAAGTGTTACATGTTCCCCCATTCGCATCAAAAGTCAAAGCAACTTTCACAGCATAAGTCTTGCTTGCCGATGTATTTGCCGGAATCACAGTAACAACACTCCCCGTCGCAGTGTCATATAGTGTTGAACCCGTTGTAATTGGAAGTTCTGCACTATTATTATATGGTGTTTTAAATGTAGCAATTTTGTTTGCCGAGCCAAAATTAAGCATATCTGAATATGATGTAACTTTTGTCATATCAAAACTGCTCAAATCAAGAGTTGTTAAACTTGAACAATTTCTAAACATCTGTGCCATTGTAAAAACTTTTGATGTGACAAAACTGCTTAAATCTAGACTTGATAAACTTGAACAATATCTAAACATATTTGCCATTGTAGAAACACTTGATGTGTCAAAACTGCTTAAATTTAGACTTGTCAACTTTGTACAATCATCAAACATCTGCATCATGTTTGTTACATTTGATGTGTTAAAATTGCTCAAATTCAAACTTGTTAATTTTGTACATTTAGAAAACATCGTAGACATTGTCGTTGCTTTAGATGTGTTAAAACTGCTTACATCCAAATTTGACAAATTGTAACAATAGGTAAACATAGTTGACATGTCTGTTACATTTGCAGTGTCAAAATTCCTTAAATCTAGACTTGTCAACGCAGAACAACTTCCAAACATACCTGACATATTAGTAACATTTGTTGTATTAAAATTGGTTACATCTAAACTTGTTAAGTTATTTAGCGAATAAAACATACAACGCATATTCGTTACTTTTGATGTGTTAAAATTACTTACATCAAGGCTTGTTAAACTTGAACAATCTCTAAACATTTGTGACATATCTGTAACATTTGAAGTGTCAAATTTGCTAACATCAAGACTCTTTAAACTTGAACAATAAAGGAACATATTTCCCATTTTTGTTCCTTTTGATGTGTTAAAATTGCTCACATCAACGCTTGTTAACCTTGAACAATCAGAAAACATACCACTAAAAGATGTAACATTCGATGTGTTAAAGCCACTTACATCCAAGCCAGTTAAACTTGAACAATCAGAAAACATACCTGACATGGTTGTTACTTTTGATGTGTTAAAATTGCCAACATTAAGACTTGTTAATTTTGAGCATTTATAAAACATAGATGACATATTTGTCACTTTTGATGTGTCAAAACTGCTTACATCCAAACTTGTTAAACTTGTGCAACCAAAAAACATAAATCTCATATTTGTTACATTAGAAGTGTTAAATTTGCTTACATCAAGAGTTGTCAAACTTGAACAACCACCAAACATTGACCCCATATCCGACACATTCGATGTAATAAAATTGCTAACATCCAAAGTTGTCAAACTTGAACAATTGTAGAACATTCCATACAGTGAAAATGCTCTAGATGTATTAAAATTGCTCACGTCAAGGTTAATCAATTTTGTACAGCCATAAAACATTTGACGCATATATAAAACTTTAGATGTATCAAAATTTTGAGTAATGTTTGTCAAACTTGAACAGCCCAAAAATACAAAATCCATATTGGACACATTTGATGTGTCAAACCCACTCAAATCAAGACTTGATAAACTTGAACAATTTTTGAACATATAGGTCATATCAGTTGCTGCTGATGTGTCAAAAACTTTAAAATCTATTGACGTCAATTTTGATAAACCATCAAACAAATTCTTACAACTATAAGTTGTGCTTATCTTTCCTCCCACAAAAGCAATTTCGGTTGATGTTGTGCCTTGATAAACCGGAAGTCCTGTTGAAAGTGTTCCTATTTTTGTGTAATCACTTGATGCTTTTTCAATAAATTTTATGCTTGTAAGGTTTGCAGGAGTTACGGTTGTTGTCATATAGGTTGAAGATGCAACTTGTGTTTTCCAATCAGAAGGAAAATCAAACTCTTTCACCATTTCTTGCAGTGCAACTGTCCAGTTTCCGCTTGAATCTTTCACAGTTACAAGTTCATAGGTGTCGTGGTCATATTGCGAACTATTAATTGAGATTTTTGACAAATCAGGCTCTGTTGTTGTATTTCCAAGAAATGTTATAACTGTTCCATCGGTTCTTGCACCCATAAAAAAACTAATTTCATATTCTGGAGTCACGCCCGCATAGTCTTGAACAACAATTGTTGCGGCATTAGAAATGCAAATTTGACACTCAAGATTTGCAGACATTTTTGTGTTTATTGTTGTTCCAGAATAAATGCTACTATAAACTGTTCCACCAAATAGATTCAAAGTGCCAGAAACATTATAAATTCCGCCATTCGAACTTGTTCCAACAACGCCACCAGTCATTGTAAATGTGCCACTATCGCAATAGACATCTGCTCCCCAGCCATTTAATGCAGAATTGTTTTTTATTGTTCCACCAGACATGTTGAAAGTTCCGTCAACATATACACCTCCGCCATAATCAGCCGTGCCACCCGAAATTGTACCACCTGTAAGGTTGAATGTTGTGTTCTTTCCAACATAAATCATTCCACCATATTCAATTGCAGAAGCATAGTTATCAATGTTCGAAAAAGAAAAAATACCAATAAGTAAAAAGCACACCATTGGCAACAATAAAAAACAAAAAATTTTGCTGATTATTCGTTTCACAAACACCACTTTTCAAAGAAAATCATACTCTTTGATTTAATTATTTTTATACACTTATATTCTAGCCCATTCCCCCCATATTGTGTCAAATAAATCACACAAGTTTTGGATTTTTTTTATCATACCTATAAATAATATAAAAATCAAAAGACAAGGCACTTATTCCCTTCTCTATATATTTTATAATTTTTAGTGGTTTACGCTTATACTTAAAATATATACAATGCTAAAAATGAATAAAAACCACCAAAAATCTTGGAGGTTTTTATTTTTTGAATAATCATTTTTATTAAACAAACATCTTCATTTTCGGTTTCATTCTACACAATCAGTATTTTTAGATTGGCAAAAATTTAAAACTCATTTATTTCTAACGACCAGAAACCTTTAAAATATAAAATATACTGTCTTTATCGTGTTTTTCAAACCATGTGTTTATTTTATTTGATTGATTATTTTCATCCTCTTTTTTAGCAACAGATATAAATGAAGAACTCTTTTTTGTATATGTTTGACTTTTTGTTAAACCAGCAGGAATTGCAGAAATCGAATTTCCCGCGCTATCACACAAATCAAAATTTGGCACATCAATTTTTAATTTAGTATTATATGGGGTTTTTAGTGTTTTTAATCTATAAGTATTCCAAAACATATGATCAACATTTGTAACGTTTGTCATGTCGAAACTTGAAAGATCCATATATTCAATTGAACTCATGTCAAACATATTTTTCATCGTTGTTACCTTTGATGTATTAAAACTTCTCAAATCCAAACTTTTCACTCCATTACATCCCATAAACATACGTTCCATATTTGTTACATTTGCAGTGTTTAACGTACTTAAATCAAAGACTGTCATGGATTGAAGATAAGAAAACATTCTTTCCATTGTTGTTACATTTGATGTATCAAGACTACTTATATCTAAACTAGTAAAAGCACATCCATGAAAGAAATACGACATATCAGTTACTTTTGATGTATTAAAATTTTTCAAATCTATACTCGTTAATGCATTGCATCCACTAAACATATTCGCCATATTCGTGACATTAGATGTGTCAAAATTTGTAACATCAATTTGTTTAAGCAATTTACACCCTGCAAAAATATTCTTCATGTTTGTAACATTTGATGTGTTGAATTTTGTCACATCAAGACTCTTTAAAGAAACACAATAAGCAAACATAAAAGACAAATCTGTTACTTTTGAAGTATCAAATGAACTTAAATTTAGAGATTCCAGTAAATCACACGATCTAAACATTTCCTTCATATTTGTTACATTTGAAGTATCAAAATTTGAAAAATCAAGACCTGTTATAGCATCACAGTAATAAAACATTGAATTCATATCCACAACATTTGATGTGTTAAAATGAGAAATATCTAAATCTTTCAAAGCAGAACATGTTGAAAACATATGAGACATATTTGTTACTTTTGAAGTATCAAAATTTGAAACATCAATATCTGACAAGACATAACAATCCGCAAACATATATGACATGTTTGTCACTTTTGAAGTATCAAACTTACTAACATCTGCTGTTCTTAAACTATCAGATAACCTCAAAAAATAACTCATTGAAGTTGCTTTACTAGTATCAAAAGTCTCAAAATCAATTGATGTCAGTTTTCGCATGGAACCAAGCAATCCACTACTATTAGATGGGGCATATATCTTTTTTCTTACAAAAGCGATTTGAGTTGATGAACCCTGGTAAACTTCAAGCCCAGTAGATAACTTTCCTATTTTTGTGTAACCATTAGGAATTGATGCAACAAATTTTATACTCGTCAAATCAGTATATGTTACTGTCGTCGTCATATACGAAGTTGATTTTAACTGTGTTTTCCATGCCGAAGGAAAATCTACTGGCTTACCTTCAAGGCAAATTGTCCAGTTACCATCAGCATCTTTTACCATTGCCAATTGATAATTTGAAGAATTATATCCAGAAATTGAAAATTTTGATAAAACCGGCTGCACCGAACTTCCAAACAACGTTACAATTGTTCCCGAAGAGCGACTATATCCTACTGAAATACTATATGAAGAAGTTGTTCCATTATAATCATTTACATTTAAACAAGCATTATTCCCAAGAGTTATTCTTCCAGATATATTAGCTTTAACACTTGCATTTATATCTTTTTCAGAATAAACCGAATCATAAACATTTCCGCCAGATAAAATTAAATTTCCAGCATTATAAATCCCATATTTTGTTGATGAAGAACCCGAAGTCCCAATACTTCCACCTGTCAATTTAAAAGTACCAGCATTGTAAACTTGACTTCCACTTGTCGTTGCTGTGTTCGAATAAATTGAGCCACCAGACATATTAAAAGTTCCACCATCTGAAATATATACAGCGCCACCATATTTTGCATTTGAGCCAGTCAAAGTCCCACCAGACAAATTGTAACTTGAATTATCTCCCACATAAATCAATCCACCTAAGCCTGTTGTATCAGTCGATGTTGATGAACCTCCACTATCATCAGAGCCACCAGTACTACCACCAGAATCATTATCGTCAGTAGTCTTTCCCGGTTCTGATGTCGCACCTATTGCAATTGAAACTGCTTGCACAGAAAAAAAAGCGAGAGAAGTTATCATCGCCAATGGAATTATAAAAATAAATAAGATTTTTAATATGTTTTTTCTCATAATCATTACAGATTTTGCACAACAAAATCTTATATTTATATTGTAGTTAAACAAAATCTATTGTCAAATAAATCGTGGCTGTTTTATAATAAATATTTATTATTATACATATAAATATCAACCAAAATCATTTATATAACAATCAGCAACGAATGTTGCATAATAGCGAACGAAAATCGCAATATCGTAAGGACTTTAACAAACGATAAGATATTTCAACACATTTCGCAGGCTGTCGTATGTTCCATTTGCACAAAATGACAAATATAGTTTTTCCATAATAAAGTTATATATATCAAATTGCATTTCAATTTTTATAAAACGCACAAAAAAAGAACCAAAATTCATTGGTTCTTTAATTTGGAAAACGGCAACGTCCTACCCTCCCGGCGCGTCTCCACGCAAGTACTATCGGCCCTGAGGAGCTTAACTTCTGTGTTCGGTATGAGAACAGGTGGACCCCCTCGGCATTATCACCGTAATGGTATAATAACAAGATTGCTCTTGGAATTATCATATTGATATATTAACACAAGGCATTGTTTATGTCAAGTGTTTTTCGCACACTGGCAACTGCATATTATATTCAGAGAAATGTTCAAGTAAATGTTCGCTTGCAATTTATCAAAGGTATATATGATATATTGTCTTCACATAAATTGTGATCAAGCCCTCGACCTATTAGTATCGGTCAGCTACATGCATTACTGCACTTCCACCTCCGACCTATCAACCTCATTGTCTATAAGGGGTCTTACTATCTTATGATATGGGATATCTTATCTTGAGGCGAGTTTCACGCTTAGATGCTTTCAGCGTTTATCTCA